>Ga0213859_10000868_pt1 | contig 13688 bp, 45 predicted proteins | sample PICome_2_FD_160133 | JGI IMG/M metagenome (GOLD analysis project Ga0213859, IMG submission 160133) | Coastal seawater microbial communities near Pivers Island, North Carolina, United States - PICO304 | ecosystem: Environmental > Aquatic > Marine > Coastal | place: USA: North Carolina... | reverse complement strand
CTCACGAACGACTGCAAGACGAGTATTAGAATAGTTGTTACGAAGAAGAGAAGCAACATAGCGCATATCTTCGGCATCAATTGTGCAATTGACTTGCTCGAAATCGTGTGAACTTACTACTTCTTTAGATTTGTTTTGTGTGATTATCATTGTTTTTCCTTGTGTGTGATTTAAATTATGATCTTACTATAATATATACATTTTGATATGTCAACATTTTTTTTAAGAAAGTTCTTTCGCTACTCTAAGTAACTGATTTAAGCATCCTATCTCTAATATGTGCATTTGCTCTGCTTCTTGTGTGGTGATTGGATAATTATTAATCTCTAAAATTTTTTGTTCAATTAATTGTATTACTTCTTTCATGTTTATTGTTCTCTATCTAATTTTCCCCATGTTGATACGCTAAGTGGGCTATTATCTAAGAAGTTGGCAAGATTGTCAAGAGAATTTTTAATTAAAAACTTATTGTAAGTTACTTTTTCTCCTGTTTTCTCTAGCTCTTGCACATAAAGAGCAAAGATTTCTTTAAAAGTTTTTGCATTTTCTAATTGCTTGATCATTTACTACCCCCATTAATGTTTTCTAATCTATTATGTTCTACTTCTCTAAGTTTACTTGCTTTAATTTCTTCTTCAATTAAATTGTAAATGTTAGTTGTATCTTCTATTGCGGTATGGAAATACATATCAATTAAATCTGCGATTTGATCTACGCACTCATACAAGCGATATTGATCTCCACCATTTTGTGGGACATTAAAACTAATTTTCTCTGTGATATAATTCATGTCGATATTTTCCTGTTTTGTAAACATATAGTTATTAATATGTCGATACTCTAAACAGGTTTATTCAATGTGTCAACAACTAAATTCATTTGTTCTGATAAAGTTGCATCTTCACTAATTGGCTTGAGATGAACGCTAATCTTATCTTCGTAATCAGTATCATCAGTTGGTAAAAAGTGAAGCGTTGACATTTCTCCATCAAGAATAGCTTGAATGTCGCTTGGAGTCAAACCTATTTCTACATTATATTCTTTCGCAGTATTCATTTAAATAAATTCCTTCGTTAATTAATTCGTCTTCAGTAAATTCCATTGGTTCTTCCCATTCCTCATCATGTAGGAAATAAGTTCCTGTGAAATTATCGTAATAAAATTTTTCTGCAATTGTGCTATCTTCGTATATGTGATTTATATTCATGTTCGTACCCTATCTCCTTTTTGTGATTGTGTCAAGAATTATTTTCATATTGATCAATTAAATCTTCTAAATCCCATTCAGTATATTCTTTAATTAATTTTTTTAAATCTCCATCTACATAAGTTGCTCCACCTGTGCCATCATTGCATATTTCTACATCTTTAATATTAGTTTTGCATTGATAACCAACTCCTTTGTTTGTTTCAAAATATCTAACGCTTGTTACTTTCATAGTTCTATTTGCCCCTCAAAGTTGTTCCGATTTTCTTTTGTGATTGTTACATCTAATACTCCCCAATTCATTTGAGTATCGACCCGAAGTCCTCTTTCTTTCAAAAAGTCAATAATAAAATGTCTATATCTCCAAATATCTTTATCCCAATTATAATGATCGCAAGTTTCAAAACGAGAAGAATCTTTTCTATATACTTCTTCTATTTGTTCTTGGATAAAAAATCGCAATTTCTCTTTAAGTTTTTTACTCATGCCTTGAGTAGATTCTTTCCATTTCATTGTATGTATTCCCTTTCTTGTAAATATTCTTTAAAATTAACTTTAAACTCATTTAGCCAATGTGGATCAACTGCACATTCTGCAAGTATCTCCCAAGGATCACCTAAATAATTGTCAATGTCAACATCATAATAGAATTTTATTTGAGATTCTAAGTCCATGTCTTTTGTCCACTCTTCAAATGTTGGTAAGTCCATGATTACATTATCATAATATTCGCACTCATCTTCGTTTGTGCCATCGTATATAGGTTGTTTCATGTTTTCTAAACTAGGTTAATTTGCATGGTATGTCAAGCATTTTGTTAAATTTTCAATAAAAAATTAGTATTTATATAGTTAAGCAATTATTTTGCATCTTTTATCATGCATTTTTACAAATTTTGATTAACAATTTGATTTATCCATTATCCATGATGCACAATTAAGATTATTGCAATCTACCCCCTGCATCTAATACATTGCGAAGACAACTTGATTGACCTGCTCTTGCAGTAACTTTCTTGGCATATTCAAATGCGCTAGGATCACTAAATGTTTGCATAACCATAGTTGATTTGTCAAGATAAACATTCATACCCTTGCGAGGTATTGAATTTGCTATCTTTTCAGCGTTAGCGATTGATTGGTTGATACTATCTAAGAATGCTTCTGTTGTATTCATAATCATTACATTAAGTTATTTTCTGTTGCTTGTCAATTTTTTTTAGATTTTTGTTTTTGCTTGTTTAGAACTTTTATACCCACACGACCAACAACACTTTCTTCAATTGCATATAAAATTTCATTCAATAATTTATCTCTATTTTTCTCCAAAGTAAAATCGTAAAGAAAATCTGTTTGATAATTATCTAAAACTTTTTTTATTTTATATTTAAGATCGTACATATTTTTGTAATTCTCTGTTTTTTAAACCTAGTTCTCTTTCTGCTTCCTTTGCTATATTTTCTTTGATCAATATTTCATGCTCTTGTGATAAGCAATTAAATAATTCTACAATATTTTTTCCTGTTTTATTTCTATACTCTTCCCCCGCAAGAAATAAATTTTCAGTAGTCATTAAAGTAAGATCATCTATTTTTATTAAAATATGATTTACTGCATCTGAACTTCCTCGTAATCCTAATTTTATTTTCATAGTTTAAATATTTGCATGGAGAGTATCCATGACTAACTCCGATATAGTAGTAATCGAATTACTTGCTAGTCTTTTTTTTGTTGATCAAGCAGGGAAAAGAGGTGAACCCATCTACATAAATTAATATTTTATATTTACTCCGCCCTCAATATAATTTGGTTCTTTCTTTATCCATTCGGGCAAATCTAATCTTTTTACTCTAGCATACTCTCGAAGAAAAAACATAAATGCATCTTCGTCATCATGTACTTGAGCTTTGCGTATTTCCTCTAAATACATTTTCTCTTCCATTTTATATGCTTCATCCAAAGATAATAAATAATTTATTTCTTCTTGCATATCTGCTGAACGAGAAACTTTAGTATCTTCGGGTTGAAGGTTAGGAGAATGATTGCATCCTGCAAAAAGTAAGATTGTTAAGGTAAAGTATTTCATCAGTACCAACAAGTGTAAAATACCCTATAACCTTTGTCAAGCATTTTATGTGCTTCTGTTACAAAATTTAAATCTTGTTCTTTATGGTAGTATTCATTATCGGGATATGGTTTACCATCGTCATCTGTCCAAGAATAAGAATCATCACCCCAAAAGAATCCCCCTACTTCGGGCATATTCATTTCAAGAATATCATCCTCAAGAGCATAAAGGTCTGCTCTCGTCAACTGCAATTCAACGCAATTAAACTCTTCGATAACCTCTCCATTATCATCTTTTCGATTTGGGCGACCTTTTGCTTCCCATAAGTCTTCCATCCAACCTTGTAAGCGATTATGTTTTCTCCAATCGCAAATTGAAACATCTTCGTCACTATTTCTCTTGCGAGGTGGACGAGCAAAAGCATACATATCTAATCCCATAATTTTTTCTCCTTATTTATTTTCTGTATAATAACCTAGTCGTTTTAAGTTGTAATTCATTTTACCCATTTGAACTATTACCTTATAATTAACTTTATTTTTTTCTGCTTCAGTTAAATCTTTAAAGTCTTTGTATTGTTCCTTTGTCCATTTATTGAAGGCATCCTTAACAACTTTTGGCATAAGTTTTGGATCAACCTTATCTGCTCTATTCCATATATAAGTCATATCTTATTTTATTTATTTTGTTGTTTGCGAGCATTCATGCTCTCGGTAAATGTTCTTGTGTTGTGTTTAAGGTAGACTTTGTTGCCATCCTTGTCAAGTTTATTTTGCGCAACCGCAAAGCCTAAACTTTCTAAAGAGTCAAGGTCAACTTCATCAAGGCTTTTCTTGCGAGTCAATAAGTTGATTGATTCTGCATGAGTAGAAGTAATCACATACAAAGGATTCTTTCTGCTCTTTAGAATTTTTGGTTCAACTAAAATTTCGTCTTTCATAATTGGATTGTTTGTGCTTTGCCTGATGCATCCTTCTATTATTGAATAACTCATGACCTTACATTAAGGTAAAAATAAAAAGTTGTCAAGCGCTAAATATAGAATCTAATAATTCTTTTGCTGAACGATGTGCTATTTTCTTTTTCTCGCTAACAAATAAACCAACATGGCATTTGGGGCAAGAGTATTTAGTGTTTTTTCTTAACCTATGCATTCTATAAGTTACTCCGCAACAAGTGTCAACATACTTATAATGATTTTGTGGTTTATTTAATTTTCCTTTACTACAAGCTCTTGGGATTGCGCCTATTTCTCTACAAATACTTTTCCATAGTCTACCATGACCAATACCCTTAGAGCCATGTCTTTCATAAGACAAAGCATGAGCGATTTCATGCAAGATAGTATCCCTAACTTCTGCTTCATCATTTAATTCGACATACCATTTAGATAAGCGAATTTCTTTTTTCCGATAACTACAAGTACCTAAAGAAACCTTTTTGTTTTGCCAACGAAATGTCCATTCTCTAGATAAGCAATGCTCATGCATTAAATAGTGTGTGATTGCTGATGCTTTTTTAAGTTCCATACCAACCACATTAGTAGAAAGTCGGGGCTTTGTCAACACTATTCTTGGAAAAGTTTTTGCTTGATAAATTCTAAGAAGAATAAATCTTTTTTTTGGGCTTTATCTTCTTCGCAAGCAATAGCTTGATCCTCAATAAGCGAATCTAATTTTTTCTCCAATAATTTGACTGCATCCATAAACCCTGCGTCATAATCATCCATTACAATTTTATTCATGGCTCGCTAATATTAAAAGAAAAACAATTACTGCAACTAACCCTAAGAGCAAACTCGTTGTTTGTACTATTTGTGGTAAATTAGTCATTTTTAGTATTTGTCGGCATCAATTGTTTATTTACATTATGTTGCGTATTTGCTTCTTGTTCCATTTCTTTTAATTCTGCTTGTTTTATGTAATCTTCAAAACCTTTTGTATTACCAACATATAATAATACGCTATCGTTGTGATAAATTGGCATTTTTAATTATACTCATTTTCCATTTCATTAACCAAGAATTGAATATGACCATTTTTTGTACAAGTGCCATGTCTCGATTTAACTACATCATATTTATCTCCATCTACAATAATGATTTTTTTTGTACAAGCCATAATATGTTGCCAAGATTGTTCTGTCTTACTTAAAGGCTTATGTTTAGAATATTCTTCATCATCTAAAGAAAATGTGGGTTTACCCCATTCATTTTTATCATTTTCAATCTTGTTGAATTTAGTAAAATTATCACTCCAAGACTTCCAATTGTCAAGGACTTTTAGAACTATTTTACCTAATTCAGAATTTTTTTCTACAACTAAAGTTGATGTATTTTTATTCATGATTTTTACTCTATCGTTATGCTACTAATAAATCTTCTTCAACTAATTCGCCATTCTTTGCAGGAACAACAACATCAACAAGAAAATCTCTTATCATTTCTGTTATTTGAACCAATTCGTAAGATTCATTAAAGTCTAGATCATTTGTCTCACCTTGTCCACCATAACACATACGATAACCTTCTCGTAATGGTGCTGTTTTACCTGTATTCTTCTTAATCCATTGACCTGTATTTGGGCATTTTATGTATTGCCAATCACAATGAAAAGAATGAAGGTAAACTAATACATCAAGATAACTTTTTCTGTTGCCAACACTATCTTTTCTCTCTGTCCAATCAATAAAGTCAATATTAGCAGATGGGAAATCGTCTTTAATATCTTTTAATTGAACCATAATTCCTTTGTAGTTTTCTTTGGTATAATATGTGTATGGTTGTCCACCAAATTGATTTGTTTGGGTTGCCTTGCAACCTGTTTTCTTGCACATTTTTTGGTCACGATCACCTTTACTCTTCCATGACATAATATGTTCCGAGGGCAAAACCTTCTTGACTAATTGATTGCTTTTGAAAATAACATTTTCGGGCGACCAAGTATTCCATTTGACATTTGCGTTTGTGAAGTAATTCATTTTTATTCCTTGTGTTAATAGTTTATTGATCGACAATAACAGAGCTTTCTGAATTGTCAAGTGTGAAATTTGCGAAATGATGTCCATGCTCATCATATTGTGCTTCAACAACTTCAATTGCTAAAAGAACTTTGCGATGATATTCGGTACTTTCGCCAAGAGCAGATGATTCTGCTTCTCTAACAACTAATTCAAGTGCTTGTTCGTAATTCATGTTTAATAAAATAGTTTATAGTTTAAACTTTGTCCACCCCAAAAACTTGATCCCACTCTTCTTTTATTTCCGAGTCAGGTAGCATTGATAGACCCTCGAATCCATCAATCAGTAGATCAATAATGTCGCTTACTTGCATATTCATCGCTTCAGCTTCGGCTAGATCATATCGCATATCATCAAATGATGGTTCATCTTCTCGTTGTTGTTCTTTTGTTGTTCTCATATTTATTACCCTTCCTGTGTGCCTACTATCAATAGCTTAATATCTTCGCCATCTCCTGTCAAGCCTAATTCTTCAGCAACTTGCCCAAAAATAGCACCATCTTCGGGGGCGATACTAATCCAAGCACAATTTCCATGATCATTAGAAATCACATCCCATTCGTGTTCAAGTAATCTAGCTTTTTGGTATTTAGTTAATTTCATGTTTTAAAGTATCTACTTTTTCGTATAAATTGTCAAGTATATTTTTTAAGCGCTCAATGTATTCTACTTCATGTGGCTCTCGTACATAAAGAAATTCTAGTTCTGCCTCAAGGTCTTTGATATGCTTCCAAGAATCTGCAATCTCTTGGTTTATTTCTTCTTCTTTTTTAAGTGAAGCTAAAGTTTTATTGTTCATTTATTGTAAATCGTGCAAGTGGTTAGTCCAATCATCGTCTTTGTTTGTTAACTTATTCCAATCTACTTCATCTGCTCTTATTTTCCATGCAATTTCTCCATTAGTAGGATCGGCATACTCAATATTAAAATCACAATCGTCAAGAGTTTTGTATGGGTCATAACTCCTCACGATTTCTTCTGCTTCAGTTCTATTTTCCGCTTCGACATAAAAGCAATTAATTATTTTAATGCCAACACAATATTCTCTTTTTTTATTATCCATTTTTTTGCTTGTAATAGTTTTGATCTAATAGGTCATCGAGTAAATGTACAATACCCCAACCTAATTCTCTATCTAATGGAACAGGTTGATCTTCTCGGTCTTCAATAGGTTTAAAGTCATGCCACAAGATTGCGAGTAAATGATCTCTTTGTTTTTCTAATAATGTATAGTCGATGTTCATCGTATTTGTTGTTCCATTTCCATTATTTGATCTTGAGTAAGTTCTACTTTTACTTTGCTACCCCATTCAAGTGGAGCATCATCAGTTAAGTCGCAAGCAATTTGTATATTAGTAACATTGTGCCATGCTTCATCTGCATAGGTGCTTCCATCTTTATTTAAACTTGGTTGTTTGAATTTTTTATTGCAATTATTTTGGATATGTCTGTCAACAATTTCAATGTCATCGGCAATGCAAGATAAGCGATGTCTAAGTTCAAAATTTTCCTTCATCAATCTTTCCATGTTTTCTTTAGTTATTTGTTGTTCAACTTCATTTAGATAAGTGCAAGCATCTTTAAGAGTCAAGTTGGATGCTTTAGCTTTTTCTGCAAGAGTAAGATTTACAGATTCTTCGTAAGTTGGATAATCATCCCCTATTATTTCTTTCATGCTCATACCTTATGTGAATTATTTATTATTGTCAAGCGTTTATTTTACATTTCGTAGGTTTGTTCCAATTCTGCATTTTCATAATCTTCACTTGTCATTTCGCACAAGTCACCAAAAATGCCAATTCCACCTTCTTCAACTAATATTTCGCGCGCTTCCTTTTCGGTATCAGCTTGAATCTCATAGATGTATGCAGTAGGGACAGAAAACACAAAATATTTATCTTTTTTCTTACTCATTTTAATTTATCTCCATGTTCATTTATTTCGCCCCGAATAAAAGCGCCAAAGTCGTCATCGTTTAAGTGCGATGTATCTGCGCCAACAGACCCAAACCTTAAATTCATATTTAATGCTTCTGATCTTTTGTTTAATAAGAAATTTAACTCATCATTTAGATCGAATAACTTTTCCGCAATTTTTCTAGCGGGAGGATATTCGTAAATCTCACCTATTTTAGTGTTCAGAGAACTCTCAACATCATGTAATTCTCGCAATTGTATTATTTCTGTATTTCTGTTCATACCTCTACCTTATAAGTCTTGGTTTAATTTGTCAAGCTCCGAATCTTCTTTTATTTCTTCGCAATAAGATAATTTCGCCTCTTCTTTCCATGCGGTACTAATCATGTGATCTTCATCTAATTCACTAAAGGCAATATCTTGGGCTTGTTCGGGAGATTCTGCCTCAACTTCATAGGTTCTATAAGTTGTTGCCATTAATTCTATTTCGTATGTTTTTTTCATAATTTATTCTTCGTACATATAGATTGGAGTGTATTCGCCAACATAAGCGCAACCAATGTTAAAATCAAAATATTCTACTGCCTCTTCATGGGTCATGCCATCCATTAACCCTTCTATTATTTTGTTATAAGAATAGATTACTCTACCATCTTGAGAGTAACCCAAGATTGCATGATCATGTCCATCAGCAAATAATGCTTCGGGGTAGGATTCCGCAATAGATTCTTTTAAGTCTTTAATTCGGAACGCTTCCTGCGTTAATATTTCTTGTAATGTAATTTTGCTCATACCCTCAATCTACTAAAAGTTCGGGGCATTGTCAACCCTTTTTTACGAAAAGTTTCTCAACATCCAATTAATATGATCTTTTAAATCGTAAAAAAATCGCTCTTCGTTCTCTTCATCTACCCAAAACGCTAACTGCAATGTAAGCAAATGCATTTTATCTCTTACTAGCTCTTTGTCTTCTTGCGTAAAAGATTCATTGCTAAGAACATCTTGTATTAGTATTTTATTTGCGCTTATTAAATTTTGAATTTTTTGATTCCTAGTCATGGCATCCACCTCCGCAACATTGATCTGATCCACCCATAACTGCACACTCAACTAATTCCTGCATATATCTTTGTAATTCAGGTTCGAGTTTATTTGCAATCATTTCTTGCGCAGACTCTGATTGTAAATTGATTTGGCAAGTACCTGTATTCCCGCAAGCAACTTCGCTTAATACTTTTAATATTATTTCTTTCATGTTATTCTCTTCCTGTTAGTATGTAAATTAATTGAAAACACATTATCAGACAAAAAACTGCAATGCAACCAAAAAATTCGTATATTAGTTTTATTTTATTTTTCAATTTTTTTCCTGCACTCCCAATTTGATTTTGCCATTTCTTTTTGCCTTCTAAGTTCATTATCATCTTTTTGCAACCAAGCAATCGCTTTATCTTCTGTCACATTACCATCAAGAATTTCTCTCACAATAAATGATATATTTCCACCTGTCAGACGATAGGGAAAGTTCCTGTAAAGAAACTTATAAAATCGACCACTTATTTTGCCATGCTTTAATTTTTTGTGCAAGAATCTTCTGTAATTGCAGTTTCTAGTATTATGTATTGGTTTCACTTTTAACATATCTTTTATTTTCGCCATTTAATGTAAGCAACTTATTTAAATCATAAGCCTCATCTTTTGTCAAGAGAATTTTTTTATTTGTTGGTATTCTTTCGTGACCATGAGGTCTGTCCCAATTTACAATAATATATTCACTTTTTTCTTCTGTCATTTTTTGTCTTCCCAAAATCCACACACGCAAGGTTTATTATCTTTTTGATTTGCACCATCTTCATAACCCTTGTCATAAGATTGATGTGAATTTTTTGATAATATTTTTTCAAATTTTTTAGCAAGATATTCTTGTGCATCTGCCCATCCTTTATCGTAACCTCTACGATAATTAATCTCTTCTGTCATTTGTTCGTTCATGTAATTTTCTTTTCTTTACTATCTTCCATATTTTTCCATCTTTGTCAAGATCAGAACCCAAAATCATTACCTTGCTGTAAACAGGATACAGAAATCCTGATAAACATTTAAAAAATCGCCAATAAAATAATTTACTTATGCAGTCACCAATAAAATATAATATTTTACTTAGAATCAGTTTCATCTAATTGCGCTTTAATTGCGTCTTCGCAAAGTTGATTAAATGTAATTCCTGAATCATGCGCAAATTTCATGTATTTAAGAAGCTCTTCATCGTCAAATTCTAATTCAACGCTTTCGTATTTAATCTTACGAATCAAGACTGCACCATCTCTTTCCTCAAACTTTAAATCATCGCCCTCTTGCCAACCTAGTCGAGTAAGGGCATCATCAGGTATGCGAAAGAATAATTCACCTTCAGCAGTTTCTTGTAATTCTATTTCGTATTGTCTCATTTTCTATCGTTATTTAGCAGGTTATTAATTGATATACATAATAGCACAACACCAACAACTATGGCAAGCAAAAAATCCATTATACTCTGACTTTTACTTTGATAGAGTTAATAATAGATGCAACTCCTGCCTCGTTACGAGTATGCAATTGCTCGCCATTAACGAAAGTGATCTTCCACCATTTTTCACCTTTAACGGGATCATGTCTAGCTTTAACATATACCACATTTTTTGGATTAATGTGATAGCTCTCATTATTTGCGTCTTCTATTTGTATCATTTTAAGATTACTAAATTATTTTCTTGTTCAGTAGTTTGTATGTACATATCTGAATGAAATGGTTTGTAGTATTCATAGTATTCTTGCGCATCCTTTAGCGATGAAGTGCTATACAATGGCTCTCTTGGATCATGCTCTAAATAAATATGATACATAGACGCTTGAGGCTTACAAGAGCATAAGAAAATTATTAGCGCCAATAATAAAAGCGCCAACAAAACAACACCGATAAAATCAGAAAATATTTTAAATAAATTCATAATTAAAAAACATAGTCGTTATCTTCATCGTCTTGTTTGAATAAATTATTTTGCCACTCTTGTACTTTCTTTTTATCTTCATCGCTCATTTCGCATTCTTTGTGCCAATTATTTACGATTTTATTTGATCCATTTAGATGACCTTGCATATTATCGTTTCTTTCTTCTTCTGTAAACCATGTATATTCGGTATTAAAAGCATCGTCTACATTACTAGGGTGAAATCCTGCGCATACAAGTAAACCCTTGAACATTTCCACCGCATCATGAATGGTCGAGCAGTCGAATCCATATTCATCTTCAACGCTAAATACTTTATTGTCTGTTGTAATTGATATTTTCATAATTAGTTTTAATAAAAGTGTATATCATAACCTACCGCCCTGCGCTTGTCAATCCTTTTTTTACCAAACTTGATGAAAACCGAGTCCTTGATTGAATGAATGTATAGATTTCTTGCCCTACATAATCAGCAGTTTGATCGTTGACATGGCTTTGAGTGGCTTTTATTTTTCGGTAATCTTTTCCTTCTAAACCTAATGGTCGAACACCTTTAAGTTTACGCTTTACATATTTAGCTTGACCTTGGGGACTAATATGACCTTTGCCCATATACATTGCAACTTCACAAACTGATAGATTATTTCTATCATCTATTGGAATCAAAGGTTTGAAGTTTTTGATACTTTCAATCTGATTATTAATGTCATACTTTTTAGTAGCTAGTTTTTGTATTTTTTTATTATATTTTAGCTTGACTTTTTGTATTTCTAAATCAATGCTATGTCTTTTGGTTTTAAGTAAAGATATTTGGTTTTTAGAATTTTGATCTAATTTTTTTTTCTTCATTATTAGTTCCATTCCATATCTATGTTGTAGCCAACCGCCCTTCTTTTGTTCCAACCTTTCGATGGACAAGTTACTTCAATGCAAATATCTCTGCAAAGATGATCATCTTGCAAAATTGGCGCACCTTCTTTGTCCATTTCTTCTACCCAATCAATATTTAAATCATCGGATGGAAAAAGGTCATCTTCTGAATTATCATCTAACCACATGATAGGTGCAGACCAAACATCTTCATCATCTTCTTGTCTAATTGTTAACCAACTATCTACCTTCATTTCCAATCCTTTTCTAATACATATTGTTTATTTGCCCGATTCATTTTAAATGCAAAATTTTTAGTTTGCGCCTCTTTCTCTGTTAAAAAAACAGATTGAACTTTAGCATAACTAGGCTTTAGGTTTTTGTCAAGTAAAATATATTTTTGTAATTTTTGATTATTGAATGTGTTCATGTTACATTAATTGTTTTATTTGATCTCTAGCTTCGCACCAAAGTTCAGATTCAACTTTTTCATCAAATGCTTGTAATTTCATTATTCCATAACGATACCATATATCGCATATCTTGTCAATGTTTTTATCATCGGGTTTTACATTATAATGATTCCAATTTTTCTCTCCATCAATAGTTTCTTGCTCTATCCATTCGGCAGGAAAACCATCGGGAAAATACATGAGAGCATTGTCGTTCGCAAACTTTCTAGCAAGAGAAACAAAACTATCTTCTACTTCATGTGATTCGTACAAGTCTGCATCTTGATACCAAGATTCACGAACACTAATATAAAATTGAAAAGTATCTTTTATGCCAACATATTCTTGTTGAAACTTTGGCAACTCTTTATCTCTATGTTCTATAAGTTGCACACTCTCGGCTTGCCCATACCATTTCATGTGTTTCATTACTCGACTACGATAAATAATATTTTGAAAATCTTCAAGGAGTTCTTGATTAGACTTTGTAGTCTCTTGCGTTCTTCTAAAACTTACTGATAAACCTTCTCCGCTCATAAGACTATTCAATATTAAAATCAATTAATTGTCAAGCATTATTTTATCTAAAGGTTTGCTACCTTTTGGTGGAGATTCTACCCTAAAAACTCGCTTAGGCAAATTTCCATGTTGATCCAAGACAGGCTTTACCATAATTGCTTGCCCTTGTTTATTTGTAAAACAATCATGTTGTAGCACTCGCACATGACCAATTCTTCCATTTTTTAATTCTATTTTATTTTTCGATGATCTATTTTTATGTTGTTCACGCAATTCACGCAAGAGAGGCAAGCAACAAACTCGAAACGATTGAGTATTTGGCTTTAAATAATCTTTGGAAATTTTTGAGCGAATTTTCTTTTTGTCCTTATTACTTAATTTGGTAGGCTTGAGATATGGAACACTCGTAAAAGCTAATATTCTAAAACAAGTTTCAACAATGCCAAGTGCGTTTTGCCAAGGCATAATAGTAATATAATCATCGGAGTTTAAATCTGCAAATTTGCGATAAGCATCAGAAAGAGTGCCGTAAGCAGGTAAAAAACCTCTTGAAACTTTGCCGTCTTTAAATATAGAATACAGAAAAAAGTCAGGACATTCTTTTTGTATTTCTTGTCGAGCGACTTGCATATCAATATGGAAATCGGGAGT
>Ga0213859_10000864_pt1 | contig 13716 bp, 22 predicted proteins | sample PICome_2_FD_160133 | JGI IMG/M metagenome (GOLD analysis project Ga0213859, IMG submission 160133) | Coastal seawater microbial communities near Pivers Island, North Carolina, United States - PICO304 | ecosystem: Environmental > Aquatic > Marine > Coastal | place: USA: North Carolina... | reverse complement strand
TGATGATGAGTTATTTGATGACTTGTATGTTGCTGGTAAAAAGAATCCAAATGGTGACGCAAGAGATATTGTTAAGAAACATATGAAGCGTCTTGGTATCAAAGAAGAAGTAGAACTAGAAGAGAAACTAAAAGTATCTGATGGTTTGGGTGCATGGATTGATGACTTCAAAAAATCAGACGCACCACAGTTTCAAGGTAAGTCTGATGAAGAGAAAAAGAACATGGCAATCGCTGCATTCACAGATGCTGGTGGTAAACTAGAACAGAAAGAAGAAACTGAACTAGATGAAGCACCAAAGATGAAATATGCTCTTGTTGGAACAGATATGAAAATCTATTCAATGGGCAGCGATGAAAGAGACTTGAGACTAGACAGACGCTCTCTAGAAAAGAGATTCAAAGATGTTGCACCACTAAAAATGGCGAGACTAAAAACTGCACAGAGTATTGGTGACAAAGTTGATAAGTCTCAACTTAAAGAAGAAGAGGGTGAACCTCAAAAACCAGATTCAGCGAAGGCTGTCGATCAGATGCGAGATGACAAAAAGAAAACTCGTATTGCTCAGTTGCAATTGCAAATAGCAAAGGCACAAGAGACTATTAACAAACTAAACGCACAGGAGAAACCAAGTGAGTAAATATCTAACTACAAAACCTGGCAGTCTAGAAAGTGCTGTGTTGGAGGCAGTTTCTCCAGCGCAACAGGCTGCTATCGCAATTGCGAAAAAAGAAAAGGGTGAGAAACCTAAGAACGAAGAAAAAGTTGAATGTCCTAAATGTAAGGGTGAAGGATGTGACCATTGTGAAGGCAAGGGTTATCACACTACTGAAGAACTTACTGCAAAGCAGAAGAAAATTGACATGAACAAGGACGGCAAAATTACTGGTGACGATCTTGCAAAACTAAGAGCAAAGGGCGCCAAGAAAGAAGAAGTCAAAGAAGAACTTTCTCTTGCACAACTTGCTGCAAAACATATCACTGATATGTGGGCAGAGGCTGCGGCTGCTAAGTCTCCTAAAAAGGAAGAGGAAGAACCAAAAGCAAAAAAAGAAACTAAAACTACAATGACAGGCAAACCAATGTCTAATGTTGAAGTTTCACCCAAAGACAAAGAAGAGAACTAATAATGCGTCAACTTGTGGAACTCACAAAGATTAACGAAGCAGAGCTTCCACAGATTTACTGTGACATGGATATGGTTATTTGTGACTTTATTGGTGGGTATGAAAAACTCACTGGTAAGGACTTTGCAAAGACTGATAAAGATGAACGCTGGGATGCAATCAAGGCAAAGAAGGATTTCTGGGCAACACTTGATTGGATGCCAGGTTCTGAAAGAATGTGGAAGTTGATTAACAAATACAATGCAAACATTCTGTCTGCATACTCAAACAGAGATGCAAACAGTAGGCCTGGTAAAAAGAAGTGGTTATCACGATTTGCCAAACCTACTGGTAAAATTCATCTTGTTATGAGAGCAGACAAACAAAAATATGCCACAACCAATGGCAAACCTAACATTTTGATTGATGATTATATCAAAAATATCAAGGAGTGGGAAGCTAAAGGCGGTATTGGGATTCATCATCTGAGTCCAACACAAACCATTGCTCAACTGAAGAGATATGGATTTAGATAAATAGAAGAGATAAACTCTTAATTAAGGAGAAGTAAAATGGCCCTATGGGGAAATACTGATGCAGATGAAGCCAAACCAAAGTGGCTTACTGCTGATCAAAAAGAAAATGTATATGCAACTGATCGTGGTTGGGTGCAACTAAATGGTAAAGGACTTGAAGAAGTTATTTGTGCCATTGGTGAACTTTCAACTTCTATCGCTGCTGCTGATATCAACGAAGTAGAATTCACTACAACCTCATTCAGTGAGGCTGCCGGTGGTAACATTGATATCACAATCACTTACAACGAACAGGTAACTGTCGATACATCTGGTGGAACACCAACCATTACTGTAACCAACTCACAAGCTGGTGGTGGAACAGATGCAACATTCACTGCATCTTATCAGTCTGGTTCATCTTCAAACCGCCTAGTATTCAGAGCAACTTATGGTGCTGCTGATGGTGGTGTTGCAGAAGATGATGTTCTATCAATCGCTGCTCAGAACATTGCATTGAACAGTGGAACAATCAAGGATCGTGGAACAACTACTAACTCACTTGTTGCCGTTCCAGCTGGTGAAAACACTCTAACTGTTGCTGCATAAGTAGTATTGACGGAGTAAATTATGGCAAAGAATGAAAACACTATTAGTGTTGGTGACATCGAAAAAAGAAAAAAGGAACTGAAATCTGAGCTTGATGGACTTCAAGCTCAGATTCAGAAACTAGATAATATGAGAGTGCAGTTGACAGCACAGGGTAACGCCGTAAATGGTGCAATCCAACAGTGTGATCAATTTCTGCAACAACTTGAGGCGAATCCCGCCAGTAGCATCCCCTCGCAAGACGATAGTGCGGCTATCAAAACTGCACTGAGTTGAGGGTTCAAATAATTAGGAGAAAAGAAAATGGCAGATAAGAAAATTACTGCACTTACAGATTTAGGTAACGCAATCGCCGGTGAAGATTTGCTTCATGTGATTGACGATCCATCAGGCAACCCTGTAAACAAAAAGATTAGTGTTGCTAACTTTATGAATAACATTCCAACCTATATTGGTTTGGATGGAACAGCTGATTCAGTTACAGCTGCTGGTGCTGCTTCAACCAGCGCATCAATTACACATCTTACAACAACTACTGGTGCATACACGGCAACTCTTGCTGATGGAACAAATGGACAAATCAAGATTGTCACCATGATTGCAGACGGTGGTTTTGATGTAACATTCACACCATCTAACTTTGCAAACGGAACTTCACTTACTTTTGCTGATGCTGGTGACACAGCTGTCCTAGTATTCACAAATTCAAATTGGGTTCTAGTTTCCAATGTTGGTTGTGCTATCGTATAAGGGGTAGAAAATGACTATCAGATACGGCGCTAATGGTATGCCAATGCCAGCAAAAAATGAAAATAAAAAACCAGAAGCTCTTCAAGAGATTCTAGAAGTCAATCCAAATGAAACAAATGTTGTTGATGAATGGGTTGATATGATAGCAGAAACAGAAGAGGAAGAAGAAAATGAAGACCTTTAACAAATATCTTGCCGAAAAGGCAACAGATGCTGGTTATCCAGTAGACGGTTCTGATTTTTCAAATGATCTCTCAAACCCAGCAACAATCGAAAGAATCAATGCATTTCTTGGTGCAATGGGCAATATGGAATATCTAGTTCCAGAACACGCTCTTAACAAGATGCAAGAGAAACTAGGTAGACTTTCTATCTCTTTTGATATGCCTGACTTGTCAGAAGATGGCGGTGAGATGTCAGTTCCACTAACACAGTTTGGTGGACGCTTTGGAAAAGACGAAAACGGAGATGTGAATGACGATGGTATTTCTCATAAAGTTGAGAATGGATTGTCACTGAATATTATGCATGAAAAGACGCAAGCAGGAACACATTTTATCAGAGCCAAAATCGTCTAATAAACGGTAGGCATTATGTTTGAAAAATTAACTAACGATAACATCACAATGTTTGCTATCAAGCATTATGATAATCCACAGTGTGAGGGTGAGGCTGAGTTCAATGATGACATGAAACGCTTTAAGTATATAAAGCGTTTGTTGAGAAAGTATCAAGAAAGTGGTGAACTAAAAGAACGCCTGATACTTAATCATATGATTGTTATCTACAATGTGTTCGGTGCAGATGCTGGTTCTACTTTGTTGTTGTTTAAGATTGAACCAGAGTTCTGGAGTGTTTTGAAAACATTTATGGTGTTTTTGAATATGTTGCCAGAAGGCGAACTTTCAGAATTAGAAGAAGATATAAAAGTCAAAAAGGTATTAGAGAAACTATAATGGGCAGAGCGATAGACTTATTTGTAACATACCGTTTCATTAAACTGTTGACGACTCCATTTGAGAAAACTGATGCATTCAAAATGGGCATCATTGACAAAAATGGAAACAGAACAGATAAGAAACTGTATAAGATTGATGAAAGAAATGCTTATACAGTTTTGCACAAACTGGTATTCAACATTAAAAAGATTTTTTCTAAAGTTCCTGGCCTTAGAACTAAGGTTGGAACATATGCAGCTGCCCTGTTTCTTCTTAAAGATACATTCAAAGAGCATATCGAAGACCCTCAGATGTTTGAGAAGGAGTTTCTCAACTATCTAAAGGAAAATGATATTGAACTAGACGATTCAATTGTTGAAGAGGTAACACTCGACAATGGTAAATTATCAAAAGGAATTTATGTTCTCACACAGGATATTGTAACTGGTGGTGAGGATGAAGATGAAATCGAAGCCATTATAGGAGATGAGGTAGAGGTATTTGAAGATACGCCTCCCGAAGATACTATTTTAGGTGTCGATGTTTTTCCTGTTATTCACAAGAAAACCAAACAAAAGATTTTTGTGAGTGCAGAAGATATTAAAGAAGTAGACATAGGGGATCTATTATGAGTCTAAAATTCGATGACATTATGAGGAAGTTCTACAGTGATCCCAAACTAGGGATTCAGAGTGAAGAAGCTCCTGCTAATAATGCTAGTAGTGGTGCAGTTTCTATGCCACCAGATGTTCAGATGGATAAAAAGAAAAAGAAGAAAAATCCATATGACGGCAGAACAAAAGAAGCAAGAAACTTTTTCAAACGCATGACAGAACTAAAAGCAAAGAGAGAATCTAAACTTGCAAAGAAAGTTCAAGAATCTACTCTTGAAAGAGCATCATATCTTGCAGAAGATAATGTTGATGTTCTAAAGAATATTGTAAAAAATAAACAAGCACAAAATGTAAAATTCAAAGACGGCAACATGAAGGTTGATATGTTCACTGCATCTGCTGTGACTAAAGTTTATGACATGGTAAATCGTTCCAATCAACAAAAAATGCAAAAGATGTTGAATGGCAAAAAGGCTGAGTTTATGAAGATTGCTGACTTTGCATTGTCAAAGGTGAAGTAAAATGGCACAATACAGTAAGTATACTAACGCATATCTACCTCAACAGATGACAAACCATGAAGTAGTGATGGTTGCAGACCAAGATGGTAACATCATCAATACTTTTGGTGCTGCGTCTAATGTGATTATTGCGGCCGGTGGACTTGCTGGTTATACTGGTGTTCACAAATACGGTGCAGTATATGGAACTGCACTAGCAACATTCTCAACCGTATGGACTGCCGCAGATACATCTGCAACTGCATTGTATAATTGGGGACATTCTACTGGAACACTGTCTGTGGTTTCTACAAGTGGTTCTGATGTTACTGATGTTACCATTCAAGGACTAGATGCAGACTATAATTTCGTAGAAGAGACATTAACTCTTACTGGAACAACACCAGTTGTTGGTGCGACATCATTCGCAAGAGTGAATCGTGCATTTATGAATACTGTAACGAATGTTGGTAAGATTCAAGCGTCTATTGGCGGTGTTGTTGTAACAGAGATTGGTGCTGACTATGGACAGACATTACAGTGCTTCTATACTGTTCCTGCTGGTAAAACTGGATACATGACTAACATCAATGCATCTGCAAGTAAGAACCAATCAACAGACTTGTTTTTATTTCAAAGACCTTTCGGTGGTGCGTTTAGAGTTGCATCTACACTTTCACTGAACCAGGCGAGTCAATCAATTGAGTTTTCTGTTCCCCTAAAATTCACAGAGAAAACAGATATTGACTTGAGAGTTAAAGGTTCATCAAATGCAACAATATCTGCTGACTTTACAATTATTCTGGTGGATAACGCATAATGAAAACCTTTAAGAGATTTGTCGAACAGTCATACTCTGGAACGCCTTTTGGCCAGTATCATCCAATCGCAGACTTAAACGCTGCTGCTGGTGATGCACAATTAACCAAACAAGATTTGGATACAGTAGAAAAGTATGCAGACAAACTATATAAAAGTGTAGGTATTGATGTAGAGTTTACAAGACACTTCCTAGATAGAGTAAACGATGCGAGAAACAAGAAACAAATTACTGTGTCAGAGCTTATTCGGATGTTTAAGCAATCTCGTAAAATGCATGGTAAGAAAATTGCACAACTTGGCCCAGATGCTGAAGCGGTGTTGAACGATATGCAGACAGATATAAATATGCCTTTCGTTCTAAAGTGGGATGGTAAAGAATTGGATTTGGTAGCAAAGACAGTAATGAGAAAACCTAATTTTGCAACATCAAACCAAAAACTATCCTTCCAATAAAGGAGAATAATAATGACTAAATGGATTAAAAACAGACTTGTTGAAAGAACAACATGGGATGGTGGAATTTTAATCGCACTAGGAATCATGGTGCTATTTTTGGCCCCTCTTGCAAAGATTGCTGCTGGTGCAGCAATTCTATATGGTGCTTGGACTATTTGGAAGAGTGAATAATGTTTAGATGGTTTTGGAATTTGTGGACATACAAACACGAAGGTGACTTGTCTAAACATAGACTTTATACACTTAACTACGAGGACTTGTGTAAATAGATGTTAAAGATATATGCTTTAATTATTATTATTGCAATATTGGGTGGTGTCGGTTATGGTGCAAAATACTATTATGACACCACCCAAAATACTATTGCTGTATTGCGTGAGAATAACGCACAGCTAGAAGTAGCAGTTGATACTGCACAGGCAAGTGTTGAATCTTTACAAGGTGATATTGTAAAGATGGCAACACTAAATAAAAGTCTGCAAGAAGATTTGCAGAAAGCAGAAGCATATGGAGATGAGTTAAGAGGTAAACTATCTAAACTCAATCTTGTTGTGGAAGCATTAAAAGATTCTAAAGTATTAGAAGGAAAGATGAATGGCGCAACAGCAAACTTATGGCGTGATTTCATGGGCGACACTGGTAACTCTAGTGAGTATCCTCTTCCTATCTGGTTGCAGCAGTCTAAGGCCGGAAACGGAAATCAAGACGGTAACGAAGATAGAGAAAACAACGATACCAACAGTAGCTCGGCCGAAACCACTCCAGCTCAGTGATACCAGAGTATTCGTAGTTACTAAAGATAATTACGAACAGTTTGTAGAGGAGTTCACAGAAATTTATGGTGAACTAGCCTTTGTTGCGTTGAGCATGAAAGATTACGAAAACCTTGCATTGAATATTGCTGATATTAAGAGATACTTAGAACAGCAGAACCAGATCATTCTTTACTATGAGAAAGCCGTTACGGACGAGGGAGTAAAGAATGATACACAAAATGGCGAAGTTAGCCAGTAATGCATATTTAGATTCTGGTGAATGGGCAAAGAAAGAAGGGTATACAGGACATAAACTTTTTGATATTGATGGGGCGCAATGCCACGCAGTATGGAACAAAGAAGAATATGTTTTGTGTTTTAGAGGAACAGAACCATCAGAAATTACAGATATTCTTGCAGACTTAAATGCAATTCCTCGTGGCTCTGAAACAAAAGGTTGGGTTCATTCTGGTTTTAGAAATGAACTAGACAAATTATGGGATGCTATTTTGAAGCACCATGAAAAACATTCTAAGAAAAAGATGTATATCACTGGACATTCTCTAGGTGCAGCTATGGCAACCATTGCTACTTCTAGATTTGAAGAGTTCAGAACTATTGAACATCTAACGACTTTCGGTTCGCCTCGTGCTGGAACACGGAAGTTTGTAAAAGCAATTCAGACACCTCACACAAGAGTAGTCAATAACAATGATGTTGTAACAACAGTTCCATTTTGGATCATGGGTTACAGGCATCATGGAGACTTGACATATATCAATTTTTATGGTAATATCAGAAAAATGTCTACTTGGCAAAGAATCAAAGACAAGTGGAGAGGACGCTTTTCTGCATGGAAAAAGAGAATGCCTTTTGATGGAGCTTTCGATCATTCCATGAAATATTATGTAATGTATACGAAGGATAAATAGAATGGAGTTTATTGGCAAACTATTTGACGATACACTTTGGATTTATACGGCAATCTTAGGTTCTTTGTTGGGTGCAGCATTTCTCGCATACTTCAAAGATACTCATGCTGGATTGTGGTGTTATGCAAAGTTTGATCAAGCATTAGACTTCATTCGTGATAGGTATGGTTGGACTTGGTTCGATCAACCAGAGGACGCTTGGAGAAAGAAGTATCCATATGTCACAAAGAAGATTGACGAACTAGAACAACGGATTAAAGAATTAGAAAATGGCAACAGTAAAGGCAATTGAGACAGAGGTTGAACTTCTCAAAAGAGAAGTGACAGAGATGAAACAGATTCATGTCAGACTTGATTCGGCAATCGAAAAGATCGCCGATGTATCTCAGTCTTTACATACAATCATGGCTGTCCATGAGGAAAAACTTATTAGACAAGAAGAAGCATTGGACGAACAAGAGAAAAAACTACAGGACAACATTATGGAGTTGCACTCTCGTATTACATCTAATGCGAAAGAAACTCATACTGCAATGGGCGACATGGAGCGTCGGCTTGTTGATGCCATGAATGAACACAATCGCAAAGAAACTGAACAGTTTATGAAGTTGCGTGAAGATTTATCAAACAGAGTAGGCATACTTGAAAAATGGAGACACCTAATCATAGGTGGTGCCATCGTCATTGGATTTATACTACAGAAGTTGCTCCCAGCAATTCTATAAATCTATTGACAAGTGGGGTGAAATATTATATTATGAGAAACGATGAATTACATAGACATAAAATACATATCTCTTATATCCCCTAGACTCAGGAACTTTACTAAGAAGAGCGATTACCTATGGAACTTCTCGTGTCCATTCTGTGGTGATTCTCAGAAGAACCAGAAGAAGGCTAGGGGATTTATCTATCGAACAAAGAATGACTTGTTCTACAAATGTCATAACTGTTCGCATGGAACAAACCTATCTAAACTGATAGAATATGTCGATGCTCCTTTACACAAGGAATATGTCCTAGAGAGATACAAAGAAGGACTTACATCTAATGGTCGAGGAGATAAGACGCCTGGCGCCGGTATTGAGAACCCAAAGTTTGATTTCAAGAAACCAGTATTCAAGACATTCGATGGGTTAAAATCTTTTGCAGAGTTGGATGAAAAACATCCTGCTGTCAAATTTTTATCGAAAAGATCACTACCTAGAGAAGCTTGGGATGATATATATTTCTGTCCTAAATTTTTTGAGTTTACGAACACACTCGTAAAAAACAAATTTCCGTCATTGATGGGCGACCATCCTCGTATGATTATACCATTTAGAAAAGAGGATGGTGAAATCTTTGCTTATCAAGGACGGGCCTTTGGTAATGAAAAACAAAAATACATTACCATCATCTTGGACAAAGACCATCCAAAAATATTTGGGTTGGATAGGGTTGACACTACTAAGTTATTTTATGTTGTGGAAGGCCCCCTTGATAGTCTTTTTCTACAGAACTGTATTGCTGTTGCTCAAAGTGATTTGCGACTTCCTCAGTTCAAAGATAAAGCAGTTCTTGTTCCAGACAACGAACCAAGAAACAAAGAAGTCTGTAGACAGATAGACAAGTTTATCAAAGATGGATATTCGGTGTGTATCTGGCCGAAAGGCACAGAAGAAAAAGATATAAATGATATGATTCTTTCTGGCAAAACGCCAGCAGAGATTCAAATGATTATACATAGTAACACCCATTCGGGATTACAAGCACAAACTGTTTTCAATTCGTGGAAACGCATATAAAAAAATAGTAGGAGAACATACCATGAGCCTTGCAGAAGTTTATACCTTCCCCAAGGCCGAGGGAGAGACAGGTCTCGACCACCTCGGCATCACAATCGACAGAAACAGAGACAAAGAATTATCGGAACAAGCATATAAACTACTCAAGGATTATTATTGTAACTCAGACGAAAATTCACCACAACAGGCATTTGCTCGTGCATCAGTAGCATACTGTGCTGGAGACATGGAACTCGCACAAAGAATCTATGACTATGTTTCCAAAGGTTGGTTCATGTTTGCATCACCAGTGTTGTCAAACGCACCACGCCCAGGCGAGAAAGCAAAGGCACTTCCTATTTCGTGTTTCTTGACTTATGTTCCAGATTCACTTGAAGGACTAATCGACCACTCAGCTGAGTTGCGTTGGTTGTCTGTTAAAGGTGGTGGTGTTGGTGGACACTGGAGCGACATCAGAGCAATCTCTGACAAGGCGCCTGGCCCAATGCCATTCTTACACACAGTAGATGCAGATATGACTGCATATCGTCAAGGCAAAACTCGTAAGGGTTCTTATGCTGCATATATGGATGTATCACATCCAGACATCATTGAGTTCTTGAACATGAGAGTTCCAACTGGTGATGTGAACAGAAAGAACCTCAACCTACATCACGCAATCAATATTACTGATGATTTTATGCGAGCAGTGGAAAGAGGTGAGATGTGGGATTTGAAAGACCCTAACGATGAGACAGTTCGTGAGTCTATGCCTGCTAGAACGCTTTGGCAACAAATTCTAGAAGTTCGTTACAGAACTGGTGAACCATACTTAAACTTCATCGACACTGCTAATCGTGCATTGCCACATACAATGAAGGCAAAGGGTTTGAAGATTCATGGTTCTAACCTATGTAACGAAATCCATCTACCAACATCTGAAGATAGAACAGCTGTATGTTGCCTCTCTTCTATTAACTTGGAGAAGTATGATGATTGGAAAGAAACGAACATGGTTCGTGATCTTATTCGTTTTCTTGATAATGTTCTGCAATTTTTTATTGATAACGCTGGAGATGAAATCAGTCGTGCAAGATATTCAGCAACACAAGAGCGTAGTCTTGGACTAGGTGCAATGGGTTGGCATTCACTTCTACACCAGAAGAGAATTCCTTTTGATTCATTTGAAGCAAGAGAACTAAACCATAGAGTATTCAAGTTCATCAAAGAAGAGGCAGTTAAAGAATCAAATACAATGGGATTGGAAAGAGGCGAAGCACCAGACATGGTTGGAACAGGTAGACGCAATGCACACCTACTCGCAATTGCTCCTAACGCAAACAGTTCTATTATTGTTTCTACTTCACCATCTATTGAACCATCAAAGGCGAATGCATACACACACAGAACTCGTGCTGGTTCGCATTTGGTGAAGAATAAATACCTTGAAGAAGAACTAGAAAAACTAGGAAAGAACACACAAGATGTTTGGTCGGATATTATCACAAATGGCGGATCTGTCCAACACCTCGACTTCCTATCGCAAGAAATCAAAGATGTCTTTAAGACAGCGATTGAACTCGATCAGATGGTGTTGGTGGAACAGGCCGCAGACAGACAAGAATACCTCTGTCAAGGACAATCACTAAATCTATTTTTCCCTGCTGGTGCAGAAAAGAAAGACTTGCATCGGGCCCACTTTGCCGCATGGAAATTGGGAACGAAGGGATTGTATTACCTTAGAACAGAGACATCACAAAGAGCAGAAAATGTTGCAAAGAAAGTAACAAGAGAAGCTCTTGCAGATTTTGAAACACAAACAATGGAAGCACAATCACAAGACGAATGTGTTGCCTGTCAAGGATAGAGGAAGAGAAATGAAAGTAGAAATTTACAGTAAATCACATTGTCCATTTTGTGACAAAGCAAAGAAATGGTTTAACGATCATGGATATGAATTCACAGAATATAAACTAGACAATGAAGAAGAGAGAATGGCATTCTATCAAAAAGTGCCAGGCGCTCGTTCTGTTCCTCAAATCTTTATTGATGATAAGTTGATTGGCACATACGATCAGTTCATGGCAGTATCAGAGCAGTTTGTAAAGAAAAAAGGTGGTGGGTTGATGGTTTTCTCAGAAACCTACAAACCATTCCACTATCCGTGGGCTGTTGAAATCACAACAAGACACGAAAAGGTTCACTGGATTGAAGATGAACTCGACTTGTCTGAAGATGTTGCCGATTGGAAGTCTGGTAAAGTAAGTGCAATCGAAAAGGAATATATCACAAACATTCTTAGACTATTCACACAGTCAGATGTTGCAGTTGGACAAAACTATTATGACCAACTTATTCCTAAGTTTAAGAATAATGAAGTAAGAAATATGCTTGGTTCATTTGCAAACAGAGAAGCGATTCACCAAAGAGCATATGCACTACTGAATGAAACACTTGGACTATCAGATGCAGAATATCACGCCTTTCTAGAATACACAGAGATGGCAGATAAGATTGAGTTCATGATGGATAGTGATCCAAATACAGTTCGTGGACTTGCAATGGCAATGGCAAAGTCTGTAATGAATGAAGGTATCGCTCTATTTGCATCATTTGTCATGCTTCTTAACTTCCAGCGTTATGGTAAGATGAAGGGTATGGGTAAAGTTGTTGAATGGAGTATTCGTGACGAATCTATTCATGTCGAAGGTATTGCAAAACTATTCAAGGCATATTGTGCTGAACATCCAAAGATTGTTGACGATGAGTTTAAAGCAAACATCTATGAGATGGCAAGACAAGCAGTTAAACTTGAAGATGCGTTTGTAGACTTGGCATACAAACTTGGTGACATTGAAGGACTAGAAGAACAAGAAGTCAAAAAATATGTCAGATATATAACTGATAGACGCCTTATTCAACTAGGGTTGAAAGGTAACTATAAAGTAAAAGATAATCCACTGCCTTGGTTGGAGTGGGTTCTAAACGGTGCAGATCACACTAACTTCTTTGAGAACCGTGTAACTGAATATGAGGTTGCTGGTTTGAGTGGTAAGTGGGATGATGTTTACGAAGGTGAGGTTGTTCATTAACGATGTATCTTATTGCTAACTTACCGCCAATTGAGTGTTATGTTAGAAAAGAATATCTCTACGATTTAGACGGTAGAGGTATAGGAGAACTGACTCCTTGCGTTTGGGTATCCGTAAAAAGTATTAGAGGGAAAGCATTATATATAGAATCGTTACTTACAGAGTATGGTGCATTATATGATAAACTTCCTCTATCTGCTTATGTTTGGAAACCAATAGAAGGTAAAGAACTTCCTCTTGACTTTCTAGAAATATGGGATGCATTTTCATATAATATTACCGTATTGGAAAAATCCACACTCAAAGGTTTGAGATGTGCTATGTATGGCAAAGATAAAGAATATCATCATGGAGAGTATATGTTTACTATTGACAACTGCCATTCAGAACCAAACGAAATAAATGTTTCTTTGTCAGAGACACCAAACGAACATAAATCGTTTAACCTAATTAAACTTGATAATGGTCAATTTGCAGCCCAACCGAATAATAGAATTAAATGGTTCGAGCAATCACTTATTGCACACGATACGAAAACACCAGACTTTAAAGTATCGACAATCGAATATTCAGTTGAACAAAATCCAAAATGGAGTGCAGGCGATCAAGAAGAGTATTTCTACGAAATAAAAGAAAAAAATGAGTAAAAAAGAAATCCTGTGCGAATCGTGTGACGCTGTTTTCAGAATACAACACGACTTAGAAGAACACTATTATAAAGTGCAACATTGCCCGTTCTGTGGTGACGAACTAAATAGTGATAACGAAGATGATATTATAGAATTTAATGATGCAGATGAGTGGGAATGAAAACACAGTCAGCGAAAGCAAAAGGTAGACGACTCCAACAATGGATTCGTG
>Ga0213859_10000862_pt1 | contig 13722 bp, 6 predicted proteins | sample PICome_2_FD_160133 | JGI IMG/M metagenome (GOLD analysis project Ga0213859, IMG submission 160133) | Coastal seawater microbial communities near Pivers Island, North Carolina, United States - PICO304 | ecosystem: Environmental > Aquatic > Marine > Coastal | place: USA: North Carolina | collected... | reverse complement strand
TCTCGCCATGGGTGCTGACTACCTGAACCCCGCCGCCTGTGTGGAACTGTTTGCTGGTACTGCTACCAAGCCTGCCGCCTTCTGATTGCGGTTATACGGGAGCCTCTTCGGGGGCTCCTTTTTTTTATTTCTTTATTGAGAATGAGAATCAATGTCATTTCCTACCACTAATGCAACACAGGAGCTTCCTGCAGTAAATCAAATTTTGCAGTCATGTGGTCAAGCGCCTGTTACTACCCTAGATCAAACCAACCCGGACGTTGCGATTGCCTATCAGACTTTGCTCGAAGTCTCTAGGGAAGTACAGGCTGAGGGATGGTCATTTAATAAGGAGTATCATTATGATATGACTCCTGACACTAATAACGAGATTGTTATCCCTAATAATATGTTGCAGATTGATCTAACTGATAATGCTGCTAACATGGGGAAAGATGTAATCAGACGTAGTGGTAAGCTTTACGACAAAGTTAAGCATACCTATACGTTTACTGAAAAGGTAGAGTGTGACATTACCTGGTTGTTTGACTGGGTTGATATTCCTGTACCTATCCAAGATTTCATTACCGCCCGTGCTGCCTCTACTGTTTCTAGCCGTATTGTCGGAGATGGTCAGCAGTACCAAATCCTACAGCAAAAAGAAGCTTTTACTAGAGCTACAGCAATGGAGTATGAGTGTAACCAAGGTGACTATACATTCTTTGGTCATCATGGTGACACTAATGAATACAGAAGTTACAAACCGTACAACGCACTTTATCGATAAATGGCTGCAGTTACTCAACGGATCGGGAGCTACCTTGGTGGCGTCTCTAAACAATCAGATGATAAAAAGCTACCAGGTCAAGTCCGTGAGTGCTACAACGGCTTTCCTGATGCTACATACGGGCTAACTAAACGTCCTGGCTTCAAACATATCCTTAACCTAGGTACTGGTACAACCTATGATGATGGTAAGTGGTTCTATATTAACCGTGATGGTTCTGAATCATACGTAGGTGTTGTTAAAAACTCCAGCATTAACATTTGGAATGCTGCGACACAAGCTACGTGTAAGGTTGTTACAACAGTAGTTAAAGAAATTACAGGTAACGGTACCAGCGGTGCGACTAATCAAACAAATCTAGCAACAACTACATCAGGATCTGGGACAAATCTAACTGTTGATTTGGAGACAGAAGGTGATGTTGTTACTAGGATTTATGTTAACAATGAAGGTTCTGGTTATCAACCCGATGATACCATTACTGTTGCCGCAGCAACTGCTGGAACTAGCACTGATATAACCGCAGTAATTGATTATATTCCTTTTAGCGATTACTTAACTTCTAGTAGTGTTAAAACGGATTATAAGGTTATTACTGTACAAGATACTTCTATTATCATTAATAGTAGTGTAGAAGTAAAGGAGCAGGATAAACCAACTTCTTGGTCTCCTCACAAAGCAGCTAGTATTGAAGTCCAATACCTAACATCTGGTTCAACATATACTCTTGAGGTTACGATTAATGGTGTAACCGAAACTGCTACATATACAACCAGCTCTTCAGATGATGTAACCAATCTTTTGGATGATTTAAAAAGTGACATCCAAGCGTGGACTGGTGATCATGCTTCAATCGTAGTAACACAACTCAGTAACTCACTAGAGCTTACAAGCCCTAATGCTATGGACATCCATGCTGAGGGTGGTATAGACAACAAAGGTATGACCGTTGTTGAGGATGAAGTAGGTAGTGTTGGTCTTCTACCCTTCAAATCGGTACAAAATCGTCTTGTAAAAATTGTCAATACTAACGCTACTGCTGGTTCATATTGGGCTAAATTTGTAGCACATGATGGGATATCTGGTGAGGGTTATTGGGAAGAAACTGTTGACCCTACAGTATCTCCAGGTTTTGATAAATCAACCATGCCGCATGAGCTGCTTAATCCTAAAGCAGACTTCTTTGAATTTAAACAGATTGACTACAAAGACAGATTGGTAGGTGATGATGAGACTAATTCTCACCCTAGTTTTGTAAACCAAAAAATCAGTGCTGGTTTCTTCCATAATAACAGGCTTGGATTTTTGTCTAAAGACAATGTAATTTTAAGCCGGGCTGGTGGATTCTATGATTTTTATTTCAAGTCAGCTCAGACTATTCTTGAATCTGATCCGATTGATTTAAGCTGTTCATCGACACAACCTACCTCTCTACATGCTGCAATCCCAACAGCGCAAGGTGTAATCCTATTCTCTGAAAACCAACAATTTATTTTGTTTGCAGATGCTGGTGTTCTTACCACATCGTTGTCAACAATTCGGGCACTGTCTAACTATCAAATGGATAGTAAAATTGAGCCTGTTGATGTCGGTACTAACATTAATTTTGTAACTAAAACACCTGGCTATTCTAGGGTGTTTAGTATGGTTACAAGGGGTCAGCAAGAAAACCCCCAGGTGCTGGACTTGTCTAGAGTTGTGAAGGAATGGATTTCACCTGATATTGATCAGCTTATTGCCAGTCCACAGAACTCAATGATTGCAATGGCTGGGCAAGCGTCAAATGAGGTTTACATCTTCCGTTATTATAGTGACGGTAAGGAAAACCTTATGGAGTCTTGGGTTAGTTGGTTACTGCCAGGAACTGTCCAGTTTATGGTGACTGACTCTGATGACATGTACGTGGTTACTAAACAAGGTAATCAATTTACACTGCTCCAAGCAGCGTTGAGTCAGAGCCCTGAGCAGGCTATCATTGTCAACAACCAGGGTCAAAAGGTAAACCCTTGTGTAGACCTGTATGCAACAGCTTCTAGCGTTGTCTATGATTCAGTTAACAAGGTATCTAAGTGCTATATCCCATACAATGATGTGTCTTCCTTGACGCCTATTATTGTAATCAAAGGTTCTACACAAACAGGTTCATTTGTTGAATCAGGCTTTACTGTTACACCTGAGCGTGGTAGTGATGGCACTGGTGATTACTTTAGTGTAGACAATAAGGACTTGAGTGGTGTTGCGTCTGACGTTATTGTAGGTTTTAAATACAACTTTGATGTTGAACTACCTAGAACCTACTTCAGACCTGATCCCAGGTCAACTGATTTTACTGCTAACCTTACCATTGCACGTATGAAGTTTGCTGTTGGTTTGTCTGGTATGATGAGCTTTAAACTACAGCAGACTGGTAGACTGCCTTATGAACTTAAATTCACTGGTGATGGTTCTACCACTACCTTTACATTTAATAAACGTGATTTAGATTATGTAGATAGGTCTGATGTACAGGTAACTGTTAATGGTATTAACGAGACTGGATTCAGCTTCACTAACGACACAACTATTGTCTTCACCACTGCACCTGCTAACAATGCAAAGATTAAGTTCTTTATTAAAGAGTGGTTTAGCGTGCAACCAGTGATCGAAGCCAACACGTATCTAGCCAATGATGTACCGCTTGATAATGAAAACGTGTTTACCATCCCTATTCATCAACGTACAGAAAATTTTAGATTAAAAATGTTTAATAATTCACCATTCCCGGTGGCAGTTAATGCTATGATGTGGGAGGGTAACTATACACCACGTTTCTATAGGAGGGTCTGAGTATGGGGTTTGATCTAGGTTTAGGAGATATTCTTGATGGTGGCGCATCACGTCGTAATAGGCACGCCAAAAAAGTCCGAAAAATTCAAGAAAAGAACCAGATAGCAAACTACGAGTTTGAATGGGGTGATAAAGATTCTGATGAACTAGGAGGTCAACAGAAACGTAAGTATGACTATGCCGTTGAAGGTCTAGAAATCCTTAAAAGAAATACTGAAGCTAACCTCGCTTATCAGGAAAAGGGGATGATGCAGAAGTGGGATCACGGAATGAGTGTCCGTGCCTACGAGCATCAACAAAACGAACGCGTTTACGGTGAGTCCGTAAGTCGGGCGTTGAATCAGCAAAGTTTCAATGAAATTGCTAATACTGTAGCCAACCTAGATCAAGACCGTTTCCTTCATGAGCAGCTCCTTACGCTTGCAATGGACGAGACTGAAGGGTTGATGCAGTATAGAAACGCTGCAGCAGGACTTGGCTTACAACAACGTCAAGCTAAAGCTGGTGCAGCTGTTCAAGCTCAAGCTGAAAGAATTGCTGCCCTTAAAGCCACTGGAGCTTCTGCCGCACGTGGTACAGCAGGACGTACTGCTGCTAAAGATGTGCTAGGTAAAATGGCTGAGTCTAATGCACGTCAAGGTGCAATTATTGAAGACCTGATGTTTAGCACAGAGAAAACATCTCAAGCCTTTATGGGTCTAAACCAACAGTTTATGTTGGATCAGGTTGGGTACGATTTTACTAGAGATAGTCTTATGGCTAGTGACATGTCAGTACGTAATCAAATTAGAGCTGAATTCTTACAGGCAACAATTGATGCTGAAAATAGTATTGCATTGAAACCTGAGATTGCACCTCCTCTGCCGAAACCGTTTGCACTGCCACGTCCTGAATTCCAGGACATCTTTGAACCTGAAAAACCACCGCTGAACAAAATACCACCTGCTGCACAAGAAAGTGTTGCGCTTGGTATCTTTAATCAGGTTACAGGTGTTGCAAGTCTAGCTGTGGGGATGGGTTGGAAGCCCTTTGAGTAATGTCTCCATTGGCGGGTCTGGTGGTGACCAATCAGCAGCAGCCCAGGCAGGATGGCCTGGTAATAGAAACTACTAAAGTAACCTATGTCTAAATTTAAAAGCTTTGCAAAGCAGGGAAGCTTTAGGGATAAACAGATCCAGCTTCCTGATAAAACTGCTAAGATCAAAGAAGAAACAGCCAGAACCGTTCGTGGTATGAACACGGCTCAAGCTTTTCTAGAAGAAAACCAAAGTATCTACCTGCAAGCGCAGAAGATGGTACAAGGTCTTGAACAAGCTAATCGGGATCAAAACTTCCAAATGGAAACGGAGAACCGTCAAGCTTTTAGAGACCAAGTCAATCAAGATTATCAACTACAACTTGAGGCAGAAAAAGCACAAGCTGCTGTTCAACAAAAAAATTTTGAATCTTTAATGTCCTTTGCAAAAGGGGCAACTACCTTGTATTCTCAGATTGATCAAAACATTACTGAGAAGCAGACAAAAGCTAATGCTGCTAAAGCATACGCTGCTGGTGCTGATTTTAAAACAGTTGTAGCAATCCAAGCTCTGACTAATAATCTTACTAAGGCTGAATTCGGTCAGCAAGATTTTATCAGGAAAAAGATTGAAGAGGGTGGTAACCTTGATGCTTTCTATTCGTTATACCAAACCCGCCACACACGCGGGTTTATTAATAACATCTCTGTTGCCCAAAATACTGCTTATTTGTTCCATGGCGCTGCCCAGCAATTTATTGCAGATTTTGAAAAGCAAAACCCTAATGCTACTTTAGATCAAAAGAAGCAGGCATTTCAAGTTTTTAGAAATGAGTTTGCTGGTAGTTTTGTAAGTGCTGATGATCCTACTAAGGCGTTAAATGCAGACCTACTTGCTACTCAAGTCTTCCCTATTATGCAAAGGGCGGAGACTCAAATTTTAAATACTTTTGATGCTGCATATAAAAAAGAGCAAACAGAAACTGTTTTCCAAGACACCATCCGTACACTTAATGTTGACTTTGAAAATGGTGGTGTACCAGCTATTATGAAATGGCTGACTACCAATCCGTCAACTGATAAGTTTAAAACCCTTGCTACATGGGTAACAAACCGTTCAAAAGATACTAATTCTAATGTAGATTGGGATGAAACTATTGAGGACATTTTAAACTTTGAATACGTAGGTGTTAACGGTAATGTAACTACACTTAGAACATCTAGGGAACGTGCAGGTACAGGTGAAGTAACCGCACTGGCTGAAGCTCGGAATGAATATAGAAGGGCTAAAGTTGGTGAATACAAACTTCAGGAAACCGAACAGAACCTTGCTGTTGAAACCAAATTGGTAGCTAAAATTAATGAATTTGTTGCTGATGGTGATGGTCATCTATCTGAAAAAGAGCGGGCTGAGCTAGAGCTGATATACCAACAAGCAACACCTGGTTATAACAGCCCTGCTTGGAATGAAGCTCAACACATGACGCTGGAGGCCCGTCAATCGGCACAACAGAGAGTGATTCTTACAGCCGCCGTTAATCAAGGTAGCATTACGGTAGCTCAGGTAAAAGCAGTCGGTAATTATAAACTTCAACAAGAATTCTTACCGATTGCTAGGGAGCAGGAAAAACTTAAAGGTGGTGATGATTTTAAATCTTATCTTGACCAACTTAAAACAAAAGTTACTAGCGGCCACCCTCAGATACAACATGCGCCGCTGGCTGGTGTTAAAAACGAGACTGTTGTAAGGCGTATGTATAAAGCTGAACGGGAGTTTCGTAAGCTTATTTTTGAAGACAACGTACCACCAGCTGAAGCTTTTGGACAGGTTTATGGAAAAATTGACGTTGAACAAAAGTCAGAAGGTGGTATCGACCAGAACGGTAACTATACCTCAATGCTTGCCGAAATAAAATCAGATGTTGCTAGAGGTGAAGAAGAGCTTCAGTTCCGTCTTAATTTTACTGCTGCAGCACAAACAAAAGGATTCATAACTGATGCATCTAAGGCTGTAAATGCCTATGGTCAGGATAAATTTTATGAAGATTACTACGCAATGCAGCGTGGTGAGATTAGTGAACGAATTAAATTTGCTGCTGGTAGAATGTTTATGTCACCTGTAGAGGCTATGAATTACTTTGCCTCTGGCCTTGGTCAACCTGCTATTCCACTTAATGTACAGGCGGAGAGTATCCGTCAAAACTTACAACCTATTACACGACGTTTGTATAATGCTCCTTACAGTACTAATGATATGCGCGTGCGGGGGAACTACATCAACAATAAAAGTCTAAGCACCGCACCCACTCGGTTTGATGTTGTACAATATGTAAGTAACGATCCTAGATTTAAAGATCGTAAATTCGGACCTATTGTATACGATTCCCATGGGCATGGCGGTGACAACATGCATGTGCACTATGAATTTGCAACACAAGAGGAAGCCTTAGCTGCTAAACAGTTGTTTGAAAGTAAAGGGTTTAGAATTAGCTCATACATGCGTCCTAACGATTTGGACAGTGCTCATAGTAAAGGGTTTGCTATTGATGTAGCACCACCTATCAGCCTACCTACAAATGAAAAGGCAGAGCTTGAATGGATTCAAAGTGTTAATGCAGTTATCGGTTACGATCCTACACAAGTAGATTAAGATGAATGATTATGAAGAACAGCTTCCAGGGGGTACGCCCCCAGAACTGACTCCTGAACAGTTGGCACAGCTTGCTAGTGAACAACGTGTGTTGGAAGAGTCACTGAGTTCTATGCAACCGGAAGTTGAACAACCTGAGGTGTCCCAGGCTGCAGCTACGGCTGCTCCTGTAGAGGCACCTCCACAACAACAAACAGAAGGACCGGACAGAATTGGTTTCCTTCCTAAAGAGGTACACGAACTAACTACAGCACCTGGTGCAGGTATTGTAGATTTTGCAGTTGATGCACTTAATCTCATTCCCAATGTAGACATTCCTAAGGCTCCTAAGTTTGAGAACGACATTGGTCAAAGTGTTCGAGAGATTTCTTCTATCGTTATACCCACTGTAGTGCTTGGCGGCGCTGGTTCTGCCGCTATTGCAGCTCGTGCCGGTCAAGTAAGTAAAGTAACCAAGCTCGGTAAATTCCTCAACGATCCTCTTACTAAGCACCTAGGCAACATGGCATTTACTGCCGGTGCTGGTGCTGCTGTAGATTACACAGTAGAGATCAACCAGCAAGATGACAACCTGGCTGGTACACTCCGTAAGACATGGCCTCGCTGGTTTGGCTGGGTACCTGAAGATCTTGCTACACTTGACAGCGATAGCCCCGAAACTAAGCGTGCTAAGAACGTAACAGAAGGTGCCTACCTTGGTATCGGTACTGATATGTTGCTTGGTCTTAACAAGCTGTTCCGCAGTGTACGTGGTCTACAACAGGGAGCACCAGTTCCTAAAACTGAAAAGGCTGCCGCTGCTTTGGAGCGTATGCGTGTACAAGAGGGTGATGTAGAAGATGTTATCGAAGCATCTGCTGCAAAACGTTCTGATTCCTTGGATGAACTTGGTAGCTACAACGCAACTACCGCAACCGATCCCAACAACCCTATCTTTGGTTACCATGATCTCTATGGTTATCAAGAGGTTGGTACCCGCTCTGTAGACGATCTGGGTATTGTCGGTGCTTCTATCGACGCTGCACGTATTGCTGGTGACATTGATACTGTATACGGTCGTATTGGTAACTCAGTATCTGAGGGTGCTCTTAAGTTCAGCCTTGAGGGTGTTGAGAACCAACAGGCAGTACAGAAGGGTCTTGCTGATGTTTTGACTGAAGCAGATGAATACGGTTACCGTACTGCAACAGGTAAAGAGATTGGCAGCGAACAGATTAAAGATGCTGGTGAACGTCTGGCTGCTACGTTCTACGAGAAAAATGTAGATGAATTGCGTACAAGCCTTGCACAGTACCAACGCCTTAACCAAACTACTAATGTCTCTGTGCTGTCTGAAACAGCTTACAAGGGTGTTGTAGGTGCGTTGAATAAGTACATGGATGATTTTGTCAACATGGATTACATGCGTGCACAAGCGTACGTAGGTACTTCCTTTGCTGGACAGATTTCTGACATGGCACAAGGTATGCGCCTTACTGAAGGTACACCTGCTATTGAGCGTGCACAGGAACAGATCCTTGATCGTATGGAGTTCCTGATGGTGCAGAAGAACATTACTGCTTACTCCGACAAACGGTTTAAGAGTATGTTTGGTTTGTTTAATAAGCTGTCTAAGTCTGATGCAGACTCTATGACTATTGCAGAAGCAAACCGCATCCAAGCTGCTATTAAAGGTGCAGAAGATGAGACTGCTGCTGCTGTAGCTAAGATCAAAGAGGAAGCTAAGTTCACTGTTGATAACTTGCGAGAGATCGCAACTGAACAACCTGAAATGCTAAAACCTTTGATGCTTGCTTATGAGATGACTGACGGTAACGTTGACACCATCACTAAGATGAACCGGTATCTAAAAGAATCTACCGGTATCCTTAGAAAAGCGTTTATCGACCTTAACCCTGAGATCCCCTCTGTTGTTCTCAAAGGTTTCTACTCAAACTTGTACAACGGTACGTTGAGTGCTTTTGGTACACCAATCAAAGCAGGTTTATCTGCTGGTGCACAGCTTATTGAGCGACCTTTGCGTGGCATGGTAGGTGGCTTTAACCCTAAAGATTTGTCTACTGTACGTAGGGGTTGGTATCAATACAGTGCGTTTGGTGATGCACTACAAGGTTCATTTGCTTACATGAAGCAAGTGTTCAAACGATCTGGCATGGATCCTGAAGTAGTTGCACTACGTGAAGACTATGGTATGCCTTCTAGACAGCTTGAGCTTATTAACTCATTTGCTGATGCTAAGGCTGCTCAAGGTGATTATGGTCCGCAGGTATTTGCCGAGATGGTGAACAACATGCAAGACCTTGCTAATCACCCCTGGCTCCGGTTTGGACAACGTTCAATGCAAGCTTTGGATGGATTCACCCAATCAATGGTTGCCTTTGCTGAAGCCCGTGGTCGTGCATATGATGACATTACTAAAGGTGGTCTGCTAGAGTTTGACGCAGGAAAAGCTGGTGAGTTGTCACAAAAGGTGTACAGCAAAATGTTTGATGACACTGGTCTGATTACAGATGAAGCTGTCACTAAATCTGCTGGTGAAATTGCACTTAACCTTGATAACAAAGCAACAGATGCTGTGTCTGAACTTATTAGACGTGCTCCTGTTCTTCGTCCATTCTTGCTGTTTACTAAGACACCTTTAAATGAACTTGCGTTGTCAGCTTCTTACAATCCAGTAGGGTTGTTTGTTAAGGATATGAATGCTTTTAAGCTGCCGTTTGAAGAGATGCCTTTTGAAGAGGTTGAGCAGCTTCTCGCAGCTCGTGGTGTTGAGGTGACTCCCAATACTTTGCGTGCTAAATACGAAGAGATTCGTGCTGATATTAAAGGTCGTAAAGCCTTGGGTGCTTTGATGGTTGGTGGTACAATCTATGCCGCGCTCAACGATAACATCACTGGTAACGGTCTTTATGATAAACAGAAGCAAGCTGCACGTAGAAATCAAGATTGGAAGCCTCGTTCTATTCGGCTGCCTGGTGGTCAATGGGTGAGCTACGATAACCTTGGTCCTATTACAACTTGGTTGTCTTTGACTGTTGATGTCATTGATAACTTTGATAGCCTTGCATCGAATGAAATTGGTGAGCAATTCCGTAAGTTAGGTTTTGTCCTTAGCTCTGCTATTACTGACAAGACAGCTTTGTCTGGTCTTGAGCCTCTTATGGACATTATTAGCGGCAACCCCGGTGCCGTTACTAAATGGGGTTCTAGCTTCCTTACGAGTGCTACCGTACCCGGCTCTAGTCAACTTGCAGAAATCTCACGTCTGATGGACCCAGGTCTTAAGGAAGTTGAGGTAGAGCTTTATGACATGATGCGTAACCGTAACCCAGTTACCAAAGGTCAGCTTCCTGCTAAGTATGATTATATTGATGGCGGTGAGGTTGGTGTCCCTGGTAATCTGATGTCTAGGGTTTGGAATACGTATATGCCTTGGAAAGTTAATGGTAACATTAGTCCTGAAAAACAATTCTTGATTGATATTGAGTACGATGCACGTCCTACTCTAAGTACTCACAATGGTGTCCGTTTGACTGCTGAACAACGTTCTGAAATTACTAACATTATGGGACGTGATAAGCTGTTTAAAGAGGGCATTAAACGTGTTATGAAGCAAATTCCTGGTGGTGCCGATGGATTCCGCCGTCGTTATATGGATGCTGTTAATGCAGGACTTGAACCAGATTTAGGTACATTTGAAAACATCCACTACTTGCTTGATAGAGAATTAAATCAAGCTAAAAAAATGGCACTAGCTAACTTGCCAACTAACTCTGATAATACACGTAAGCGTTACATTCAGGAAGTGACAGGTTCTTATCTGCGGAGCGGTAATCAAGCTGCAGCTAAGCGTTTCCTTGACTACATGGAACAATTCTCTCGGTAATTTTTAACAAAGCGTTATGGCTACTATCTCCAATAATTATACAGGGGATGGTTCTACTACGAACTATTCCTTTACATTTGAATACTTAGAACAAAGCGAAGTCAAGGTAACACTTGATGGTGCCGCTACAACTGCATTTACTTTCGCCAACGCTACTACCCTTAGCTTTACTTCCGCCCCTGCTAACGGTGTTGACATTCTTATCTATCGTGATACTAATGTTGATGTCGTTAAGGCTACATTCTTCCCAGGTTCTGCTATTAAAGCAGAAGACTTAAATAACAACTTTACACAGAATAATTTTGCTGTACAAGAGCTGATTGCAAAAGTCTGGGATACAGAAACTGAAACCATCCATTCTAATGAAACCTGGGTAAGCAATGATCTCCAGGTTTCTACCACCGCTGCACAGGATGCACGGTTCCCTGCTCTTGTCCAAACAGCAACACCAACAGGCACTAACTATGCTACAGGTAAGCTCTGGTTCCAAAATGATAACGACAAAACTCTGTCTATTTGGAATGGTAGTGCCTGGCTTTCTGTTGTATCTGGTGGTACATTTAGCAACCAACCTAAGGTTGTCTATGTAGACGCAACTGCTGGTGATGATGGTGCTGATGGTCACCGCATTAGTACACCAAAACAGACAATTAAAGCTGCTGTTGAACAAATCAACAATGATGCTACCTATGGTGATGGTAGTATTGTTGTAGTTGCACCTGGTGTTTACCAGGAAGCAGCTCCTATCCAAATCCAAAAGAAGAACGTTTCTATTATTGGTACTTCACTCCGTAGTTGTATTGTACACCCAACAGTTGCAACACAAGGTGATCATGCTGATGGCAACCACGCATTGTTTGAACTGAACAGTGGTTCGTATATTCAGAACCTGACGTTGACCGGTATGAAGGCTGGTACAGGTACTGGTAATAGTGTTGACTCTGCTTTGCCTGTACGTCAAGGTTGGAACTTTGCGTTCTATAGTGGAGCAACAATTACTAAGTCTCCGTACATCCAGAACTGCACTAATTTCTCAGACTCTGAGATCGACAACAGCAACATTAACGTAAACAATCCTGCTGGTGGTGCTGCTGGTGATACTGACTCCGCACCTACTGGTGGTGGTCTGCTGATTGACGGTTCTGTGCCTGCTACGTCTAGCCCATTGCGTTCTATTGTTTGTGATAGTTACACCCATGTTGGCCTGAATGGTCCTGGTATTCTTATCACTAACAACGGCTATTGCCAAGCTACTAGCAGCTATGCTTTCTTTAACAAGTATCACATCAAAGCATTGAATGGTGGTCAAGGTAACCTTGCTGCTTCTACCACTGATTTTGGTGATGAAGCATTGGTTGCTGATGGTAAGTCTACATCTGCTATCTTTACATCTAATGTAGATGGTGCAGCAAGTAGTGGTGATATTACCTTTAATATCAACGAACCTACTGCTGGCAGTGGTTGGTTTGGTGATGCACAAAGACCTAGTAGCAACATGCTGGTGACTGTTAATAGTGTTACCTATCCTGTGTTGTCTGCTACTGCTAATACTGATAGCGAAGGTGGCGCCGGTTGGACTGTTACAATCAGCCGCCCTAACCCCAGCAAGCGTAGCGAAAACCTGGGTCTTAATGGTGCAGTCAGTGATGACGCTGCTGTGTCGTTCTTCCTACGTTCTATGATCGCCTCTAGTGGTCACACGATGGAATACGTAGGTAGTGGAACTGATTATCGTGCACTGCCTGAAAACGGTGGTGTTCCTGACGATACCAAACAAATCGTTGAATCTAACGACGGTAAGGTTTGGACTGCTATTACTGATCACAACGGTAAATTTAAGATTGGTGACTTCTTTGAAGTTGACCAACGTAAAGGTTTTATCAACTTTAGTGCAGGTTCCTACGCCTTTGATGTTGTAACTGACACAACACCTGAACTTGGCGGTCAACTGGATGCACTGACTAATAAGATTGTTAATCTTGGTACACCTACTGCTAGTGCAGATGCTGCAACTAAGGCTTATGTAGATGCTAATGCTGGCACTTCTGTTAGTAGCACTAACACCTGGACTGCAGGACAACGTGGTGAAATTACTACGCTTACTTCTGCAGCATCAGTTACCCCTAATTTTGCAGATAGCAATAATTTTACACTTACGCTTGGTACAAACGTCACGCTTGAAAACCCAAGCAACCTAGTAGCAGGTCAATCAGGGTCAATTTTTCTTGTACAAGATGGTACTGGATCTCGAACTTTAGCGTTTGGATCGTATTGGGATTTTGCAGGAGGTACTACTCCAGCAATCAGCAGTGCAGCAAATACTGTAGATCGTCTTGATTATATTGTCAGATCTTCTACTTCTATTCATGCTGTTATCACCCTGGCGTACTCATGAGTGTAATTTCTAACAATATACTTGCTGGTGCCGCCGGGGCAGCAGGTGGAGAGGCTTTGTACGTCGATGACGTGTTCAGCACTTATTTGTATGACGGCACAGGCAGTAGCGGTCAAACTATTACAAATGGAATTGATTTGAGTGGCGAAGGTGGATTGTACTGGATGAAAAATAGAACTACAAC
>Ga0213859_10000861_pt1 | contig 13725 bp, 7 predicted proteins | sample PICome_2_FD_160133 | JGI IMG/M metagenome (GOLD analysis project Ga0213859, IMG submission 160133) | Coastal seawater microbial communities near Pivers Island, North Carolina, United States - PICO304 | ecosystem: Environmental > Aquatic > Marine > Coastal | place: USA: North Carolina | collected... | reverse complement strand
TTTCGGCTCTGGGGTTGCCCTAAGGCGTTCCTCTCATACCCCCAAATTCCTCGTGACGTCGTTTTATTACGTAGGTTCGCATGGTCTCTAAGCTCACACATACCGTTCTCACCCATTGCAATCGCGAGAGTTGCTATTACAATAGACTTTTAGCCCCGCTTATACTTAACAAATCCCACAATGTTAAGATAGGGGAAATCCAGTAGATTATTATCTGGAAACCTATGATTAGTGCTCAAGGAACTGAGCACATGGGAGTGGTTACCCATCTAGCACTTAAGTTATCATATAACACTTCACATGTGTTATAAGCAGCCAATACTATGGAATCTATCCCATATTTGTGACTAACGAATCGCACCCAACATCGAGGTGCCAAACTATCCCGTCGATAGGGTCTCTAGAGGATAATTAGCCTGTTATCCCTGGCGTACCTTTTATCCGTTGAGCGATGACCTTTTCCACACAGAATCACCGGATCACTATAACCGACTTTCGTCCCTGTTTGATTTGTCAATCTCACAATCAGGCAAGCAATATACTATTACGCTCTACAATTGATTTTATAACTCCAATTTGAGCTTACCTTTGCACGCCTCCGTTACTCTTTAGGAGGCGACCGCCCCAGTCAAACTACCCATTATGCATTGTCTTAAAAAATAAGTAACAAAAAGTATTAAGAGTGGTATTTCACTGTTATTTGAATAATTTACTTGCGTAAAGATTTATGAAAACTTCCCACATATTCTACACATAATAATTTTTATTACAATACATAACTGTAGTAAAGGTGCACAGGGTCTTTCCGTCTAGCCGCAGGTACTCCGCATCTTCACGGAGATTTCAATTTCACTGAGGTTGCATTGGAGACAGTAGGACAGTCATTACGCCATTCATGCAGGACACCAATTAAATGCCAAGGAATTTCGCTACCTTTGGACCGTCAGAGTTACAGCCGCCGTTTACTGGGGTTTAAGATCAAAGCCAAAACTTTTCTCATTAATCTTGCAGCACCGGGCAGGCGTCAGTCTCTATACGTCTTTTTACAAATTTGCAGAGACCTGTGAGTTGGATAGGTAGGCCCTCGCGGGCTTTCCCCCCATATGAACCGAGCAAGCGAGTTTCCCCGCACACGGCTCTGGCCGTCTAATATAACATTTTATTATATCGCTTTTGGAGATTCTTCATAGAAATTAATTGAGTTAAACTAGCCTAGCGTAAGTCAGCAGCCTTTCAGCTTAACCATAAGTCTATCCACCTCATTACAAGGCGGCATTAGCTTCCTACGCCTTCTTTTACCCACTGGGCGATAACTTAAGTTACCTCAAGCCCTCTGTTACGTCCCCTCGAAGGTTTTCCTGTAAACAGAGCCCATTGGGCTTACCAAGTTTCGTGATAAGTACTAATGCATCAGTTATACATTATTTAAGGATTTACTTAGATCCTGAGCTCTACCCCGAATAGTGCAATGTTCCTATGCTTTGTCAGTATAAAAAGGACTGACAATCGACTATTCAAACCGTGGTATATAGCGCCAAATTCCCACGGCACTGTCTTCACGAGGCCTTATAACACCCAGTTCACTTTCGTTGATCATATAAACCTAGCCTAGCATCTGGAGCGCAAAGGCGATTTACGAACCAAATTACATTGTCCAACCAGCTTCATACATCCCAATTACTCAGAACGCATGTGGTTGTAGGCTTACCCGGATAGGATCGGGCAGCGTCAATACGCATTACTTATCACGACTTAACTTGTCGCACTTTTTATTAAACAGTTGCTGTCCTCGATTTTGTGCCAGCTTTTAAGGGTTGCCCCAAAAAAGCTACTCCTTATTCCGAAGTTACGGAGTCATTTTGCCGAGTTCCTTCAATACAATTCGCTCACGTGCCTTAATTTACTAAATTTGTTCACCTGTGTCGGTTTACGGTACGGTTAATCATACTAAAGCTATTTCTTGAAAATACTAAAAAACTTTTATTCAAACCATTGAATAGAAATAATTTTTATACTTTGTCACTTTAGATTACAATAATATTATTTCCCATCGATTTTTAACTTTCGTCAAATTCTTAGGGACCGATTGAGCCAAAGAGGAATAGACTTGCTTTGAAAACCTTGAACTTAAGGCAACAATGCTTGTTACATTGTTTTTCGCTACTCATGTCAACATCTACACTTCTGATTTCTTCAGTTTATGTCACCATAAACCTCCGTTGATTTACAGAACGTTCTGCTACCATTTAAATTTTGATAATTTAAATCTATTGCTTCGGCAAGTAATATTAGTCCCTCTACATTTTTGACGCAAAAAAACTAAACCAGTGAGCTGTTACGCTTTCTTTAAAGGATGGCTGCTTCCAAGCCTACCTTCCGGTTGTTCAAATTTTTTCACTTTCTTTTTCACTTAATTACTTTTAAGGGCCTTAACAAATAGTCTGGGCTGTTTCCCTCTTGACTGTGAATCTTAGCACTCACAGTCTGTCTGCTTAAACTCTTTTGTTTTGTATTCGAAGTTTTATTAAATTCGGTAAAGTTTTACACCCCCCTTATTTATTAAGAGCTCTACCTCAAATCAAAGTTTTTAAACGCTCTACTTAAATAGATTTCGCAGAAAACCAGCTATCTCTAAGTTTGATTGGCCTTTCACCCCTAACCACAAATCATCCCAGTATCTTTCCACATACACGGGTTCGGTCCTCCAATAAGCGTTGCCGCTTTAAATTCAACCTGTTCATGGTTAGATCACTTAGTTTCGGGTCTTATTTTAGTGACTTAAAAAGCAATTTAAAACTTTTTTAATTTCTTTTAGCCTACACTTTGCATAGCTTAAGCTTGCCTCTAAAATAAACTCGTTGACGCATTATGCAAAAGGATCGCTGTCACTTTTCAAAAGATTTAAAGCTTCAACTGATTGTCAGCATTAAATTTCATCCCTTTCCCTCACGGTACTTATTCGCTATCTATCATCAAAAATTATTTAGGCTTTGAGGGTGGGACCTCAGTCTTCGAACAAAACATGACTTGTTTTATTCTACTGTTTTTAATTGTTACAACTAAATTTTACAGGACTTACTTAAAAATACCTTCTTTGGAAATTTAAATTAGTGTGGAATCAATTAAATCTATTTTTAGTGACCGGTTAGATCTGCCTAAAAACAAAAAAAGCCTTTACTGCGTTCGCTCGCCACTACTTACAGTATTCTCGGTTGATTTTTTCATTAGCTACTTAGATGGTTCAATTCGCTAATTTTGTCTTTTTTGTATTATTGACTGAGAGTTAATCTCAGCAAAAATATAAAAGATTCAACTTTTATTGATCGGTTTCCCGTTACGGAGACGTAAACTCCTTTGCGTCTTCAAGACAGAATTTACATATCGTCAAGATACGTCCGTTTATTTTTTTGATGCATAGGGCTCCTTTTAACGCTTTAAGATGACTTTTTTAAGATGCTGAAGAAATACTTGCAAAAAATTACAAACAGATGGCAAATAACGGGACTTGAACCCGTGACTTTTAGGACCACAACCTAATACTCTAAACCAACTGAGTTATATCTGCCAAAGTACTTTTTTTTAATTTCAGAATTAATTTGTTTGTCAGAGGTAGGACTTGAACCTACAATCTTTAGGGCATGAGCCTAACGAGTTTACCAATTACTCCTCTCTAACAAAAAATACGTGTTAATCCCACTCTAGGGCACCAACGTACCACACATAAATAAAACCAATTCCTAACTCAATGATAAAGTCAATCATTGACCAAAAACCTAAATTACTAAGTTGAGATAATGAAACACTCCATGGCAATAAAAACATAGTTTCGATGTCAAAGATAATGAACAAGATAGCGACTACATAGAACTTAATTTCAAAAGTGTTCCGAGCATCTTCGTAAGGTTCAAAACCGCATTCATACGGTGAAAGTTTTTCAGTTTCGGGGTTTTGAACTGCGAGTAAGTAAGATAGTATTACAATTACAAAAGCTAGTAAAATTGCAATCAGTAAAAAAACCAATATTGCGACGTATTCTACGTGCAATAAAGACTTATTTATATTGAAAAAAACTGACAAATTAGTTAAAATTTCATAGTTTAAAGAACTAAACCACGTTTTTGCTTCTAAATTCGAAATAATTGTTGACATTTATATTTTTGAAGAGAAATAGTTGTTTCTGGATTTACCGACATCTATTTGGAAAGAGTGGGATTCGAACCCACGGTATATATTTACGTATATACAGAGATTTAGCAGACCTCCACTTTAAACCTCTCAGTCACCTTTCCTAGACTGCAACATTAGAAGCAATTATTAAGTGCTTAACCTAATTCTAACTTTGTCATAACATAGTGATGAAATTGCAGTGTTGGTAATGACACAACTACTATAGGCATAAATCCATGATTTACGCCACAGATTTCACTACATTGACCAAAAAATACTCCAACACGTTTTAAGAACAAGTTTAGTTGGTTTAATCGGCCGGGACACGCATCTACCTTTAATCCAAACGACGGCACTGTCCAACTATGTAAAACGTCAGCAGCACTTACTAATAATCGTAGGTGCGTGTTGGTTGGCAGGATTACTCGTTTGTTTGTTTCTAGTAGTCGGAAATAACCTTGTTTGGTTTTAGGTAGCCCGTCTAAAACCATCATATAACAAACATACTTTAAGCTTTGTTCGTTTTTTTGACACGAATTGAAATCAGAAATTTCATAACTCCAAAACCACTGGTGTCCTAGAATCTTTAATGACAATTCGGGTTCTGAAATCTCGTCCATCGCATATAACAATGTAAACGACGGAGTCGAAATGATTAAAAGAATTATTGCAGGAACCGATGTCCAAACAATCTCTAATTCATTTGAGTGAACGAATTTTGCATTGAATTTGTTACTATATTCATTATAGTAATAAAGAGTATAAAACAGCAACCATGCCACAAATAATACAATAACTGTTAATAAAAACAGTAAGTGTTTGTTAAAGATCAAAATACCTTCCATGGTAATACTTGCTGGATCATGTAAATAAGTTTGCCAAAGCGCAGGACTATCACATTGTATAAAAAACATCATTTTATTATCCTTGACGGGATTTGAACCCGACCTACTATTCTAAAAAAGTGGTGGTCAATAGTTAGCTTCGTTACGTTCTAACTATAGACTGTTGTTTTTTATAGCAAAAAAACTTGAAGCACAAGCCATGTTTTGAGTTCTTTTGCTATAAAAAACGGTACGTCAATGTCAAGTTTTAAGGACTGGTTTTTACTTCATATAACTCAAAAAGTATCTAATGTAATCACGTAGAATATTCGTGTATCCAAATAAATGTCAAGTGTTAATTTACGTATAGATTCAGGAAACTAAGCTTACAGGGAAATGATGGAGATTAAACATATATCTTAATATGAATTAAAACAGAATACCATATAGTATAAACTGTCTTATATCTGCTTATTTCCATATGCAGTTATCGATATATTAGGTACAATCTACGATGACCTACTTACAAAATATTCTATAAATACAATAGGTATTGCATAGATATATAGTTTATTAATTATGTATTTAGTGTTATATCGCATTACTATTTCTATACTTATAATGTATATACACATTTGTGTTATTGTATCACACAATTACTCCCCCTTCATATAACTCAAAAAGTGTCTAACGTTGACCTACATGAATTTAAGACTTGGTGCTTAATATGTATCAAAAATACATTTATATATCAAATACATGTATTGCGTAATGAAATGATTCATTTATAAGATGTTTTTGTTCAAGTGTTAACTGAAATGATATTTACGGATAAACATATATACACATACACATTATATTAAACATAATAATATATATATAATATACATATATCTATTAATCTATACTATATTACACAACCTCCTCCCTCTCTCTTCTTTATATAACTCGAAAAGTATCTAACGTTGACCTACATGAATTTAAGACTTAGTGCTTTAATATGTATTAGATACACGTATTTGATACATTCATAAGATGTTTTTGTTCAAGTGTTAACTGGAATGATATTTACAGATAAATATATATATTATATTCAATACAATAGTATATATACACATACACATTATATTAAACATAATAACATATACAATATGTATCTATATATTTACTAATCTATATTATATTACATAACCTCCTCCTCTCTCCTTCATATAACTCAAAAAGTATCTAACGTTGACCTACATGAATTTAAGACCAGTTGTTTTTGTATTCAATCTCAGAAACTCTCTGAAAAATGAAGCGGTTTTAGAGAAAACGCGAAAAAAATGACGAGTAAAATATGTTCTTTTCGTTTTTATGAAATGATAATACTCTAAAGTGATTTACGATTGATATATATTTATTTTTCTAGAAAAATAAATATATATCTCTCTTCTTTATATAACTCAAAAAGTATCTAACGTTGACCTACATGAATTTAAGACTAGTTGTTTTTGTATTCAATCTCAGAAATTCTCTGAAAAATGAACCGGTTTTAGAGAAAACGCGAAAAAAACGACGGGTAAAATATGTTCTTTCTGTTTTTATAAAATAATAATACTCTAAAGTGATCTACGATTGATATATATTTATTTTTCTAGAAAAATAAATATATATCTCCCTTCTTTATATAACTCAAAAAGTATCTAACGTTGATTTACATAAATTTAAGACTTAGCGCTTTCACGTCTAATTTAAAGAATTCCCTGAAAAATGAGTTAATTTAAAAATGAAAAGATTGACGATAGAAGTTTTCTTGACTTTTTTGTTGTAAAATGATTTTGTAAATCTGCCCCAAAAAAGCTGTTTGGCTTTTTGATAATCAACGTCAGATACTTTTTGAGTTATATGAAGAGAAAAGTTTTCAATCAACAAAGACCTAGACTTACTAATTTTTTCAATATAAACAAAATTATTTGGCGTAAGTCAACAGAACTAACAAAACTCTGAATTTTATTAATGTTTGCTAATATTAAAAGCCTATAGCTCAGTTGGTTAGAGCGTACGCCTGATAAGCGTAAGGTGAGTAGTTCGAGTCTACTTAGGCTTATATTTATTAATTAAAACTAGACTGTTAAACTTCTAGTTGGCTAACACCGTTTAATTGCTGTAAAACTCAAGTTTGACTCAAAACTATAAATGACTTTCAAGAAAAAAAATTTGATTAAAAAGATAAAGAATTTTACTATAAATTTCGGACCACAACACCCTGCAGCTCACGGAGTTTTAAGGTTAGTGTTAGAGTTAAAAGGAGAAGTTGTTGAAAGAGCTGATCCTCATATTGGTCTTCTGCATAGAGGAACTGAAAAATTAATTGAATATAAAAATTACGTTCAAGCTTTACCGTATTTTGATCGTTTGGATTATGTGTCAATGATGGCTCAAGAGCACACTTACTGTCTAGCGATAGAGAAGTTGTTTCATTGTCAAATTCCTGTTAGAGCCCAATATATTCGGGTGTTATTCGCAGAGATTACCCGAATTCTAAATCATTTGTTGGCTGTTGGGTGTCATGCCATGGACGTTGGAGCAATGACCCCTTTCTTATGGGCATTTGAAGAGCGAGAAAAACTGATGGAATTTTATGAGCGAGTATCTGGTGCTCGAATGCACGCAGCGTATTTTAGACCCGGAGGAGTCTATGCTGACATCCCCAAAGGCCTTTTAAACGACATTTTTATGTTTGCTGAGCAATTCAATATTCGTTTAACTGAAATGGAAGATATGTTGACAGAAAACAGAATCTGGAAGCAACGACTTGTCGATATTGGTGTAGTTTCGGCAGCAGATGCATATCAATGGGGCTTTAGTGGTGTAATGCTTCGCGGTTCTGGAGTAAAATGGGACTTGCGTAAAAGTCAGCCATACGAAGTTTACGACAAGCTCGATTTTTCCATTCCTGTAGGAACTAACGGTGACTGCTATGACCGTTATCTGGTGCGAGTCTTCGAAATGCGTGAGTCTCTGAAGATCATTGAGCAATGCCTAAATCGAATTCCGTCTGGAATTGTAAAAAGCAGCAATAAGAAGATAACCCCCCCTTCACGGAGTGAATTAAAACAGTCTATGGAATCCTTAATTCACCATTTCAAATTATACACACAAGGTTTGATTATACCAACTAATGAAACCTACACGGCAAGTGAAGCACCAAAAGGAGAGTTTGGTGTGTATTTGATTTCTAACAACACGAATCGACCGTATCGATGTAAAATAAAGGCTCCTGGTTTTAACCATTTACAAGCGTTAGATTTCATGTCGAAAGGCCATTTAATTGCTGATGTGGTTACAATTATTGGAACTCAAGACATCGTGTTTGGGGAGATCGATCGATAAATATTGTGAGATGAAGAAAATAAAATCAATATATGTTTTTACTGATGGAAGTTTAGATTATAATTTCGTTGATCGAATTGATTCAGTTAAAAATCACATTTTCTTAGAAAAAGATTTTAAAAATTCGAAGTTTTGTGTGAAAAAAAAATTTACGAACGTAACTCTTGATCACGAAAATTTAAAATTCCGTCATAAGTTTTTAAAATAAGATGAATCAACAATTAGTTATTGCGAATTTACGAAATTTACTTAAAGTTTGCCCTCTAGAAAAAGTTCAAGTTTTTAATGAAGACTTAATTTTAGTCGTGAAGCCAAATGTTTTGTTAGACGTACTTCTATTTTTTAAGTACCATATTTTATATCAGTTTGAAGTATTAACATGTATTTCAGGGGTTGATTATCCAATGAATAAATATCGTTTTAAACTGGTCTATGAATTGCTAAGTATTAGGTACAATTTTCGATTGCGGATAAAAACATTTGCACATGAGCTTATGAGTGTCGATTCTTGCGATAATTTATTCTTATCGGGAGGTTGGTATGAATGCGAAATATGGGATATGTTTGGTGTTTTTTTTCAAAATCATTCAAATCTAAAACGAATTCTTACAGACTATGGATTTGAGGGATATCCGTTAAGAAAAGATTTTCCATTAAGCGGTTTCATCGAAATGAGATATCATGAAACCCAAAAAAGAGTGATTAATGAATCAATTGAACTATCTCAAGAATATAGAACATTCACGTTTCTGTCTCCTTGGGAGTCCCAAAAAATTTAAAACATGAAAAAATTCCATCAAAAAGAAAAAATGAACCGTGCAAACGTTTACGCGTTTGAAGATATTAGGCTTATCCTAAAAAGTATTATAAGAAATTTAAAACTAGTTAATATCACACGTTGGAATGCTGTTTTAAAACTATCATCGTTGTCAAAAAAGGGTGTAAAAACTCGATTGGTGAACAGGTGTATTCTGACAAGTCGAAAAGGAAAATCGACAAACTCGTATCGATTTTCACGTCTTGTTTTTCTTCGGCTAGTACGTGCGGGAAACATTTCAGGCTTGAAAAAATCAACATGGTAATCTACTCTGTTGATCTAGAACTATAAATGGCTACACAAACACAATTAAACCCAGTTTATCATTTCATAACTCGTTTCTTTTTTTCTACAAATCATAAAGATATTGGAACATTATATTTAATATTTGGTGCAATTTCAGGAGTAGCAGGTACTGCTTTATCATTATATATTCGACTAACGTTAGCTCAGCCAAATGGAAGTTTTTTAGAAAGCAATCATCATTTATATAATGTGATTGTTACAGGTCATGCTTTTGTAATGATCTTCTTCATGGTAATGCCAACATTGATAGGCGGATTTGGAAACTGGTTTGTTCCTCTTATGATCGGAGCTCCAGATATGGCTTTTCCTCGAATGAATAATATTAGTTTTTGGTTATTACCGCCATCATTATTGTTATTATTCGCTTCTGTTTTATCCGAGGCAGGGGTTGGTACAGGTTGGACTGTTTATCCTCCACTTTCAAGTGGTACGTCTCACTCTGGTGGAGCTGTTGATCTAGCTATCTTTAGTTTACATCTTTCAGGAGCTTCATCAATTTTAGGAGCAATTAACTTTATATGTACCATTTTTAATATGCGAGTGAAAAGTTTGTCATTTCACAACTTACCTCTTTTTGTTTGGGCTGTTTTAATTACAGCTTTTTTATTATTGTTGTCTTTACCTGTATTAGCTGGAGCGATAACAATGTTACTGACTGATAGAAACTTTAACACTACTTTTTTTGATCCAGCTGGGGGAGGAGATCCTGTACTGTATCAACATCTGTTTTGGTTTTTTGGTCACCCTGAAGTATATATTTTGATTTTACCAGGTTTCGGTATAGTCAGCCATATTATTGTTAGTGCAGCACGAAAGCCTATTTTTGGTTATTTAGGTATGGTTTATGCTATGTTTTCTATTGGTGTTTTAGGTTTTATAGTATGGGCTCACCACATGTATACAGTTGGTTTAGATATCGACACTCGAGCTTACTTTACAGCAGCTACTATGATTATTGCAATTCCTACTGGAATAAAAATTTTTAGTTGGCTTGCTACACTATGGGGCGGTTCTATCGATTTACGAACTCCTGGACTGTTTGCAGTAGGATTCATTTTTCTATTTACAATAGGTGGAGTTACTGGAGTTGTTTTAGCAAATTCTGGTATTGATATTGCGCTTCATGACACATATTATGTAGTAGCGCATTTTCATTATGTTTTATCGATGGGAGCTGTATTTTCTATGTTAGGAGGTGTTTATTACTGGTTTGAAAAAATTACCGGAGTTAGTTATTCAGAAATCTTAGGTAAAATTCATTTTTGGGGTTTTTTTATCGGGGTAAATTTAACATTTTTCCCAATGCATTTCTTAGGAGTTGCAGGTATGCCTCGAAGAGTACCAGATTATCCAGACGCGTTTTTTGTGTTTAACAAACTTGCATCATGGGGATCATACATTTCAGCAATCTCATCGTTATTCTTTTTTTATGTTGTTTTTGAAGCATTTACTTCAAATCGAAAAGTTACTGCTTCAAACTAGTAGCAAAAAGCTTTAATGGGATATAGCCAAGTGGTAAGGCCCTCGTTTTTGGTACGAGTATTACAAAGGTTCGAATCCTTTTATCCCAAATCTTTGATTAAGTAATTAGCTCAATTGGTAGAGCGTCTCGCTTACAACGAGAATGTTAGTGGTTCGAGTCCGCTATTACTTATAAAAATGTATTTAATTTTAGTTTTTTTACCATTAATAGGATTTTTAAACGCTGGTTTATTCGGCCGAAAAATTGGTCCCTATGGGGCTTCTATTTTGACAGTTAACTGTTTAGTTTTAACTTTTTTCATTTCTCTTTTCGCCTTTTATGAGGTAGCGATTGTAGGGTGCTGCACCTATATTAAATTGTCTTCTTGGATTAATTCTGAATTACTAAATGTAGATTGGGGTTTCTTATTTGACAGTCTAACTGTGATTATGTGTTGTGTAGTTACATTCGTATCTTCATTAGTCCACATTTATTCTACAGAGTATATGTCACATGATCCTCATCTAGCACGATTTATGTCATATTTGTCGTTGTTCACTTTTTTCATGTTGATATTAGTAACTGCAGACAATTACGTTCAAATGTTTGTCGGTTGGGAAGGTGTTGGACTATGTTCGTACTTATTGATTAATTTTTGGTTTACTCGAATTCAGGCCAACAAAGCTGCTATAAAAGCTATGATTTTGAATAGAATTGGTGACTTTGCACTAGTTTTAGGAATTTTGACAATCTTTATAAAATTCAAAGCGGTTGATTATGCAACAGTTTTTGCCATAACACCGCTGTTCATAGGTGAGAAATTCGTCTTTTTAAATTGTGATCTTAACGTGTTAACCGTAGTTAGTTTACTACTCTTTATTGGAGCAGTTGGAAAATCTGCTCAGTTAGGTTTACATACTTGGTTACCAGACGCAATGGAAGGACCAACACCTGTTTCTGCATTAATTCATGCGGCTACAATGGTTACAGCTGGAGTTTTTTTAATTGCAAGAAGCTCACCCATATACGAGTATGTGCCTAACGTTTTAAATTTTATAACAATTGCAGGTTCATGTACTGCTTTTTTTGCAGCTACCGTAGGTTTGCTACAAAATGATCTAAAACGTGTAATTGCGTATTCTACTTGTAGTCAGTTAGGTTATATGGTATTTGCGTGTGGTTTATCAAATTATTCGGTTGGTATTTTCCATTTGGTCAACCACGCATTCTTCAAGGCTTTACTTTTTTTAGGAGCGGGGTCAGTAATTCATGCAGTTGCTGACGAGCAAGATATGAGAAAAATGGGTGGTTTAAAAAAGTTGGTTCCATTTACTTACTCGATGATGGTCATCGGTTCGTTAGCGTTAATTGGTTTCCCTTTCTTAACTGGGTTTTATTCGAAAGATGTCATTCTAGAAGTGGCATATGGAAAATATACAACTTATGGACATTTTAGTTATTGTTTAGGTTCTGTTGGAGCATTTTTAACAGCTTTTTATTCTACTAGATTAATTTATTTAACTTTTCTAGCAAAACCGAACGGGTACAAAGCGGTAATTTGTGCTGCGTATGACTCGTCATATCAAATCTGTTTTGCATTGGCTGTGCTAGCCATACCAAGTATCTTTATAGGTTTTTATACAAAAGATATGATTATTGGTTTAGGTACCGATTTCTGGGGTAATGCAATTTTTATTTTACCTGAGAATATGAACATGATTGATGCAGAATTCATTGACCATATTTTTAAAATATTGCCTGTGATTTTAAGTTTGACTGGAACAACACTTTCTTTCCTTCTTTATACGTTTGGGAATCGACTTTTATTTCAGTCAAAAATATCCCTATTAGGGAAAAAATTTTACAATTTTCTGAATAAGAAATGGTTTTTCGATAAAGTTTATAACGAATATATAGGACAGTTTCTTTTCAAATTTGGTTATAGTATCAGTTATAAAACAATCGATCGAGGTATTTTTGAAATATTTGGTCCGATGGGTCTTTCTACAATTATCTCGCGAAAAGCTGTGTATTTACACAAGTTGCAAACGGGCTATATTTATCATTATACATTCTTAATTCTAATTGGAACAACTTTAATGTTAGGAGTACGTCAGTTTTGGGTTGTTTTTGGCGAATATGTTGATTATAGAATTTTTATAATTTTTATAATTTCAAGTTTTTTTGTTAGTTCAGAAAAGAAATAAGCTTCTATTATTTTTTATAAGATCTCAGGTTTTTATTCATGGTGAAAATTTTCTGACTTCAAAAGTCGAAGATTGCAGGTTCAAATCCTGTCTTGAGAAGATATGAAAATATTCAATCAATCAAATAAACATTATACTACTCAAAGTTTAGAAAAAACAAATACTCGTTTCAGTAGCAAGCTGATATTAAACGAACAATTTAAGTATTTGAAAACCAAACACAGTTTTCATCTAGTTGACCCCAGCCCATGGCCACTTGTAGCTTCTTTAAGCGCTTTTTTCATGACTTCTGGTGGCGTTTTGTATATGCATAAATTTGCTGGTGGTGGTCAGTTATGCCTGACAGGTTTCATCCTACTTCTTTACGTAATGTATACTTGGTGGCGAGATATTGTTCGAGAAGCAACATTCGAAGAACAACATACTTTTGCGGTACAAAGAGGTCTAAGATTAGGTATGATTTTATTCATTGTGTCAGAAGTTATGTTTTTTTTTGCATTTTTTTGGGCCTTTTTTCATTCTAGTTTATCTCCTGTGTACAATCTTGGAGGAATTTGGCCTCCTGAG
>Ga0213859_10000860_pt1 | contig 13732 bp, 11 predicted proteins | sample PICome_2_FD_160133 | JGI IMG/M metagenome (GOLD analysis project Ga0213859, IMG submission 160133) | Coastal seawater microbial communities near Pivers Island, North Carolina, United States - PICO304 | ecosystem: Environmental > Aquatic > Marine > Coastal | place: USA: North Carolina... | reverse complement strand
ACGTCACTCGTCCTTTTACTCCAATGGGCGGTGCATATGGCCATGGTCGCACACATAGTCATGAACATGGGGCATCTACACATGTCCACACCCATTAACGATCAGATTTTAACGGTCATGCAATGGCTATCGCCGGCTTTCCCGATTGGTAGTTTCGCATATTCACATGGTTTAGAATGGGCGATTTCAACAGGCCGCGTGATGGATGCTGCAACACTTGAGAGTTGGATTACAGATATATTGGAACACGGCTCTGGTCGAACGGATGCGATTATCTTGGCGCTGGCAGTACGCGAAGTATTGCCGTTTGCAAAACTTAACGCCCTGTCAATTACGCTTTGCGCATCACAAGAACGGTTATCTGAGATCCAGTCGCAAGGTGAAGCGATGGGCAAAGTAATGCGTGATGTCTGGAAGATTGGATGCGAAGAAATGGCTTTGCCAGTGGCCTTGGGCGCAGCGGCGGCTCATCGGTCGATTCCAATCGAGCTAATTGTGCCAGCTTATTTACACGCATTTAGTTCTAATTTGATATCGGTGGCTGTAAGACTTGTACCTCTGGGACAGACCCAAGGGCAGCGTGTACTCCTCGCGCTACACCCATTGATTGACGCACTTGCGCAGGTCGCGTCGACTGCTGATTTGGACGACCTGACGTCCTGTACGTTTCTCTCAGATGTGGCGTCAATGCGTCATGAAACACAAATTCCAAGGATCTTTAAAACATGACACAGTTTAAAAAATCAGCCGTTCGCATTGGGATTGGTGGGCCTGTAGGCGCTGGTAAAACAACACTAACCGCGGCTCTAGTTAAGCATTTGCGTGATAAGTTTTCTGTCGCAGTAATTACCAATGACATTTATACGCAAGAAGACGCTGAAGCATTGATGCGGATGCAAATTTTACCAAAAGACCGCGTGATTGGCGTTGAAACAGGCGGTTGTCCACATACTGCAATTCGCGAAGATGCCTCAATCAACTTGGCGGCGGTGTCAAAATTACAGGCAGATTTTCCAGATCTTGATATAATTTTTATTGAATCTGGTGGTGATAATTTATCAGCAACATTCTCTCCAGAGCTTGCAGATATTACAATCTATGTCATCGACGTTGCGATGGGCCAAGATATTCCTCGCAAGCGAGGTCCGGCACTAATGAAGTCAGATATACTTGTAATAAATAAAAGTGATCTCGCCCCTTATGTTGGCGTGGATTTAGAACTCGCCGAAAAAGATGCTGAATATATGCGTGCTGGGCGCCCATTTTTTATTACACAAGCGCGTAACAACATCAACATTTCCGAGATCTGTTCAAAGTTGCTCCATGTTGCTGGGTTAACTCCGAAAGAGCCAATCTTTTAAAGGGGTCACCAATGGCACCCAATTGGAAGCTTGACTGGATAAGCGCGACGGTCCGGACAGACAAACGAGACCAAGCATCACTCATCGATTAGCAATCTTTAGCGAACTTGTGCAGATCTCACATGCGCCTAGGTAAAAATATTATGCCTTTAGTTTTTATATAATGAGCGAGCTTTATGCGAACTGATAACTGCTTGATGCAAACAGCAAGAACTGTGTTCTTTCACTAGGTTGTAGACACAGTGTTGGGCCCCGAAAACTAAACACTCAAACACGCGAAAAAGTGTGTTTTTGGTGTGTTTTTGAATAGTACACGTATAGCGTTAGTGTGCAAAAATTAAGTCATTGATATTAATTTAAGAAGTGGTGCCCGGGGGCGCAACCATACTTTTCTGAAATATCATTTAATGATAGATGGTTAGAAGATACTAAAAATATGGAAGTGGTCCCAAAAGCGGTCCCGAAGCTAACTAATTTAATCGGAAGGTAGCAATGATTGAGGTATATTTTGGTAACAGACGGGACGCAAAAAACGTCGAATAGATAGTGTTCCAACAGATGTGTGGCCAAAGTTCGTAGATGCTGGATATGGTCCACCGTGAACCATCGCATCACAGACCTCAACTCCTGTAGGGAAACCATTTGCAAGAACAGGGCCTGCTTTACGCTCTAAAATCGGCATAAGGCTTTGCCCTTTTTCTGTATGACCCGCATCCATATGAAGCGTACATGTCAATTGTCCTTGCAGGCTTTTAGCGATCGTGAGCATTTCCTCAAAATCTCTAACGGTTACAACCATGCCTAGAGGTCCAAAAACTTCTTCTCCAAGTTCATGATTTTTCAGCCAATCGTCTCCAATCGTTTGGTAAAGATACGGGGTTGCATATCTCATATCACAAACGGAAGTTAGTACTTCTTGTACACCGACCGATTTGGCCACGCGATTTCGCCCTGAGCGGTAGGCTTCTGCAATACCGTCCGTAAGCATTGTCTGCGCTGGCATTTTTTCTAATGCACTTGCCGCTGCGTTGATAAACCGAGAGGCATCATCTCCAGCGATAACAACTGCAATTCCTGGATTGGTACAAAATTGCCCTGCGCCCATTGTCAGAGAGGCAGCCCATCCTGAAGCGAGCTCATCGCCGCGTGCTGCTGCTCTGTCCAACATGCCCTATGATTTCACAGACCAAGTTCTTGCAACCGCCGCGTCTGACGCTCGGCGATCGCATCAATTTCCGCCATCGCTTGGTTGGTCAGCTGTGCGCCGGGTTTGCGCAATGTGGGATGTGCGATGATACCCTGTTTGGCCAATGAGTATTTTCGGATCGCCAATCCCATCCCCGGCTGCGCTTCATATCGGATCATCGGCATATAGGCGTCGAAAATATCCCGGGCGCGCGCAACATCGCCCCCCTTACAGGCCGCGATCACCTGCGCCATCATTTCGGGATAGCCAAAGCCGGTCATGGCGCCATCTGCACCGCGCAGCAATTCTTCGAGCAAATACATCCCGCCATTGCCGCAGAGGATTGAAATACGCCGCGCGCCAGTCTCTGAGGCCTGTCGCAACTTGGTAATCTTTTCAAGCCCGGGCCAGTCCTCATGCTTGAGCATGACGCAATTGGCGCAGTCTTCGACAATTTTCAAAATCACCGAGGGTGAAATGATCACGCCTGTGGCCAAAGGAAAATCCTGCAACACGAACGGTGTTTTTCCAAGCACTTCCGAAGTATCCCGATAATATTTGATGATCTGATCATCGGTTCTAAGGCGCGCTGGCGGGGCCACCATAACACCGGCTGCGCCTGCATCCATTGCTGCATTGCTTAATGCGTTCATCGCCGCAAAACCGGGGGCAGAAACCCCGACAATAACAGGAATGTCACAATGGCGGGTAATCGCTTGAATGACCGTGATGCTTTCATCGGCCGATAGTTTTTCCGCTTCGCCCATCATGCCAAGTATTGTCAGACCGGTTGCGCCTTTGGCGATATAGGAATCCACCAGACGGTCTAAACTTGGCAAATCAAGCGCACCGTCCGGCAAAAACGGGGTCGCCGCAATGGTAAACACGCCTTTGGCGGTTTCATCAAGCATGGTGCGCCTCCTCTTTTTTATGGGCAAGCTTTAGCGCGATCTGGCCCAGCGCCATTGAGACAGCAGCTTGGCATGGCTCAACAACAGGAAGCCCTGTGGCAGTCTCGAGGGCCTCGCGGTATCGCGCCATGCCCGCGCAGCCCATGATCAAGACATCAGCGCCGTCTCCATCGCGCAGTTTGCAGCCGGTGGCAATCATTGCCTCTAAACTCACGCGTTCGTCTGCCAGATCAGCCACTGTCAGCCCAAGCGCGCGGTCCCCTGCCAATCGGCCAAGAGCGCCCATTGCGCCGAAAGCGCGCATATGACGGGGAATGGAATTGGGCAAAATGGCAATCACGCCAAAGCGCTGACCCAAGGTCAAAGCAGTCATCACCGCTGCTTGCTGGATCCCGACCACCGGGAGCGGGGTTTGATCGCGCAGCGCATAAAGCCCCGGATCGCCGAAACAGGCGATCACATAACCGGCTGCATCGGTTTGCGCTGCGGCCAGATCAAGCATGGGCGCAATGGTCAGGTCTGCCTGCTTCTGGCTTTCGATGCCAAGCGGGCCTTCGGCAAGCGTCAAACAGCGGACCGGAGTGCCAAACCGGCGCAGCGGATTGATGGCAAGATCAATGGCATCGGTCACCATTTGACTGGAGTTGGGATTGATCACAATGAGGCTTTTGGGCTTAGGCATCGTGCTTCCTATTCATTGGTTAATCCCTTGGGTTTGGTGGCCAGTTCAGGCCGGTCAATCCAAACGCCCTCGCCCGCCACGCCAAAAAACTCACCCTTTTGCATCACGGTTTTCCCGCGCAGCAAAACCTGCTCGGGCCAGCCTTTCACACTGCGGCCCTCCCATGGATTATAACCGACGTTATCATGCAGGTCATCAGCCCCGTAGGTCACAGTTTTGTCAGGGTCCCAGATGACCACATCTGCATCCATTCCCAGGCTCAGCGCGCCTTTGTTTTTTAAACCGTACAGCTGTGCCGGCATGGTTGATGTGATCTGGCAAAACGCTTCCGGTCCCTGCCTGCCGCGCGACACCATCGCATCGAACAATAGAGGCAAGCGGGTCTCCAAACCCGGCAGGCCATTGGCTATTTCATCAAAGCGCGGATTGGGGCCAGCGGACAGTTTACCGCTGGCATCAAACCGGTAAGGCGCATGATCAGAGGACACAAGGCTCAGCGTGCCAGCGTCAAGCGCGTGCCAAAGCGCAGCCTGATCCGCCGCATTGCGCTGCGGCGGCGAGCACATGAATTTTGCCCCCTGAAGGCCGGGCTGGTTTAGAACCTCATCCGTCATCAGCAAATAATGCGGACAGGTTTCGGCCCAAACCCGCGCGCCGCGCCGCTGCGCAGCCTGCACCGCAGCCGCGCCCTCTTCGGTTGATATGTGAAACAGCATGACAGGCTGATCCAAATGTTCAGCGAACCGGCACATCCGCTCGACCGCTTCAATTTCAGCCATGCGCGGGCGCGATGTTGCATGATCTTTCGGCGCAGTTTTGCCAGCGGCCAGTAAAGCGTTTTTGGCCCGCGCAATGATGGCATCATTTTCGGCATGCACACAGACCAAAGCGCCGTATTTCCGCGCCAGCGTCAGAACCTTAAGTACCTCTGGATCGCGCAGCTGGATATTATAAGTGGTGAAAATTTTCAGCGAGCGATGCCCCGCTGTAACCAATTTTGCCAGATCTTCTTCAAAGGACGGCACATAAAGATCGGTCAGGGTAAGGTGAAAGGCATAATCAATCATTGCGCCGCGTTTTGCGCGGGCTGCATAGTCCAAAAGTGTTTGCGATAATTGCTGTCCGCCTGCCTGCGCGGCAAAGGAAATCACGCTTGTTGTGCCCCCCATCGCGGCCGAGCGCGTTGCGGTTTCAAAGGTGTCAGCGTTCATAAGCCCCATGCCGGACATCTGTTCGATATGAGCATGCGCATCAACGCCCCCGGGCATGACATATTTGCCCGCGGCGGAAATTTCGCGCGTCGCGTGGCCGAGATTTAATCCAATTTCGGCAATGCGCCCCCCCGCGATTGCAAGGTCGCCTTCCACCACCCCCTTGGGGGTCACGATTTGTCCATCGCGAATTATCAGGTCAACCCGTGCACCCATTGAAAGCGGCCCCTTTCAAAAATACCATAAATAGACTGTGCCGCAATTTTCAAATCATGCAAGTCGCTTGCAGTATAAATATATCCGACGGGCCCAGCCGCGCAGCTGATAGCTTAGGCAGTTTATGTCTTGTTGAATAGTCTCAGCCTTTCTCAGGGATATTCCGGAAATAAAATCTGCGGCTTCAAAAGGTGGTGTCAGACAAACGAGCGCAAGCATCAGAAGCCTCGGGAGCGTGAATTCTATGAGGTCACTAAAGAGCGCCACTCGGTGAGAGCTGCGTTACGTTTAAGCTTGAATGTACGGCGTTTTGAAAGTGACCTTTGCGAGTTGAATAGATTGTGTAACGAGGCATGGATTGAGGCGAACCTATGTAGACTATGCATGCGCTTAATAAGAAAGACAGTACCTCTGGTGTTTCTTATGGTGAGCGAATTTTTAGTAAGGCCGGAAGTACTTAATCCGAACAAGAAGAACTGTGTTCTTTGACTAGGTTCGAGACACAGTGTGGGACCCCAAAATCTCTCCCCTCAAACACGCGAAAAAGTGTGTGTTTGGTGTGTTTTGAAACACAAACGTATAGCGTTAGCGCTCGAAATATAAGTCGTTGATATTGTTTTGGAAAGTGGTGCCCGGGGGCGCAACCATACTTTTCTAAATAATCATTTTATTATAGATGGTTAGAAATCATCTAAAATATATAAATGGTCCCAAAAGCGGTCCCGATTAATAGATAATTAGCATAACTGCCATTTATATGATCTCAGGACTATTTCTGAAAGAGCCAACTTTATAACACCAAGTGAGTTGTTAAAGCCCTGCCACCCGTTTAAGGATGACAGACGTGAACACGTCCTGATGAGCGCCACCGATGTTCTTGTAGACGGTAATCTCATTCTCTGAGGAGCGTCCTGCATCGCGCCCCTGTACTATACCGAATGCATCGCCCCGGATATCATCCCAGCTCAGTGCACCATTGGCCACTGGAAGTGTTAATTCTCCGACCTCGTTGCGGCCGCGATCACAACAAGTATACACCGTGCCTCGTCGCATCGTATCATCATCGGCTTCCCGCATGTCCGGCAGGTACGCCCCCACCAGATCAACATGTGCTCCTGGTTTCAGAAGCGCACCCTTAATAAGTGGTTTGCGCGACATGGTCACACAGCTGATTACATCAGCTTCAGCAACTGCTGCATCAAGATCCTGAGTGGCTTCGGCTCGGATGCCTTGAGCGCAAAGATCAGCGGCCAAAGCCTCTGCTCGTGGCGCGCTGCGGTTCCAGATGCGTAGGCTAGAAAGGGATGGGCGTGCAGCAATATGTGCCATCGCTACGTGCGGACCAAGTCCACCCGCACCCACAATGAGAAGTTTGCTGGGCTTAGGCGGCGCGAGGAGTGCCGTACCGAGGCCTGAGATCGCAGCAGTCTTGCGATATGTCATCGCTTCACCATCAGCTACAAAAACTGGCGCACCTGTTTCCGCATCGAAGGCAGCCACCGCACCCAGAACCGAACCCATTGGTGGATTGCGATCTCGGTTGGCAGGGAAGACACCAACCATCTTTACGACAATAAGTTGGCCGCCCAGCCAGCCGGGCAATGTGACGAACATGTTGCCTGTTCCCTCCGGATCATCAGTGTAGACGCCATCGCCGACTGGCATCTCGCCTTCATGCATCTCCATGAGGGCGGGAATAAGTTCCTCGTAGGGGAGTAGCCGATGAACGCTCTCAGCATCGAACAAATGCATTGCTCAACTCCTTTGAAAACGCATCAGCTCCGCCACCTAGCCTACACCCGCATACATGAATTTCAACTTTCTTTTGCCCGAAGCGCGAGCAGTTGTTAGACTTCATTCAGACTTTCGCGAAGATAGGACAGCTCTCATGAATGCCCCCACCAGCCCCGAGACAACTGACCCGCTCCTCCAGCCATTTCGACTCGCGCATCTTGAATTGCGCAACCGGATCATGAGCACCTCGCATGCCATCGGGTTTGGCGAAGATGGGATGCCTGCTAGTCGTTATCAACGCTATCACGAGGCGAAGGCAGAAGGCGGAATCGGGCTGACGATGTTCGGTGGATCTACCAACGTGTCTCCAGACAGCGCCAACACCTTCGGCCAACTACGTGCAAGCGATGACCGCATCATTCCTTACTTTCAAGAATTTGCAGACCGCGTGCATAAACATGGTGCCGCACTGATGTGCCAGCTAACCCACCTCGGCGGGCGCAGCCAGTGGCGCGGCGACAACTGGCTGCCCACTATCTCACCCAGCCGGTTCCGAGAGCCGCTTCACCGAGGCTTCACCAAGGAAATGCAGGCCGAAGATATTGCCCGCGTGATCACTGATTTCGGGCAGGCCGCGCGGCGCTGCTACGAGGGCGGTTTAGACGGTTGCGAGTTACACATCACAGGTCATCTCATTGGACAGTTCTGGTCACCAGCCACGAACCAGCGCAACGACGATTTCGGTGGAAGCCTTGAGAACCGTGCACGTTTTGGCCTGATGGTCCTGGAAAAGATCCGCCAGGTCGTTCCACAACCTTTCGTCGTTGGCGTACGCATGGTCGTGGGTGAAGGCGACGGCGGCGATATGCCCGATGAGGACTACATCGCGATGGCTGAGATCCTCGAACGCTCCGGTCTGATCGATTTCTTCAATTTCGGATACGGCCGCATCGATACCGAGGTTGGTCTTGCACGATACATGCCGGGAATGGCGTTAGGGCTGGCTCCGCAACTGCGCCCAGTGGCAAATTTCCGTCAAAACGTCGGCCTGCCCGTCTTCCACGCTGCGCGCATCAACGACCTAGCGACCGCGCGATTCGCAGTGAGTGAAGGACACGTTGATCTGATCGGCATGACCCGCGCGCACATTGCAGATCCGCAGATCGCGAGGAAACTCTCAGAAGGCGCGGAGGAAACGATCCGCCCCTGCGTTGGAGCGACCTACTGCTCGTGGCATGGAAGCTGCATCCACAATCCAGCTATCGGCCGCGAGGACGTGCTGCCTCATGTCATTGAAAAGGCCGACGTGACAAAGCGGGTGACTGTCGTTGGCGCGGGCCCCGGTGGTCTGGAGGCCGCAAGGGTCGCAGCCGAGCGGGGCCATGCCGTTACCCTGCTTGAAGCCGCGCCAAGGGCCGGCGGACAGATTCTTCTGGCTTCACAGCTTGACCTTAGGCGCGATCTCATTGGGATTGTCGACTGGCGCGTGAGCGAGCTAGAGCGACTTGGCGTGACCGTGCGCTACAACATCTTCGCTGATGCGGACGAAATCGCACAGACAAAACCCGACACCGTCATCATTGCCACCGGAGGTGTGCCTGACCGGCTCGAGGGTGTCCCTGGAGCAGAGCTAGGCATCCCTCTTTGGGAGGCGCTGGAGGCTGCCACAACGCCAGAAGGTGATGTGATCTTTTACGACGGAACCGGCACTGCAGCGGGTTTGAACGGCGCTCACACGCTGGCGGCCTCAGGTGCCACTCTGACTTATGTGACCCCAGACAGCACCGCAGGTGCCGAGGTAAGTTACATCGAGCGGCCGTTGCAAATGCGCGCCTTCTACAAGTCAGGCGCATCTCTATGTCCGGACCTCACGCTGCGCCAGGTAGAGCGTGAGGAAAATCGCCTGCGCCTGAGCTTCGAAAACAGTTACAGCGGTGAGATGGTTGAGATGAGTTGCGACACTCTAATCTACGAACATGGGACGCTGCCTGTAGATGCGCTTTACCTAGAGCTGGCGGGCGCTTCGCGAAATCGTGGTCTACCGGATCTGGCTGCCTGGGCCGCGGTCCAACCTCAACCTGAATGCTGCGGCACAGGGTTCGACCTTTACCGGATAGGGGATGCAACATCCTCGCGTGACATCCACGCCGCGATCCTTGATGCCGCACGACTCTGTACCCGGCTATAGTTAGGCTTAAGTAACTCACGGGCGCAGACTGAGCTTAACATAATTTTTACTAAAATGCTCAAGCATCAACTAACGTGTGACTGCTATTTTTAACGCTTTTTCTTGGATTTAGTGGTGCCCGGGGGCGCAACCATACTTTTCTGAAATATCATATAATTATAGATGGTTAGAAGTTGTCAAAAATATGGAAGTGGTCCTAAAAGCGGTCCTAAATGTGCTTATTTGCGCAGAAGCGCCTTTACGATATTTAATGTATTATTCACTACCAACTATATCCATTAACGGCTAGCCTTTGTTGGACCCGACCTGGATAATCCGTAACGATTGCGTCCACACCGTATTCGATCATACGATCTATTTCTTCCACAGTATTCACAGTCCAGACAGCAGTTACTAAGCCTAGGTTTTTTGCTCTTCTGAGAGCTTCAGGAGTAATATCTTGCACATTAGGACACCAGAGCGATCCACCTTTCTCAAAAACATTGTCCGGAATGTGGTCTCCAAAATCTTTTATATTTGGACCTACTGAAAGTGATGAATCTTCTCCTACGTCAGCAGGGTTGTGATTTATTTGAGTCAAAAACGAGGTTGGGAATTCTGGGGCTGAAGATTTGCATTCTTCTAAAATTCGCCAATCAAAGCTATGTAAAAGTGTCTGATTAATGAGATCAAAGTCGCGAACTCGCCTAGTGACTTCACTCACCAACTTCTTACGAAAGATATCGTTATTTAAATGATTAGGATCAGATTTTATTTCCAGCATTAAATATATGTTATTATCAGACAAACTCGCTACATGAGCCAAAAGTTCATCCAACTTAGGCACCTTTATTCCATCAAATTGAAACTGATCCGGGAATCTCTGACCATATTGTGTGGCGCTATCTAAACGTCCGACTTCGAAACATTGCAACTGGGACCAAGTTAAATCTAAAACTTTAGGCTCATGATCAATGAAGCTTCCCCCAACATGTTTAAAAGTAGGTGCATGCAAAGCATGATTATGCGTTATGACCGGAACGCCATCAGCACATAAAACTACATCGAACTCTAGTAGATTTATGCCCATTTCAATGGTAGTTTTGAAACCAAGCATCGTGTTTTCAGGAACAACACCTCGCGCACCTCGATGTCCTACGATGCGGATTGTCTTATCTGCCCCCCTAAATGCTTCTACTGCGCGATATGAATGTTTTTTCATAGCCGTCGACCGCTTGAAGGACAAAACAGGTGTATATTTTCTTTCTCTACCCCAAAGGATTTATTTCGCCCTATTTCGGTAATCTCATGTACACCTGGCAGACTTATCGTGATGTCCTCTTCAGATGAATTAATGTTGCCGTGGAGTAAAGTGTTGGCGCCCAAGGGTTCTGCATTGTTAAGAGATACCTTGATAGGTCCGCTTGCAGATGGGACAAGATGCTCGGGGCGAATTCCAAGTGCTACTTTGCCATCTGGCAACGACACGTCAGTCAACACCAAATCATTTAACATTAGATTCCCATGCTGAACTTCAGCATCAAATATATTCATAGCTGGACTACCAATGAATTGTGCTGCGAATAGCGTTTCAGGTTTTTGATAGACTTCTAATGGAGTGCCTATCTGTTCCGCATTTCCATTGTTCATAACTATCATACGATCAGCCATAGTCATCGCTTCAACTTGATCATGAGTGACGTACAAAGAAGTGATGCCGAGCTGCCGTTGGAGTTGTCGTATTTCTAGACGCATCTGCACTCTCAGCTTCGCGTCCAAATTTGATAACGGCTCATCAAATAAAAAAACCGATGGTTCTCTCACAATTGCTCGCCCCATCGCAACACGTTGCCTTTGTCCACCGGATAACTGACGCGGCTTCCTTTCAAGAAGTTCACTCAATTGCAGTAGATCTGCTGTAGCACTGACCTTCCGTTCAATTTCAGATTTTGAATGTCCGGCAAGTTTTAGGCTATACCCCATATTTTGTTTTACCGTCATGTGCGGGTACAGTGCATAATTTTGGAATACCATCGCAATGTTGCGATCCATTGGCTCCTTATCGTTCACTACTTTTCCAGCGATCTGTACCTCACCAGAAGAAATTACTTCTAAGCCAGCAACCATCCTTAACAATGTGGATTTTCCACATCCCGACGGACCCACAATAACGATAAATTCGCCATCTTTGATATCGATAGTGATCCCGTGGATTACTTCTGTCGAACCAAAGCTCTTTTTGACACAATTGAGAACTACATTTCCCATTTCACTTCTCGCTATCCATTAGTCCACGTACAAAAAGTTTCTGCATTGATACAACTACTATCACTGGAGGTATCATGGCCAATATTGATGTGGCCATTATCACGGGCCACTCGGCAACATCGTCGCCAGAAGGGAACATTTGTTTAATACCCATCACAATCGTATTCATTTCGGGGTCTGTAGTGATGAGCAAAGGCCATAAGTATTGGTTCCAACCGTAAATGAATAAAATAACAAAGAGTGCAGCGATATTGGTGCGGCTCATAGGAAGAACGATATCGATAAAAAACCTCATAGGTTTAGCTCCATCGACTCTCGCAGCTTCAGCAAGTTCATCCGGAATTGTCATAAAAAACTGCCGAAACAAGAAAGTAGCAGTTGCTGAAGCGATAAGTGGCAAGATCAATCCTGAATAGCTATTCAAAAGTCCAAAGCTAGCAACGACTTCAAAAGTTGGGACGATACGAACTTCGACTGGAAGCATAAGCGTGATAAAAATTAGCCAGAAAAATGCCTGCCTGCCCGGAAATCTGAAATACACAATCGCGAATGCTGAAAGCAGCGAGATTATAATTTTCCCTACGGCAATACCCATTGCCATTACAAAACTATTAAACAACATTTTTGCCACTGGAACATTCACTCCCGCAAAAAGTGCTGCCTTATAGTTTTCTATAAATTGATCACCAGGCAAGATTGGCATAGGCGGGGATACAATTTCTGGCTGCGTTACAGTCGATGCGACAAAGGCTAACCAAATCGGAAAAAATATAATAAGCACGCCAAGGATCATGAACAGATGTGTGAGCCACAAATGTGACCCTGTTCTCTGAACCATACCATTACCCAAAGCCATCAGTAGTGCACTCGCTTTTCTACGTATTTAAATTGAATAACGGTCAATAGACCTACCACTACTAGTAGAATTACGGATTGCGCCGAAGAAGAGCCAAGATCTTGACCGACAAACCCGTCTGAAAAAACCTTGTAGACTAATATAGTCGTGGCTTGTTGAGGACCCCCTGCAGTAATGGTGTGAATAACGCCAAAAGTTTCAAAAAATGAATAAACCACATTTACCACTAGTAGGAAAAAGGCGGTAGGAGTGATCAGTGGAAGCACAATATCAAAAAATCGACGCCAAAAATGTGCACCATCAATAGCACTCGCTTCTATTAACGACTTTGGAACTGATTGCAGCGCAGCAAAGAAAAATAAGAAATTATAACTTATGCGTCCCCAGGCCGAAGCTATGACAACCAACCCCATAGCTTCACCATCATTCAAAACGTGGTTCCAATCATATCCCAACTGGCCAAGATACCAAGAAACGATGCCAACTCTTGTGTTAAACATAAACATCCACAGCACACCTGCAACCGCAGGAGCGACAGCATATGGCCATATCAAGAGCGTACTATAAACACCTGAACTTTTGAGCAACCGGTCAGCGCATACCGCAAGTAACAAGGCTGGTATCATTGAACAAAATGTTACTAAAACCGAGAATACCGCTGTTGTTAAAAACGATGCACGATAATATTTGTCGCCCAGCAGGTATTCAAAGTTACCCAATCCGACATATTGAGATGAAAGACCAAAAGGATCTGGGATGAATAATGACTGCCAGACAGCTTGAGCAGCTGGGTAAAAGAAAAAAATAATCGAGATAATAAGTTGAGGTGCGACTAAGCAGATTGGCAGCAACCAACCGCGAAAGATTACCCGCTTTTCCATTATTTGATACCTAAAGTTAACTGGCGAGTTATCTTAACCCGCCAGTTACTGGTTAGCTTTATTTATTAGCAGATTCGAAGCGACGTAGTAATTTATCACCTCGTTCTTTTGCACTATCCATAGCCTCTTGAGCAGATTTATCACCTGACCAAATAGCCTCTAACTCTTCATCAATGATCCCACGGATCTGATCAAAAGAACCTAATCTTAGGCCCTTCGAGTTAGCCGTTGGCTGCTTAGCTGTCATCTGAATTACAGC
>Ga0213859_10000858_pt1 | contig 13735 bp, 22 predicted proteins | sample PICome_2_FD_160133 | JGI IMG/M metagenome (GOLD analysis project Ga0213859, IMG submission 160133) | Coastal seawater microbial communities near Pivers Island, North Carolina, United States - PICO304 | ecosystem: Environmental > Aquatic > Marine > Coastal | place: USA: North Carolina... | reverse complement strand
ACCATGCCATCCATTCACCCTCAGGTGATATAATGCCTGAGCGCAACTGTACCTTGCTCACAGGCTGTGGTTCTACATGCTGTCCTGTTGACCCTATGTACTGTGGCATAGTAAGGCAAGAGTTAGATACTACCATATACACCTTGTTTTGTTTGGCTAGTGTGCGTAGCACTACATCGTGGTAGGCATACACCAACGGGTCAAAGTATGGGTTAGGTACATTACAGTTTGCACTTACAAAAATAATTTTAGCGCCTTGGCCTGCTAGTTGGTTTACAAAATATGGATTGCCATCTGGGCTTACCACAGGTGATGCCCATACATCATTACAGATCAAACTAGATGCAATAACTTCATTGCCAGCGTCTGCATAAAACAGTGAGGGTTGGAAGCCAGGTAGATAATGATACATTTCACCTCCACCCTGTGGTCCTCTAGTGAGCAGTCTCTTTTGATATGTGCCTACTAGGTTGCCTTGGGTGTTGTACATACGTGTTTGATTGTAGGGATAACCATCTTGTTCTCTCCAACCAGTTCCTAGTACAATACCAGTTCTCTGTTGTGCTTGAAAGTCTTCAAGTTGTTCTAAGCAATCTCTTAGGGTTTCTTCTGTGTTAGTGTCAGTCTTGTGTAGTGTAGGTGGAGCAAAGTATCCACTGAGAGCGCACTCAGGTGTAACAATCCAATCACTACCTATGTGGCTAAGAATATTACGTTTGATTGTTTTAAAATTACTCTTTACATTATCTGTAACGGGTATTTGTAGTGCAGTTACTTTTACTGTGGCCATTTGTCGCCTTTTTTAAGTTGTTCTATTCTTGACTTTATAAAACTTATTGTAGTGTGTATGTGTCCTGTGTCATGTGGTCGTATCAAACTCTTGTAGTACTCTAGTTCTTCTTCTAGCACATTTACTCTCACTAGGTCATTTATAAGTTTTTGTTTACTCATTAAATTTGTATACGTCTACGTAATAGTCGCTGTCATTAAAAAACTTACCACGTATTCGCATCTCCATTCTGTGTTTGCTTCGTAGAACATACAGTTGAGCCTGTTCTGGGTCTGCAATATTATTCAACGTCATTCTAGATCTACTTTCATTGAATTCGCATGAACTACTATTATATATAGGTTTGTGGTTATGGTCCACAGCAAACATGACTAGTCGTATATCCAATGTTTGTTTGTTACGCCAGAACACTGTGACATAATAATCTTCTTCAACGAACACTTTTTGTATCCATGGATCTACTACACCCGTCCATAGGTTTTCAGTATCGCCTGATAAAAAACTTTCATCAATCCTTGCACTAGCACTCAATGTTTGTTTTACACTTGCTTCGCCACTTGTACCTGTCCAAGTTCCTCCTAGGCCTTTTACATCAAATTTGATCGCTCCCATACGTACATCTTCTGGGTTGTTGCCGTGGCCCACCCATTCACCACCATTCCATTCAGTAGCATCAGCTAGAGCGTACTCCCATGCTTCTTTGGCAATTTGAAATGGTCGACCTTTGGCTAGATCTCGTCTGCAAGGTCCTATTCTATATTCTAGTTCTACAGCAAGATTATCTATTGACTGCTGTCCTAGTACGTCTATTATTTGTTCTTTTTTAAGTGGTTTAAGGGCATACAACGTACAGTTCTCCTCCGATAGTGTTGTGTGTAGCATGTTCATATAAGGTGTGTGTATGACGCTTATATTGCGTTTAAGACACCATTTTTGCTGTAGGATATTTCAAAGCAAATAAAGTTCCTTGTTTAGTATCTGGTATTTCAACATAGATATCACACCTGCAATATACATCGTCTGGTAGGGTCTGTGATTTACTACGCAACAGTTTCCATTCCCAGTCTTGTGATTCTACAAATTTATAAAGCTCAGTACCAAGCTCTCTCATAATCCACATTTGTTCCATACTGGTCTTAGCATGGGTCCATTTGAATTCGCAACTGCTTAGGTAATATCTCAAAGAGCGTACTCAAAGTTTTGGCAAAGGCTTCCTTTACGAAAGAACTTTGCTCCGTTACGCAAATGAAATTTTTCAGCCATCTCTGTCAAAGGTGATAGAGTCATATAACGTACAATGTCATCTCTTGTTTCTTTGATGTGTGTGGCTACAGCATTTACTATTTCTCTGCCAGCCCCCTTGTCATAACTCCATACTGTATAGAACATTGCAGTGTCAGGGTCTTCAGTATTATCTAAATCTTTTTCAGTAAGTGCAACACCCTTGGTATAGGCTACACAAATTACTGCACGTGGTCCTTCAAATAGTACAGGGGCTTCTTCTGCATATTGATCTTCGTATAGAACGTATACTTCTCTTCCGTGACGTATTCTCCAATCAGCGGGTAAATGAGGACGAACCGGATCATCCTTTGCTAAAGGGTATACTTGTTCTAATGTTTCTAGTTTAACTAACAATCAAAATTCTCCTGTATCTGTTAATTACTCGTCACCTAAATTATTAAGGAATTGTTTTAATTTTGTGCTGTCAACTTCTGCACGGATCTTGCCAACAGTGTCACCTTCGCTCGGATCTTGCCTTTCGTTGCCTGGTTCAATAGGAGCACTACCACCGCGTTTAATTTGATCAAACACAGTTGACCTACGTTGTTGATTACTTTCGTATTCTTCTTCTTCACCCAAGTCACGTATACGTAAACTGTCTACATCAAATTCTAAATCAATCTTTTGTCCAACACCACTTGAAGAACGTGTCTTCATCAACTGTATCTGATATCTACCACGCTCACGCATTGCACGGCTTGTAAAGATACCAATCAAGTTATCTGCTGTATTGATCTTAGATATACCACCACTAATATGACTATGGTCAAATTCAATTTCTTCAACCGAACTTCTATTCAACTGCGATGCTGTAACAAACAATGTGTTAAGTTCCATAGCCAAGTTACGTAGTTCTTCTGATACATATTTGTCTTTTACAAACAAGTTCTCTGCACTAATCTTTGCCGCGATAGGATGCATCAAGTCTAAATAGTCAACAAGCAATACATCTACCTTCTTGCCAGTTTTGATTTCATATTCTTTTAAGAAACTTCTAATGTCATTTGCATTCTTGCCTGTTGGCATATACTTGACTTGGAATGCTCCTGACTTCTTACCAATCATCTTAACTTTCATTTCAACATCATCAATGCTCTTGAAAATATCTCTGCTTGGAATATCTGTAGTCATACTATCTACACGCATACTAACCAAGTTCTCTGAAAGTTCAAAAGTCAAATAAATTACATTCAATCCTGCTAGTGCCCAGTTTACTCCTAAGTTAGCCAAGAACAAACTCTTACCACTACCACTACCACCTGCAAAGATATTAAGCTCGCCTCTGTTGAATCCACCAAACAGTTTCTTGTCCAGTGCCGGCCAACCTGTGCTTACTTGTCCATTTTTGTCTTTGATTGCTTCAAGTCTTGCTCTTGGATCTTGCCAGTAGTCTGTACCTAAGTCTTTTTGCAAACCAATCTGTACAGCTTTCTTAACTAGATCTTCAACAGGACCATATTCACCTTTTTCAAGTAAGTCAGCACTCTTAAGAATTGCCGCTTCTAGTGCTTTGTGTCTGCTAAACGTTTCAAAGTCTTGTAGCAACCAATCATAATGTTCTTCTTTAAATGCGTCTTGTGGTTGTGATAGATTACTATTAGTGCTTGCATTTACCATATCAAATGTAGGCAGTGCATTGTGTTCAGTCACATAATCAAAAATAAACTTTGCAGGATCTTGTAGTCGTCTATCAAATGCTTTTGGATCAAATACGTTTTGACATCTTACAAAACTTTCTGCATCTGTTAAAAACATTTCCAGATACACTTTTTGTATTTCATATCCATAGTCTGCATTTTGTCTCACAGCCATTATTGCATTCTTCCTTGTATCATATCATATCTAATTTCTGTTAAGTCTCCAGCGGAACCAAATCCTCCTAGTGGTACACTGTTGAAACTTAAACTACTTCTTTTCACATCATTATTTACAGTTACTTCGTGCTCAAGCCAGCTAGGAAAGAGTATAATTCCATACTTCATTGGATGCACATGATATTGGTTATACGGTGCTATCTCAGGATTACGTTTTATCATCAAAAAGTCTCTGTCGTCATCTGTAAATGTAATCGGTGTTTCACTGTCATCAAAATAAAACACTCCACTAATTGTACTGTTAGGATGTGTGTGAGCAAGATGTCGTTGTGATGTTTCTTTTATGCTTACCCAACTTTGTGTCAAACCCATACCTGATATATCATATCCTAAAACTTTAATTGCATACTCGTCTAAACAATCTATAATCCAATTACGTAATGTAGCAACTTCTGGATTGTTTAACACATAAAAACTTTCGCTTCTATAACCATAGTTGTCAATTGCTTCATCATCTGTTTGTCCTGCTTTTAATACAGGAGAACTTGCTAATGGTAATTTGGATAAGAACGCAATATCGCTTTCTATATCTAAATTACACATATCCATGTATATGTTGATTGGAAATAATTGTTCTACTCTTGCCATGTTTACATTATACTTTCTTATACCATACTTTGTCAAGCGAAACTTTGGTTTTATTTTTTGCCAAAACTGCTCCTATACAACTACCCGGATCGCCAGGATTTTTTGGTACATATACTGTTTCCCACTGTCCTTTGATTTTATCTATAGCATCTTTGTTAAGAGCGCCGCCGCCTGCAAGTGCTACGTGTTTAGATCCTGTTTGTACTTTAGCCCATATACTTAATATGTTAACACAATATTCAAATATAGTCTGTGTAGCGGCCGCAATATCATACATATCCTGTTGTGTTTTTAGTTCTGGTCTCCACCAGCGACAACCTCTATGTAGATTGTGTTTCATTTTAATAAACTGAGGCTGTCCTTTTTCATGATCTACATCTATAATTTCTTTTCTGATTACTGATGATAATCTTTTTGGATTACCTTTCTTAGCCCAATCTGCAACTAGATATTCGTCACGCTGTGGCTCAAGTCCCATACGTTGTGTCATTGCACTATAAAATAAACCTAAACTGTGCGGATAGCTCTGACTGTGTATCTTTTTAAGTTTATTGTTCTTACCGTGCCATATTGTTAGTGTTTCGAATTCGCCTATACTATCTAAACATATTACTGCACAATCGTCTTGTGGCTGAGTGTAATATGCATATGCCGCATGACTCAAATGATGCTGAGTGTATTCAATTTTACATTTAATATCCCAACGTTTTAGATATTTGCGTATATCATTCTCGTTATATAACCAACCTTGACCTGCTCGTAGTTGTCGCAGTGTTTTTAAGAATGGACGTTCATACCAAATAATTTTATTAGGAGGACCATATGATTGTCGTGCTACTTCAATCATTGTCCAATTAGGATGAGGATCATTAGGCACCTTACTAAAGTCTTTTGCAAGACATGCCCACAAAAGTTTGTCGCCTTCAAATACTGAAAGGCTTGCGTCATGGCTGTTGCCTACCATGCCCCATGTTATCATATTATTACTCCCGAAATTTCTTATACGCTCTGTGTAAAACATAGAACCACACTCCATTAATTATTGGTTCAATCACAGCATCCAATGCCGCTAGTTCAACACTTGTTCCTGTGATTATAACAACACATGCTATTGCAATTAGTATGTGACCCAGTGTGTAAATTACAGCAAGAGTAAAACTACTACCACCTATTAATTTTTTAATTAGGTTGTATATACCTACACGAAATTCTGTCATCTTATTTGTATATAAATGGATCTTGTTTCTTAAGTTCTTCTATCCGTTTTTTAATCTTACGTTTACGTTTAATTTCTGTGTATGGATAACAGATCCATAACCACAATTTTTTTAGCCAAACCATTTCTTTGCTCTCAATTTAATTTTTAGTGCCGATTCTTCAGCACCTGTTACTATACTATAGAGTGTATACAGTCTACCATACTTAGCCACAGCATCTCCAATATCACAAATATCATGGCTCCATTCTGGCATACTTACACTCCAACCTTTTTCTATTGCCTGTGCTACAAGTTTAGTTCCTGCTTTATCTCGATCAGGCACAACAATAATTTGTTTTTGCAATTTGTTTAAAAGTAATGCTTGTTGATCTGATATTTCACTACCTCCTAAAGCACACCCTTCTACATGAATAGCGTCAATCTGTCCTTCACATACAATAGCAAAAACTTTATTGTGTCGTTGTTCATCTAGTCCGTATACAAATCCAGGCTGTACTTCTGTCAAATACTTGGGTTGTTTATCTGATTGAATAGTACGAGCAGTCCAACCTACAATACGTCCTTCATATAGGAAAGGAATAATTAATCTATCTCTATATGCAAGTTCTGGCGTCCAATAATAATCTGTGTCATCTAAAAATAAATTTCTATCTTTTATGTATTCGAAAATCTTAACTAAATTTTTATCAACACCTGTTGGTTCTAATGCACAGTAGTCTGCCCAGTCTTGTATTTTACGTGCCGATTCAGGCAACGGCTTAGTTATAAATGTAGGTAATAGTGCTGTGTGTTCTCTAGCCTCAATACCTTCATTTTCTCTCATTACATCAAATGCAAGTTTATTAATTGCATCATCAGGTGCACCTAACCATTGTAAGAATCTACGCATTTTGTGCGAGAAAGGGCGACCCGGTTGCCAACTAGCCTTGAAACCACAATTGAAGCAATGGTAACTGATACCGTTATCGTTTTGTATAACGCCTCCTCTACCACGCTTGTCTTGTGCATGGCCATTGTGATGACAACAGGGTGCATTGAATGAAGTCCACCCACTAGGCGTTGTTTTTCGCTTAGGAGGAAGAAATGTCAGAACTGTTTCTACGACTACACTCATACTATGTATTATAGTATCAATGTACGTAGATGTCAACCTTTAATGGTTATAATATCCTTGTTTTCTTAAAGATCTTTAGTTACGAACTAATACCTTATCAACAGTTCCGGCAGTTTTGTTGTATTGGAATCTAATATGACTAAACACACCATTGAAGTTAATATATTGTGGCTGTGTTGGATTAGTATATGTTGCACTTGCTATATCAACCCAAGCAGTTGTACCTGTAATTTGATTTTCAAGGGTGCCTTGAACTGTTACAGTACCTGTAAATCCTGTTGTGTATATTGCAGATGTGTGTAGTGCTTCATTGCCATTAAGAGCAGGTTCGGCAGTAATTGTTTCACTTGTAAATGTATCTGCACTTGTTTCACTAAATGTTTGGACGTTATACGATGCTTTAGGACCAGGCAGTGTTTCAGTATCTAAATCAATAGTTCCCTTTGTTCCAAATTGAGCATCTGCATATGTAATAACATCATTATTATTTGAATCAATCAAGTGTACAAAGTATGTAAGGTATTGTCCTTTGAGGTTAAGTGTATCGTTTGCACTAACGTTAACTGTAAATTGCCCTTTGTAATTAGGAGTAGAAGTCTCTTTGATGGTACCTGTTTTGTTTAATACTTCAGTATTATTTTCATCAAAAGCAATAAACTTACATGTATAAGAATTTAAAATGCTAATTGGTTTTTGATCTTGGTTTTTTATTTCAAAAGTAAGAATATTATCTATACCTTTTGTTATATTTAATTGTCGTTGATACACTTTTCTATACTCCGTTAGAGTCCCTGCCCACTCATCTAAGACTAGGACGGTTTTATTTGTTGCTAAATACCTTGATGTTAGTTGCATATTATATTTATCGGAAACCATGTTAAGAAAAGAACTAGAAGAAAATTATCCATTCTTGAGTGTAGTCACGTATGGGGGCATAGAATATGTCGGGATTATTAATAATCAAGACAATGCTATAACAAGCATGTATGTCTATACCAACTTACGCTCAGATATTGAGAAAAAACATTTTGTAAAATGCGGAGAAGATTGGTGGTGGGAATCAAATCGAATGATTCCTATTAGTATATTTTTGAAAAAAGATATGGACCCTTTTAAATACGTTTTACAAACAATGAATACCAAAGATGTAAAAGTTACACACGGTCCAACTGTAGATTTAAGTAATCTTGCAGTAAAGAGAGTAAAGCGTAAGAGCATTCAGCTAATACGCAAACCTAAGTAATCTAAGGGTGCTGGGCACTAACCATTTCACATAATAGATTCATATGAACTACGCATGCCATTGCATATGAAACGGCGTGTGCTTTCTTGAAATAGTACTCACCGTTTGTAGGTTTTTTCCAAACTTCTTTGTTTATCGTTTGCCAAGTTTCGTTGGCAAGATGCCTCTTCGCAGGTCGAATTATCGCTAGTGTGGCCGCTAATTGTTCTACCGAGGTAGGCTTCAATTGTTTTAACAGACTGTCGTGCCCGCTTAGATGAAAGACTAGATCGACGAAGTCCTTTTGCTCCAATAGTTCCCATAGTGGTTCCTTTTCCATAAGTTCTTGTAAATGTGCCTCATCTCTTACACCTTGGTATATAGACACATTTAGAAAATCTAGTTTAAAGTAACCTCTATCTTCTGCTGTCTCATAATCAATTGTTGATAGATTGTCAACAGGATTATGTGGAATTTCAGTAGCATAAATTCCAGTGTTGTGTTTTTTACCTGTATCTAATTTTGCCACACGATGTTTTATCTTATCTAAGATAATTGTTCTGTCAGCAAAATCAATATCGATATCAGGCATTTATATTTTCCAACTTTTTAATTGTTCCTTGGTTGGCTCCATTGGTTTTACTTTTTCAATCTTGCCACCCTTTGCTAAAAACTTCGCCATTCTCTCATCGAGTTGTCTTTGTAATTCTGCAGGTGACGGAGTTGTATAATCTTTTTCTTTATTATTGTCCATTGTATTTCTCCAGTTTACTTGCTTTCTTTTTAGCCATATCCCATTTGAGTTTACTTACACGATCTTTAAATGTAATACCCTGTAAATGATCCCATTCGTGTAAAAAACACTTGGCACTATAGCCGTCTATTTTTACTTGTTGTTTTTTTAGTTCATGGTCATAAAACTCAACCAGAATTTCTTTTGGACGTGACACTTTAACATAGATGTTAGGAAAACTTAAACAACCTTCTACGTCAACAACTGTATCTTTAGTGTGTTGTAGTATCTGTGGGTTGATACAAATAATTGTATTTTCCTTTTTGTCACCCATTACAAACAGTTGATGATCTAATCCAACTTGATTAGCACTTAGTCCAATACCATTATGTTTTAACATTATGTCAGTCATTTCGTCTTTAACTTTTACAGGATCGAATCCTGGATTATCTAAGTTAACTTCTTTGACTTGTTTGTCTAAGAATTCATTTGGGTAATATATTAGTTCCATTTATAGATTGCCATCCTTTCGTGTGTTATAAGTTTGATTCTTTTGCAACATCTTTTACTAATTCTACATCTTTAGGATTACGTTTAAAACGCATAGCCCAATGTTCAGGATCCATAACGTGATAAATCATACCCAACTGTTCGTCATTAAATTTACTTAGCATCTCTTTTCCGCTTTTACAGTTTAGTATTAGCCAAGGACTTATTTTACCATCTTTAATATGCCATACTGCTCTGTTTAAACTTACGTGTGCAAAATAATGATTCCACGGTGCAGGTTCATTTTCTTCTGCCCATTCCATCATTGTTGTTACCGAACGTTCAAGTGCAGTTTCAACTCCTTCTTTGCGAATAAGTTCAATAGCATATTTTTCATACATTTCTTCTCTACACCAATGATCAAGTTTTACTCTTGATGTAACAACATGATCAATATAACGCTCAGGATATAAAGGCCGCACATTATTGATAAACGAACCAAACTTAACAAATGCATTGTAGTAAGGCGAATTACAAAAATCTTCATACGTTTTTTCTTTCTTTGTTCCTGCACTTAATTTATAAAATCGCTGAAAGGCATAAAATCCAAAACGTACACGTTTCTCATCTTTTTGTAAAACCCTACGCTTTTTCTCACACATATGTACAGCAAGAGTTTTTTCTCTTGTATATCCTGTGCCACAGTATTCACATACATAAGGCTTAGAGTTTGATGTCAATACCATGTCCTTCAGCCAATTCTTTGAGTTCTTGTTTTGTAGATATTCCAGCAAGTAATTCTGCCTCTTCTTCTTTCATATTAGGATAGATCTCTTTTAATAATTTTAATCCAGCCGCTGAATTTTTATTGTCTTTTTTCTTTGTACCTATCCAAGGATGATATTCAATTTTTCCTGTGTTACCAGACAAACACAATAACTGCCATTGTAATTTTGGATGCTTACTTACAATCATGTAATTTTTATTATAGTATTCGTTAGTTTTAAATAGAGCAAGTTCTTGTTTCTCTCTATTGCCAGCAACACTACTTACATATCTGTTCAGCAACCAAAAGCTCACTTGCTTTCGTTCATCGTCTGATATTTCGTCCCAAACATTTTTTGCACCCATGTCTATGGCCGCTAGTATATCTTTTATTGGGAGTTTTGGTTGTGCCATTTTTTTAAATCCTCGGGTGTATTAATTTCTGTACCATTAAACTCTACTTCTACGCATCCTATTTCAACATGATTCTGGATCCAACGTAATTGTTCTAATTGTTCTGCCTGTTCTTCTGCACTAGGTTTTGATTCTTTTAATATCTGTGCTAGTCCTGATCTGTAACCATATATACCAAGATGCCAATCACCGTATGCTAATTTTGCTCTACAAAACCAATGTGCGTAATCTCCAGTACGTATTAGTTTAACAGTATTTGGATCTTTTTGCAACTCTTTTGGCATAGTAGTATAAGCAGTTGCCACATCATATAAATCTAACTTGTCTTTAACTGCTCTAATGATTTTTCGATTTATGTCAGGCATATCACCCTGTACATTTATTATTTTATCGTATTCTGTAGGTAACTGTGATAGAGCACCGAAGCAACGTTCAGTACCACTTTGATAATCTCTATCATCTATAATTGTTTGTCCTTCGGGAATTACTTCTGCAACTCTTGGATCGTCTGTTAAAACAAAAGTATCTATATCAGCAGGACAGTTATCATATACTCTGCGAACCATTGGTACGCCATCTAAAAGTGCAAGTGGTTTTTCAGGAAACCTTTTGCTTGCTATTCTAGCCGGTATAAGAATAACGCACGATTTCATCAATTACCCTTTCGAAGTTTTGTAAGTACAACATATTAGGTCCATCGCTAGGAGCATGTTCTGGATCTTCATGTACTTCTAAAAAGAAGTTTTTGATTCCAAGTGCAGATCCTGCTCTTGCAAGCCCAGGAACATAAGCTCTGTTTCCACCAGATGATCCACCCAATCCGCCAGGTTTTTGTACGCTGTGTGTAATATCAAAAACAATATCGGCATCGATATTATTAAGCATATAATCAAGTCCTGTGAAGTCAGTGACCAAAGTATTGTATCCAAAGCTAGTACCCCTTTCTGTGATCCATACTTCTTTAGCACCTTCTGTTTTTGTAAGTATACCTTCAACATCCCAAGGTGCTAGGAACTGTCCTTTTTTTATGTTTACTATTTTGCCTGTTTTACAAGCCGCTTTTATTAAATCTGTTTGTCTGCATAAGAATGCAGGAATTTGTAGTACATCTACTGCTTCTTTATAGTATGCCGCAATCTTAAGAATTTCATTTTGATTGTGTACGTCAGTTAAAGTTTTAATTCCATATTGGTCTTTTAAAGTTTGAAAGTCGTGCATTGTTGCTTGAAGCCCGACACCCCTTTTACCACTTGCGCTTGTTCTATTAGCTTTGTCATAACTTGCTTTGAAATAATATTCTATTCCGTGTTTATCACAAACACGTTTACATTCTTTAGCTATTTCAGCACTCTGTGCTAGTGTTTCATGTTGGCAAGGCCCTGCAATTATTCTCATTTTAGTTTCCATCTTTTATAATATAATACATTGTAACAAGTTTGTCAAGTTGTTTTTTTAATGATTGGTTAGATTCAGCAAGTTCGCACAGATGATTCCATTCACCATAATCTAATAACTTTCCCTGGGCCCTTGCAACAGCACCTGGGTCGCCGCCTATAATCCAGCGGTCGACCTCAGGTCTATTTGCATAACGAGCATACACAACTCCGTTTGCTCGTTCGTATATAAGTTTCTCTCCTTGATGGAGGCTACCCATTTACTTTGCCTTTGCTTTTGCTTTAGGTCCACGCTTCTTAGGCGTTTTTACTTCATCTTTTAAAACAAGAGGATCTAGTCCAAACTTATTTTTCAAAGTTGCAAGTAGTACACCATAAGCAGGTAAGAACACAATTAATCCAACTACAATCTTAGTTAGTGTATTGTTAAATGCAACTGCACTAACCCACGGTGCTGGATAAAAGGCTGTGTAAAAGAAAGTATATGTATCAATAATGTTTGCCGCAATAGTTGATACTGCTGGTGCTAACCACCATGCATCTGTAAACTTTTCTCTAATGTGTTGAAACACGTATACGTCAAGCATCGTACCAACTGCATATGCAGTACCTGATGCAATACCTACTCTGTATGCGTGTTCGTCACCTAGTGCTAGTAGTACAAGCACAGATGCTACAATAGCAGGAATAATTGCCATTGCTACAACAGCACGACCTGCAGCTTTACCAACCAAACGCACTGTTAAGTCAGTTGCTACAACCACAATAGGAAATGTAAATGCGGCCGCCGCTAATGGAAACTCACCAAACAATGGTAAGTCAGCGCCTGGAAATAGGTTAAATCTGATTGTTACTAGATAATTTGACACAGCAATTACAAGCGTGTGTAAAATAACTAGATTTCTTACAAGTGTTTTATCAACACCTTCTAGTAGTTTTGTGAACATATGTTCTCCTTATTTTGTTACTTTGGTGCCTACTGTTCTTCTCACAATATCATTGTGATTAAATTCAGCCCAGTATAGTTCAAAAGCGACACCGTCTTCTAAACCTTCAAACTGGTGAATTTTTCCTGGCTTCACTTGAGTGAAGTCACCTGCTTCAAGAATAGTTTCATCAATTAAACCATCTTGATCATCTTGCCAAACACGAACAAGCATCTTGCCCGATTCCACAAAGAATCCGTTCCATTTAAATTGATGTTCATGTTCTGAACACTTGAACCCTTTCTTAAATTCAATGCGGTGAAACTCTAGTACACCGTTTGCGTGGATCAATTCTGTTTGACCCCAGATCTTACCTGCTTTCATTTTCATGTCCTTTCCTATAATAATTTTCCATAATCTATTGTTTCCATTTGCCTGCTGATGTCTTTTACAAAGTATGCACAAGGAGGATTGTCTCCTTCACGCAATGGCACACTTAGTAGTTGTCCGTTTTTCATTTTTGGGAAATACCATTTTACGTCATTGTAAAAGTTAAGTATTTTTACTTCAGCATAATCGGCTTTGTAACTCTTTAAAGGATTAAACATAAATGCTTCAAATCCTCTATCATTTAAACTAGTTAATGGAAGTATTTCTAAATCATTGCCTGTATGACTGTCTCCTACTGCTATATGCCAATCTACTGGCATCATTATTTCGTGTCCGTTTATTTCCATTACAATCGCAGGCGAACTAAATGATTCTAAAAAAATCAAAGGAATAAAAAAGAAGTCAGGTTCATTCGGGTCAGAATTGTCAAGAACACTAAATCTAACATCTTCATCAAGTTCGTCAGGCAGGTTAGTAAGGTTAAAACATTTATTATCTAATGTTAATATTCTCATGTTATTTTATCCTTCATA
>Ga0213859_10000855_pt1 | contig 13777 bp, 14 predicted proteins | sample PICome_2_FD_160133 | JGI IMG/M metagenome (GOLD analysis project Ga0213859, IMG submission 160133) | Coastal seawater microbial communities near Pivers Island, North Carolina, United States - PICO304 | ecosystem: Environmental > Aquatic > Marine > Coastal | place: USA: North Carolina... | reverse complement strand
TCATCTATAGATATGTACTGATAATTACCTAACTTATCTTGAACAGTTATTTGCTTTACTAATATCTTAGCTCCATCAGCTGGTGCAACATTAAAAGTTACAGTGCTTGTAGCATAAGCGTAAGTGTTACTATTCTGCTCCTCTCCGTCAACGAAAACTTCAATGTCAGCTTCTAGTACAGGTGCTGGGCTAAAAGTTAATAGAAAAGCAACTGTAACACCATCTCCGGTGAACGTCTGACTGTTGTCGTAATACTGTTGTTGTGTTCCTTTAAATAGTGCCATTTATTATTGTTTTTCTTGTTGAATGTTTTTAGCATCTTCAGCAGCTGCTATTTGATATAGTTGTGGTTCTCTTATTACTATTCCAGCAAGTGTTAGTATTTTCATAACTAACTCTGTTTCTTCTGATGGATGTAATTCAAAGTTTACAGACGCAGCTGGATTATATAGAGCCTCATCATTTATCATAGTATAACCCCAATAAACATCTGTAGGTTTTCTAATATAATTCATGCTTAAATTATCTGCTGCTACTGGTAAAACAGTGATCTGATCTTGTTGGACTATGAATATAGGTCGTTTAACTGTTGGAGCAGTTAATGGTGAATTTATATAATACCTTAATTCATTAGGATTTAACTTTTCGGCTTCAAACTTAGTTTGTACACCGTTTACAGTTTCTTGATGATACACAGCGCCTAGCTTGTGTACACCTAGATCTGATAGTGTACCTGTGCCTATAGGTGAGTCATACACTTCGAATATACCTATTTTTTCTTCGAGCATATCGACAGTATCGGAATGAATAGTATCATTACCGGGTAATCTTAAAAATTGATTAAGATCATAAAAATACTGCTCGAATATATCTAGTTGAGCTTGATTGGCGAGTGTGTTAAACTCTTGTGGAGTTATATAGCCTCTTTGCTCTTTATTAGCTATAGCTAAAACTCTTAGATAAACTGTATTTATATTTACTGCCATAATTTCTTTTTATATAGTTTGTGGCCACCTATAAAGATGACCACATCCTATAAGTGACTAATTATTTTAATCGTTTTTCTATGTTTTTGAAAACTTCCATACCTTCGTCGGTTTTAAACCAAGCTGCTAATGCAGAGTAAGGATGTTCGTCAAATGGTACTGACATAAGTTTTCTATCTGTTTCACCGTAAGTAAAGGTTCTTTGATCTCCAGATAGCTTTATAATGCCTTGGTTTGTAGCTTTTACGCCTATATTTCTTAGCTCTACGTTTTCGTCATGTGCTAATTCGATAAATAGCATAGGGTTTCTTTTAGCAAAAACTAAAACATCTCTTTTTAGCTCACTGCTACTTAATGTATCTACTTTTGACCCATACTCAACCCTTAATATAGCTTCAATTTGTTCTATGTCTAATTGTTTAGCTAAAATTAAAGCTTCTATTTCCATTTCAATGTAATCAAGTTCGTTTTCTGACTCTTGAACTGGATTGTACTCGTAGAATATTTGATCTTTTAAAGGGTGATATAGAGATAATAGTTTTTGAAGAGCAACTTCTTGTTTTGGTACAAATAATTGCCCATCTCTAAACACTATTCTACCTAAAGTAGCTTCTCCTTTTTGCTCATCTACAAACGGAGAGTTCATATTTGTAGCGTACCTTAGCTCTCTTTGCATTCCTTGCTCTTCATCAAACCATAATAGTGGTCTTTTAGCGCTATGTTTAGAAAGCACAGTAAATACTAAAGGTCTTTTATTTCCTGTTAAAAAGTAAGCTCTGTCCCTTATTTCCCACTCGGGTTTTTTTGGTTTTTCAGCTACCTGTCTAGGGGCTGCAATAACCTCTTGTTCTATAAAAGCTTCAGCTTTTGGTGCAGCCTTAGCCGCTTTTGTTTTTTTAGTTGTCATGATATAATATAATTTAAAAAGTTTAAAAAGTAAATATTACCCTCACTAATAAAAGCGAGGGTAATTATTTACATTAGTTTTACTACTATGCTTGAGTAGATTTCAATAATACGAAGTTGTTAGCAGCCTGTACGCATAGTGCTCTTTCAGATAAGAAATGAACATTCATTTCATCTGCAGCGCTAGTGTAGTTTCCACCAACTGAACCAGTAATCCAAGACTTCATCTTACGATCATCAGCTTCAGAAGCTCGGTAACGTACGTGCAAGAATGGTCTTGCGATGTTTTTACCTAAATTTTGATCGTAAACAGTAGAAGTACCTGCTGGTACAATAACACCATCAACGTCATCGATTAATCCTCGAGTAGTAGAATCGTTTAAGTATTTCCAGTCAGTTTTGTAGAAGTCATAAGAACCTCTTCTGAATCCAGAGAAACCTAGATTTAAAGCCATATCTTCAGAGTTGTTGAATACTCCGTAAGAAGTACCACCAGCTCCGTAAGAATTTTGGAATGCTAGCATGTTATCGATAGATAAAGAAGTAGCTCTATCTAAGAAAAGCATGTTTTCTTCAATAGCTCCTTGCTTATCTAACTCAGCTAAGATGTCATCAAATTCAGCAAGACCAGTTAAAGCTTGTCCAAAGTCAGCATCGTTATAAATTATACCTCTTGTTTCTACAGCTTCGAATAAACCTTCGCTACCTCCGAAACCTGCAACTCCTGCAGAACCAGCACCAGCTGTTCCATCATCTTTGACAGCTTCAACCATTGCCATTTCTAATTGATCTTCGAAACGTAAACGAGCTTCATGCTCAGACTTCAAGTACCATAAGTATCCAGAAGCACCGTTTTCACTAGTTACTTCAACCCAACCGATTTGAGCAGTATCAGAACCATTTACTGTATACTTGTCTCTAAGTATAATAGGCTTGTTACTAAAAGAAGTAAATTGAGCGTCTACAGATTTTCCTCCGTCTGCGCTACCTTTTTTAAACTCAGAACCATATACAAATAATTTAGCATCTGCTACAGCACCAGTTCCTGATGCAGTTAAACCAGCTAAGTTTGCTGCTCCGTAAACGTTTACATGAACTTCTGTTGCAGAAAGAGCAGCACCAGTACCATCTACATCAAGACTAGCAACTCGAGCTTTAACTACTTTAAAGCCGTTAGCAATAATAACTGTCATTCCTACTCCAAGTAAGTTTTTGTCGTTTGCACTCGCAAGATCGATTTTTACAGCTGTTGCAGCGACGTTAGCGACAGCTACGTCGTCGAAAGCTACGTGTAATCTTCCTTGCTCACTCCAAACAACTTGATCAGATGACATAGGCATTTCAGCGCCTACCATACGTAAAAATCCGCTTACAGTTCTGTTTCCAAAACGCTCAACTTCTTTTTCGTACACATCTGGTAAAAATTGTTTTGTAAAATCCATATCCGCTAAGGATAGGTAGTTGTCTCCAAATAGTCCTTGAGTTGGACGTGGAGTTAGGGTGTTTAATACAGCACCCGTATTTGAAATTGCCATAATTTTGTTTTTTTATTTTTTAATGTTTAAGTAATTCTGTTTGATCTATTTTGACCAATTTTAATTTTAAAATCAGAAGAAGAATCACCTGATATAGACTTAAACTTCGTACCGCTTGGCGTGCTTTCGCTAGATAGAGTACCTCTTGGCGACATGTCGACGTTCTTTGCCTTTGACATACTTTCTTTTAGCGCGTCAGCTTTACCTTGTTGGTAGAAGTGATTAGCTACTACATCTGGGTTCATTGCAGTAAACAAAGACTTATGATAACCTTTAGCATCATCTATTTTGTTTGTTTCTTTATTAAGAAACTTGTTTACAAAATTTCCAATATCCATTTGGTTGTTTTTAACGCTTTCCGTATCTTTAACATTAAGTCTAAATCTCTTATCTCCTACATTGTATTCAAAACCTTTGAATTCATTGGAGAAAACTTCATTAGTCTTTTTCTTAAAAAACTTAGCGTTGTCTTCAGCTACTGTCTGATTTTTATTGTACCTGTTGAAAAAATCAATAGCTTTCTGTTGTTCAGGGTTCAACTTTGAACCTGCCTTGATTTCATCATAGTATTTAGACTTTAACCCGTCTAGGTGGTTTTTAGCATTCGCAACTTGCTCTTTCAATGCCAATTTCTTTCTTTTTATATCTCGATCTTCATCAAGCTCCTCGTCCCATGAATATAGATCTTCCATCAAGAACGATCTTTCTTCGTCATTTAAGTGAGGTTTAGTTTGTTTTAAATACTCGCTCAATAATTCATTATCACTCATTTTTGAGTAATCTTTATTTAATTGAACATAATCTTCTAAACTTCCTCCAGTTTCGTCCATAAAGTCAATAACTTTTTGAATGTTTTCTGGAAGTTGAGTGCCTTGCTCTTCTGCTTTTTCAATAGCTTCTTCGATGTTTTCTTCTAGCTTATCTGCTATTTCTGTAACTTCTTCTAAAGCTATCTCTTGCACAGGGCTTTCTTCTATCGGCTCTTCTGCTATCTCTTCAACAACTTGCTCTTCAACCTCAGCTTTTACTTCAGGTTCAACTTGTGGTTCTGCAACTGTTTCCTCGGTAGGTTCTTCAGTAGTTTTTTCTTGAAAATCCCTTAAATCTAACCTAGCTATTCCATCATCAACTTTTTCTTCCTCAGGTTTAGCCGGTTCTTCCACGGCAGCAACTTCTACCGTTTGTTCTTCATTTTTGTCGACGATCTCTTCGACCTTTTCGACGTTCTTTTTTTTAGCCATAATAAAATATTATAAAATTGTAAAATTGTTTTGTTTATCTTGGATCAAAAGCATTTAATCCAAATCCACCACTCATTATATCATTACCTGATGATTCAAAGTTTTTAGGTGGAGTATCTTTTTTTCTTTGATCTATTAATTCAGACTGTTGTGTAGCTTGAATCTTAGTTCTTTCGTCTTTGCGATCTTCTTTTTGCTTATCACGCTCTTTTAGTATTTCAGTTTCCATTTGCTTTAATTGCATATTTATCTGAAACTCGTGATTCATTAATTGCTTTTTAAGCATAGCTTCTTGCTGCATTTTCTGCATCTCCATCTGCATTTTTGTCTGCTCTACTTGCATATTAGTTTGAGCAAGAACTTGCTGCTTCTGTACCTCAGCTTGAGCAGCTACTTGCTGTGCCTGTGCATTTGCTTGAGCTTGTGCTTGTATGTTTTGCTGCTGCATTAACTGATCTTGCTGAGCTTTCTTTTTTCTACGTATTTTAAGCAATTGATTAGCTAGCTTAATATTTTTTATTTCTCTAATATCAATAGCATCTTCTAGCTCTATGCCATTTTTAGCTAACGCTACTTGAATATTGTTTTCGAGCATTTGCTTCTGCTCTTCGTCTGGTGAAAGCTCTATAAGTATACCAAAGTCATAAAGATGAAGCTCTGACATCTCTGACAGCGTAGCTACGTTATGCCCACCTATCTTTTGGATAAAAGCATCTCTTGTTGGTGAGTACTCTATAATATCAGATATTCTAAGAGATATACACTCAGCAAGTTCAGCTGTTAAAAATAATCCACTTTGCAATATATGCCTAGTCGCTGTGTTTGAATTAGCGGCTGCCATTTTTTGTATACCTACTAAAGCGTTCTTGTCTGGAGTACTACCGTCACGCGCCTCGTTCAATCCGGTGACATCTCTAATCATTTGTAGGTAGTAGTTATATGTTTGTATCAGTGAAGCTAATTTAGCTCCTCCTGAGCCGCTCTGTATCTCCTGAATAGGTACTTTACCTGGGTTCATGTCTCCATCAGCAGTCATTGACCTACCAATTATACTACCTGTTTGGAAGAACATGTTTAACGCCTCTTGTGGATTGTAGTTAGTACCATTACCTAAATCTATTTCAGCTAAACCATCAGCATCTAGATATATACCATCAGGTATCATACGTGACATTACCTGCTGTAGCTTTAAGTGAGTTAGTTGTATCATATCAGCAAAAGTAGTTATTCTACTTACTAGCGACTCAATACGGCCTTTATACATTCTAGGCGCAACTATAGAATAATTCATTTTGACCTTAGTATAATCGCTCTTAGGTCTCATCATGTTCTTAGCCAGCTCCCACTTTAAAAGTTGTTTAGTGCCTAGAACCATAACCCCTTCATAAAGAACTTCTATTTGCCTAGACATCTTGCCAAATCTTTCTTCTAGCAACTCGTTAGGTGGATTAAACTGATCATCTTTAATTATAACCTTGCTAGCACCAGTGGCTGTTTCTTTTACTTTATATACTTCGTTGGCATAAGTTTTAAAATTAAAGTATAATACTTGTACTTGGTTTCTATCTATATTGGTAGACTCAACTATACTTCTATTGTAAAATCCAGTATTTTGGTAACCTTGCTTACTCATGTCTTCTAAATCTTTATCAGTAAGATTAGGAAACTCTTTTTTAAGCTCATTGATAGGTACTGTTTTTATTTCCCCTACGTAGTACAAATCATCAAAGTAAGGTGACTCGGTATACGAGTAAACTATGTTGGCTGGGTCCACATAATCTACTTTAACTCCTTCAGATTTGGTAAATGTATTTTTTACAGCACCAATACCAAGTACAGTTAAATCGTAGTTAACTCTTTTTCTTATAAGTTCATATCTATTGCCTTCTAGTATAGTGTTTATAGCTTGCTCTTCTGCTAGCTCCACAGCTTGCTTGTAGTTTAACTGCATATGTAGCTGTAGCTCTTCTTCGCTGTCAGGCAGCTTTTCAGGTGGCGTAGTAGATATAGATATTCCAAATGCCTCTTCAGTAAAAGCGTTAATCTCTTTGGTCTTCATGTCGGCAATAATATCCTCCATGTATCTTGTTCTTTTTGAAACTCCATATGGATCTTGAGAGTACGCTTTTATATCAAAAGTTCTTTCTGATATTCCGTTGACTACGATATCAACAAATTTAGGTATGATTGGTACTGGCTTCCAGTCTAGATTTAAGTAGCTCAAGTCACCATTTATTGATAACTCGTCTTTGTATTTTTGTATTGATTGTTCTCCCCTAGCGTACAACCTTAATTTATGAAAGGTATTTTGGTTACTAGCGAAACGATTAGTTCCAGAATCTCTATTGAACCACTCGTACTCAATAGCTTTACCGATCTTTAGACCGTATTCTTGTGAAGCTTTCTCTATGTCGCTAACGACTTGACTAGGAAAATAATGTGATGTAACTGACTCAGCCATACTAATTTTCTATTATTTTTGAATTGTAGCCTCCGTTTGAATACTTGGCTATACTTAAGTTTATTTTCTTTTTTTCTATATTTTGAACTGGTGAGTATAAATGTCTATTGCAAGCCATTATAGCTAAACCAGAACTTATTGTAGCATCGAACTTTGTTCTTCTATTTATATCGAACTTAGCCCAATCATTTAATGTCTCGTTGAAAGGCATAGAACCAAAACCTTCGCTCCTCTCTCCAACGTGATCGTTTATGTACATTTCTATTGCAGCTGCATGAGCTTGCTTTATATCTTCTGAAGAGTTTGGCATTCCACCAACTTCTCTTTCTGTCACGGATAACTTATTCCAAACCTTATCAGGCCTGTTCATTGAAAAGCCTCTATAACCTCTACGCTTCAAATAGTATAATAACCTTGGTTTGTTATTCTCTGCAAGTAATGGCATACCATAAAATACTAAAGACATTAACACATCTTCAAAAAACATTTCAGCTGTTTGAGGTCTTGCTATGTATTCTAGAAAGAACTCGTTAGCTGGCGCATCTTCCATGCTAAACTTAGTAAGCCCGTGTAAAGATCCTTTCGAACCTTTGCCATCAACCGTGCCTGATATATCGTATGAGTCACAACCGAACGCACCTATATGCTCATTACCTGGGTGCTTTACGCCATTTTTAATTATAACCCTATTTTGAAGTTGCCTAGGTGGTACCCAACTAACTTTGAATCTACCTTTTTGATTAGGTAAAAACATAACAGTTGTATCTTTAACTCCATTAGCCCATTGAAAGTTGCCAACAGTTAAATCTACAGTTTCTTCATTATAATCTATTTGCTCGTATATTTTAGTTAAGTTAAATATACTATTTTTAGTTTCATCTCTAAATGCATGTTCCTCTGTTCTAGGAAACTGCCTATAAAATTCATTTAATGCGTCTTGATCAGACTTCAAACCTTCAGCTTCGTTTTGCCAATGGTTTATCACGCCCACATCTATTAAGTCTCCATGAGGATCATAAGTTGGTTCCTCTGGTACTTCGAAAACAGGTAATCCATAAGAATCAATGAATCCCTCGTAGTTCCATTCCATAGGTATGAACAAAGAATAGAGGCCAGAATTTGTTTGTCCGTTTCTGTTTCGTTTTGTAACATCTGAATCATAGTATAATTTTTTAAACTCTTTACCACCTTTATCAAGCGCGTTGCTCGTCGATCCCATCATACACTTACCTATGATTCTACTACCGAGCCTTAATGTTGTCTTTGTTACTCGCCAGTTATTAAGTATATTGTTTGGCCTCTCCCACTTACCACTCTCATCGTGCACTAGCATCCTTAGTTTTTCACCATCGTAGCTATTGTCACCCGTATTCTTCCAGTCTATGGTTGTATCCAGTCCATCGAGTTCCTCAGGTTTGTCGGTGCTAGTGATGTTCCGTCTTGTGAGTTTAGAAGCGGGGACTCTGTAGGCAAGCTCGGTCTTTGGTCTGTCCATTCCGTCCTGTATTGGTTTAAAAAAGAATGGATAATTGACTGATATTGGTACAACTTTATCTGTGAACATTTTCTTGGCGTCTGGTCCAGATTTGGACAATATTCCGAATCGTGCATCTGAACTAATAGTTGCTTGATTAACAGTTTCTCCTGAAGCCATAAATGAGAATCCTGATCGACGATTTTTAAGATAGCACATTCCATAAGACCGCTTATCTGCTTTGCATGCTTCCCAGAATATAAAGAACAATCTGTTTGCTTCTCTAAAGTCTGGGTGGCCAACGTCAATTTTTGACCACTGAAGGTACATATAATGAGTACCAGTAATATAAGTAGGCTTGCCTTTATTGTAAAACCAAAAACCTTCTTCTCTTTTTTTAAATTCTGTTTCAATGTAATCTATATATTCGTTTTTAAATTCACTAGGAAGTTCTTTCCAGTCGAATATAGTTTTTATTCTATTTAATTCCTTAGGATAAGGAGTCACCTCCCATTTGTCACTTTTAAACTTATGGGTATTGTTTTCAAGTGGTAAAGCTATTTTTAAGTTCTGTATTTCATATATTTCACCTATTTTACCAGTCTTGCTAATAACAACCATATCGTGATCTTTGTTATAGCCATACTCCCAACGCTTAGCTTTGTTTAATCTTTTTAAAGCGTTTGTTGGTACGTGGTTGTCTAACACTTTGAATAAAGTCTGCTTGTACATTACTTACTCCTCCTTTCAGCAAAGCCACTAAACGCTACAGGTTTTTCTTGTGTAGGTTTATTTTCTAAAACAGCTTTCTCATTTTCAATACGAGTGAGTATTTCAAAAGCATCGAATATAGCTAGCTTCTTTGTAGCAGCGGCGTTTTTAAGTCTATCAGCAGATACATCATCTTCAGTGTTAGTGATTATCTTTTCTTCTGCAACTTTAATTAGCTCTTCAACTGCTTTGTAGCCAGCTTGGATTATATTCTCTTTCTTCTCCTTCGTATTCATATTTAATTGTAATTGATTTTGTTCTTACCCTATAAACAAGTTCGTTTTCTATAATAAACTCAAACTCGCTACCAGGCGTAAAACCTACTTTGTCTCCAACGTCTATACCTTTATCTTTTAATACATCGTTAGAGTACTTAACTATACCAACTAATGGTTTTTCTTTTTCAAGCGAAAACATATCGTCGTTAGCTATAGGTTTTACAAAGCAATATTCATCTAATGACTTCCACTGATCTTTATGCTTGTATATGTATAATTGATCTTCGTAAACAAAATACTTGTCTTCAGTGAAGAAACTATTACTATTTTTCTCCACACCTCTTACGTCGTGCCACCTTCTGAACACATTGTGATGTATAATAACTTCATCACCTATTTGTATGTCAGTTTGTTTGTTTTTTGGCAGACCAACAACTATGGCGTTATTGCTTACGTTTTTATAAGTAAATATCTCAGTGTTTAATATAAGATCTACATCACCAACTTTTTTAGTATTGTTATACCTTGAGTCAATTGGTGATACTATAAAGTTATCCCAACCTTGCATTAATACTCTAAATTATATTCAACTGCAATAGCCATGTTTTTATTAAAATCTTTCCATGGCAACACTTCGTTTTCTTTCATAATATAAATTCTATACTTATCATCTTCTTCAAGTATTGAATTTATAGTATGCCCTCCGTAAACCTCTTGACCTACGGAGTAGTGCATAGCTTCGTTTTTATAATCTTTACCTATACTAATTTTTCTTATCAGCTCCATCTTCTTTCTGTCTAATTGTTCCGTCACTAACGCTGATGATAACTTTACCATACTCATCTTCTAATTGCTTTTGAAAAGTTTCTAGGTCTTTTCTAAAAACAGGTATGGCTGCTATCAAGTCAAACTTTCTAGATTCTACCTGACCAAGCTCCATTTGTGTTTGGCTAACTTGATTTACTAAGGCTTGCAATTTTACAAGCTGCTCGTCTTTAATTTTTAAATCCATAATTTAATTTAATTTAATTGTTTTAATTTTTTTTATATTTCTTCAACGCTGCAGTGAGGACTATTAGGGCGCTGAGAGCAGTAACTTTTTTATACTTTTACTGAAACACTATCTATAACTACAGAACCTCCTAAATTTATGAGCTGAATACCCATATTCCCTGTTCCTGTATTTACTGTAGCAGTGTAAGGCAAGGTAGCAGTAGTTGTTGGTGAACTACTATTAACATCGAACTTGTAATAAACAGTTCCAGTTCCTTGAATATTAACTTCAACTTGAGTATTAGCGGTAATATTGCCAGTAATCTGATAAGCACTTCCTCCTAGTGATATCGTTAACTGTCCGCCTGATATACTTCCACCCGCTCCACCAATAGTCCAATCGCTATTTGTAGCGAAATTACCATTAACTATAAGTTCAGTACCACTATCTACTTCACCCTGCCCGGTTAATGCGTTCGATATGCCTATTAAAAGTCCTTTCATTTACCAAAGAGCTATAATTTCAGACGCTGCTGTTCCTGTTGCGAAAACTTGTTTTACTTGTACAGGAAGAAATCCTACAGGTACGTTTTTGAATACGACTGTATTATTTCCCGCTGTTTTAACTTTAAGATCTCCTGCTACACCAACATAAAGAACGCATGGTTGTACGTCTCCAGTTTCTACGTGTAGTATATCAGCAGTATCTGACGGCGTAACCGCTGCCGCTTTATATGTTTGTAATTTTTGATAACTCATAATTTATTTTTATTTATAATAAGGTACTTTTACACTAGTATATATTATTACGCTAATTTCACGTTTTTTACTAAACGAAATTTAACACATCAATATTACTTATTTATTGATTTTATTTTTTCAGCACCTCTAGAACCGAAGTAAGCAACGTACACGGTTATAAGAAGGGATTTTAAAAGATCCACCCAGCCACTATCTACTGCAAAAGCTATTTCAAAGCTGTCTAGTAGTATTAGTGCTAGCATAGATACTGTTAAGAATATAAGTGCCATAGGTCTAGTGTTTTTAGACAGCCATGAATCTGACTGCATATCGCTAACCCAACGTTTAGACACTTCTTGCATCTCAATAATATCTTGCTCTAGTAGCTTTAGCGCAGTCTCTTTGTCTTGAGGTGGTAAAACTACTGGATCTTCTTTTTCTATTAGCTTTTTAACTAAACCTAGTACACCAGCATCAGGTAATACGTCGCCCACTGCTTCTACTATACTAGGTCCTTTTTGAGATAGAAACTTACCGACCTTTGTGTCTTTAAATTTCTTTTTATTACTCATGTTTATTTTTTGTATGGATTAGGCCCACAACCTTTGTTAGAATTTATAAGATTTTGTAGCATTCTAGTAACACCTTTTCTAGCTTTATTTTTCCTAGGGTTAGGCTTTCTTTTACCTGCTTCTTCTGGAATAAATTTAGCACAGCTTTTCTTTTTAGCTACAGTGCCGTAATTAGCCATAGTATCACTAGTTTTTTCTGGTTTTTGTATCACTTGAAAACTAGTTGTAACTCTCTTTCCACTAGGAAGTACTCTTTCTCTTTTTCCTTTGCCAGTTTTACGGTTATAAGATGTTATGTTTATTTCGTCTGCAGTTATTTCATCATCTTTTTTTTCATCTTTCTTAGGAGGATCATTTGGTCCTAATTTTTTTGCCATAGTGGTACCGTATTTAGCCATAGAGTTGTAAGTAGCAGCACTAGATTTTTTCTTTGTGTCTGCATCTACAACAGCTTTAAATCCTGGGTTAAGTATACCGTCTTCAGAAGCTTGTCTTAGTTGTGCAGTAAATTTAGCTGCGCTTACGCCTGGTAGCTTTGGTGGTATACCGTCAGTACCGCATACTCCTTTGGCTTTTAATGAGTTGAAAATGTTTGTTGCTTTCATTGTTTTATGTTTTTATGTTTTATTAATTATTTTCTCTTACCAAAACCTGGCAACTTAAACGGGATTGCACTTGCGTTTTTATTTTGATTTTTTAAGAAATTTGCTTGAGCTGTACCAGACGTTGTAACACCGTTACCTCCTGTATTAACTGAAGTACTTCCTCCGCCTTTATTCTTATCATCGTTGCCTTGATCTTTATTTCTATCGTTTGAAGTAGGTATTCTTTTACCTGAAGGGTTTGTAAAATCAGCTTGCCTTACTTTATATCTAGCATATTCTTCAGGGCTTTCAAAAGGCTTCATTGTTCTTGGGTCGATAGGTTTTCTATCTTTAGGCATTCTTTTGTACTTGTCTATAGCTCTTTGAGCTTGCCTAATGTTTCTTCTACCTTCTCTTTCTTGAACCCTAGCAGCTGCAGCTTTATTTCTAGACTCTAGATAACCAGTTAAGTACTGGCCTTCTCTACTTGTACTTGAAGTTTTACTTGAATTTGAAGTTGAAGTTCCAGTCGCGGTTTTATCTGCACCTGAAGTTTTAGGTGTTTTTGAAGATTTATTTTTAGAAGTTATTTTTGACACATCAAATGTCTCTCCAGTTTCTTCTAGCTCGCCTTGATCTATCTCTATATTATCGTTAAAAATTTGTATAGGTTTTCCAATCATAGGTTTTACTTTAGGTATATCAAACCCACCAAATTTCTTAGAACTCATAGCTGGAGGCTCGCTAAGTATCAACGGCTTGTCTGGGTCGTTCGCAATAGGACCAGCTTCTATACCAAGAGGAAGACCAGCTCTATAATCGTAAGCCAATCCTGTTCCTTGACCTGGCGCAAGACCGTCTATTTTTTCTGATGAAAACTTATTTTTTCCAACATCTGTTGTAGAAGGCTGGTCTATATTGTTGTTTTCATAATTTGCAGCTCTACTAAAAGGAAATTTAGATTGGTAGTTATATGATAGTCCAGTCCCTTGACCAGTCATAAAGTCTTGTGGCGAGTAAAATGTACTTAAATCTTGTTGCTGATTATTTTTACCTTTTTTGTTAGGGTCTCTTTTTTTAGCTTTTTTTGTTATTGGACTAGCGGTGTTCATATTTAACATCGAGTTGTTATCGTAATTCATATCGTCTTTGTTTTTTTTATTTTCCTTAATTTGTTTTTCAGCTTGCTTCCTAGCTTGTTTTCCGGCTTTTTCCGCTTCTTTTTCCCAAGCAAACTTCATGCTTCCTTCTGGGTGGCCTTTGCCAGTTTTTGGATCTATTATCTTGCCATTCTT
>Ga0213859_10000853_pt1 | contig 13784 bp, 10 predicted proteins | sample PICome_2_FD_160133 | JGI IMG/M metagenome (GOLD analysis project Ga0213859, IMG submission 160133) | Coastal seawater microbial communities near Pivers Island, North Carolina, United States - PICO304 | ecosystem: Environmental > Aquatic > Marine > Coastal | place: USA: North Carolina... | reverse complement strand
ATTGGTGGTGATCTTTCAACAGGTAACCAGCATATTGAAGTTAGCTCATCAATAATAGTAGAGGCATTCTCAAGATTCGTTAACTCTATACCTTCAACATCATGAGACACCGACGTGTCCATTTGCTCAGTAATCTCAGTGAGGAAGGTGGTGATTGTCTCATCATCATCTAAAAAGTTCAGTAATGATGTAGCTCTTCTCCTCAATCCAAGTACTTTTACTTCATTTTCTTCCCCAGTTGAAAGCTTTTTGGCTTCATACTCAATGCGCCTAGCACTTTCAAGTATTCCATCACTGCTAAGCTTAGTTTTCATACCCATCAATCGAAGCGTTTGGAGAATCCCTGCGCTTTGGCATTCTTTAGCTGGTAACATGCTGTTGTCAACCAGGTCTGATAAACCTGGTTCAAGTGGGTCGTATAAGTCACATGGTCGCACAAGTTGACCTATGTTGTTTGGTACAAAGGCAGTGCGCGTCATACAATCCAATAATTCACTACCACCATCTTCATCTACAAGTTGTGGAATGTCTTGAAGCATTTTGGTAACTGCAGATATTTTATATTTCTCTTCTATTTGATTGTTTGCGAGAGCCTCCGAAAGGTAAGAACGATAGTATTGGATAGGACTCATAGTGGATATTCCCAGCATTTCAAGAAATTTAACGTCACTTCGACTGGTGGCTTTTACAAACTGTCGATCTAAATGATTACGTTCAGCACAAGAGGGCGGTAGATATGAGTTGCTAGCCAAGCAAGAGAATTCTTCTCTTTGACCCATAGTAAAAACTTCAAATATTGGTAACGTTCGCAACGTCATTATTTCTTCAGCGCTTAAATCACTACCACTATAATCTCTTAAAAACATTCGGAATTTTTTCTTATTAGGTGCGCTGAGATAATGAAATCGAGCAGACATTCGTTCATGTTTTTCTTTTGTGCTGACATCTGGAGAAGTATGTAATAATGCATTAATAATCCCTTTCGCTGTGGATGGATGAATGTACGACTTCAAAGCACGACAAGTTCTTGCCCTGTCGACAAACACTGAGGTATCCAATGTTCTAATCCCTATAGCCCAAAGAAGATTTTGAATTTCATCATTATCAGTTTCTGATATGTCGACAACAGCCATATGCGAATGAAGAGTTTGTAATGTTCTTTCACCTTCACCTACAACAGCTGGTACAATTTGTAGGCTATCTTCAAAGTAAGAAAGATTATGTTCATTTCTTTCGTTCTCCGAAACGATATAGTTCCACAAACTCGACACCCAATCAGCATTTTCAGGTGAAGAATCCTTTGATAATTCATTTGGAATCCATCTGACTTCAGGTAAACCTTGCCATTCAGGAGGGAAAGCGTGCGACAAGAGTTGAACAAAGTTATTTATATCCAGAGTTGTGACATTGGTAGCAGAGTGGAAGTCATCACTCATGAGCTGGTTATTTAATATTGTATCACTAGTTAATGCATCAACTAGTGAAAACGCAGCATGGTCTAATAACTTTTTCTGTGTTTCATTCGGCACAAAATAACATTTTCCCTCGTCAGAGTGACCAATGGTACCATTGAGCCCATTTAATAGCGGTAATAATGGGAGTCCACAAAGTTTGTGGAACTGACGGTTTTCCATCAAATCATCCATGCAATATTTTAGAAGAAATATTACATTCTCTCTATCTTGTATAGAAGGATGGTTAATAGGCTTTCTAAACCATTCTCGGACCATAGATGGGTCGACCGTGATGATCCCACACTTTTCATTGTTCATACATGAAATAACTGAAGGCGGTATTGACACAATACTTATTTTTTCTTGTAAAAGTATGGTCATTAAAGTTTGCCTTGAAACCCCACGAGCTTGTGTCTCAACCTCATTATCATCTTGTATCTCCGTAGAACTTAGAAAAACAGCCGAAGATAGAGTACACCACTTTCCGCTATCCAGATGTGAATAGACAAGAGGTAAATTGATGGCAATCTCAAATACTTTACTTTGAACTATTTTCCAAATATCAGCACTTGCATTGACAGGCCAAAGTTGGTTATAAATTTTTCCTGGTCCTAGAATATTACGAGCTGAAAGCATCAATTGTGTGTATAGAGGAGCGACGACATCACTCAGCAATAGACGATTCCATTCTGATCTAACTTTTCCTGCTCCAGACATATCATCACCAAACCATATGTCTCGTCTATTCGCAGACAACTCAAAATACCCATTTAAATGAACTGGAAAACCAGTTTCTGCTGGGAGCGGAAGAAAACAAAAGGCATTTCCTTTAAGAAAAGGCGGGTCGTGGCCATTTCTACGTATATGAGCAGCAATACCGGCCCAAGGAAGAAATTTCAAATCAATATATTCTGGTTTGCACGCCATTGCTCTACATTTTCCAGCTCCAAGTGCAGAGCATATCAAATATTGATCAGATATGATAGTCTCAATAGAATTCTTCGCTTGATTATCATCATGATCATGCGATGTATCGATATCGACAAAATTTACGGAAACCAAGTGTTTAGTTTGTGGAAGCTGATTTTCTGGGGTTCTTAGTAGCTTGCTATAGAAGGATTCCTTGCTTATTGCTTGAGACTTTGGTCCTGATATAAAATTTGCGACTGCATTCCAATCATTCATCTTTTGTGAAGTTCCGAATGAGTTTACTGCCATATCACGTAAACTCTCAAGTCCTGAAGCTCGTGAATCTGGAATCGATTCCACAACTGTACGACCAGTAACTTCAGCAAAGTAAAGTAATCTAGGGCCATTGTCGTCGTTATCCTCGACATGAACTTCGACACGTTTTACATGACGAAGAAATAGAACTACTTTTGATATCACAAGCTTAAAGCTAGATATCAGCTCCTGCAGGGTCTCATCATCATCGTACTGCTTTTTGCTTATTTCACTTGCGGCAGCAGTGATATCATTACGAAATGGAAATCTAAACAGGGTACCACTAAATCGATTCTTCATATCACAGCCAAACTTGAAATATGGTTTCATTTGATCGGGAAAATTAATAGCAAGTTCAGTATTCGAAAATCGAATTTTAATACCTCTAGCTGCTTCGGTTGCACCAGGGACGTACTTGGCATGAGGGTCGAACATCACTAAGTAATCACCACTCACAAGAGATGGAATATCTAATTACGTAGTGAATGAAAAAATATTAGCTTTAATTTGTTATCATGATATCAAAATAATGCAAAATCTTACCTGTCCAATGAAACACTATAAAATAAAGTCCATAAAAAACGTCAGCCCTATTTTGTCTTAAGTTTAAGTCAATCAAACTAATAAATGATAAATATAAAGTCTCACCTGAATTGAATCCAAGCCCAAATCTTCCAGTTGTGACTAGCTTTTCTAATTTTGATCCTTGACCAATTTTTGCAAGGTTTTGGAAATCACGAGCAGTAAAGGTGGCATCATTGTAGCAATACAAACCAGCACCTTGCCATTCAGTCAACTTTTGACCAAGTAAGGAAGATCTACCGTAATGTTTCTTGCTTATCAAGAACTTTACCACATTGGCACCGGCATCATCTGCATTCTGTATTAATTCGCTTAATTGCTGAGGCCCTTCTGGGTACATCTCGACGATGTTCTGAAGTTTAACGTCATGAGAGGATATTATTCAGTGTTATAAATAAGCTGAGCAATAGTAATAAATCTATAAAAACTAACCTTGAGTCGTCGTGTCAATGATTCAGATTGTCCGAATGCCTCATGCACAACATTATTACCAAATTCAATCATGTCAGTACTAGATTGAAGCAAAATTTTCCTAACACTTTGAACACCAATTCTATCGCAAACACTAGCGCTCAATTTATTATGAGCATATATTAGTTCCTTTTTACCGGTTAAATCTTTGCTCAACCAAGGCGCATCGTCATAGACCAATTTTCTTGACAGCATCATCTCTCCAGATGTTGTGGGAGCATATATATCAAAATCTTTCAAGCGTAATATATCATCACTAATCTTTTGTACGAGATTGACAGCTAGTTCAACTTTCTTATCACTCAATTTACTATGGTTTTCTTTGCTTCTCTGCTCATCGGCCATCCGATTTAATACGAGACAGAAGTCCGTTGAACCAAATGTATTTCTCACACTAAAATGTGTGAGTAAATTTTTGAAACAAGCCAAATCTGGGGGGACAGTAAATAGATATGGTATTGCATTTATACTAGAGGTAAATGCAACATGGTCAGACGATACAAATGAATCACCCATCCAAAGCCATCTGCTTCCGTGTAAAATTGATCTCATAACATCAACATCACATTCAACGTCAATATTATTTAGAATATGATATATTCTTCCAACTTCAGCTGACAATTTTTGACAAAGCGCATTTTTTGTTAGGGGTGCGGCTCCCTCCGTCGTATCGTCCGATGTGAACTCTCCCTCCTCTATCCTCTTACATAACTCATCAAATGTTGTACCGAGCATTCTCAATTGCAGGGAAACATCTTTTACTGAAACTTCCCGAAGCCAACCAAACATCTTTTTGATACCAATGGAATGAACATCACCATCAACTAATCTCTTACTGTACGATGCCAACCACATTTTATCTATCGAAATGGTGTCCAAGGGTGCAGCGACAGGTTCACAATATTCTGGCCAAGGCAAAAATGGGGATGGCGGTATAGTATGTACAGGCATCCACTTGATGTTGAGTAACTCATTAACTCTCTCCTCTTGTTTTTGCTTAGCTCGTTTTATTTCTTCAGAGTCTTGAAAAAGTGCTGCATTCATTTTTTGAAACAACATACCTGTTCTAGATTGAGTGCTATAAAGTAACTTTCTGTGTGAGGAATCTATTTCACGCAGTCAACTAAACGTAATATTTTTAAATAACATTCTTACCTCTTCTTCTTCATCTCTGGAAAGTAACTTTCTTTATTCATATCAAGGAACACCAGTAATTCTTGACCTCTTCCCTTTGCTAGTCGTCCACATTCTTCATTGTGCTGGGTTCCTTCTGCCTCAATAGAACGAGCACACTCAAGTACTACTTCCCAAGACAGCGATGACTGCATTCCAAGCTGGCGAAGGCTTAGTAATAATTCCGGGCTGAGAAAAAATTCATCAGGGAAAGAATCACTGTCCATCAATGAGACCAATTGTGATACTCCAGGATCATATAACTGTTACAGGCAATATTGAAGTCATTAGATTAATAAAGACAAATGAGTGCTTACAATGATGTTTTAAAGCATATATTATACCTTTGATCTTACCTCGTTGGGACATTTAAGTGTCTTAGTCACAGCCGATGGAATGCACCTAGTTCCTGAGATAAGTTGACTGAACCCGGGATTTTTAGATGCAAGAGATGGAAGGTCCAGTAAAATAGCCGCAATTAAATCGTTTCTTAACACTTCAGAAACAGTTTCGAGCTGAGGAACAATTACTTTTTTGAAGAAATCCATCCTGTTCATTACCTTTGCACCAAGAAATTTCACTAATTCAAATTCAGAACGATTTGAATATATTAAGAAGTCTGATGACATGATTGTAGCGTCATCATTAGTCGCATTCTCTAGAATATACCAGCTTTTGTTTGCCATCTCATCGAACCTAGTTTCCAAGTCATCGGAACCACAGTAGGTAGGGAAGATTGGAAAGTTACGCAGCATGACTTGACATGGAGTTGACAAATCACTGAATCCTGCATTTGAAAAATAACGGAACAATTGTATTTTCATTTCATTGTCAGCTTGAATAAGTTGATTTGATCCAGGATTGTTATAATTTTCTCTCCGTAGAGCTGCATCAATCACTTTTATAACACCATCAGCAGTTGGTTGATATACATATGACCAGATACCTTTTGGGATTAGTAGATCTTTTGGAAATACATCAGAGAAAAATATTCTTACTCCTAGTCTGATTAAAATACCACAAATTATTGGATCAAGCCCATTGGAATCTATTACAGAAGCTCCAGGGCTCAAAGCACAAACCAATTTTTGCTCAGTCGGAACTATACAGTACTGCTCTGCAATCGTGGAAATAGATTCTCCAATATCGTTATTGCTACAAATAAATCGCCATAGATCTATAAACCATTGAACATTTGGCCATTCAACGTCAGGATCCCACTTTGCACTATCATTTCCTCGCCAACTCCTGGGAATCGATCTTGCTACTACATCTGCTAGCATATCTGGTTGTAGTGGTAAAATATTAAGTCGAGTTGAAGCAGCACCAGACAAGAAGAATTTTTTCAAGCCGGGATCATCAATATCACTTAATTTCACAATTGATTCTGACGCATTGACTTGCAATAATGATGCACTGTCAGCTTCAACTACAAGGTACGGATCAATACCTGGCAGAATAGTTATTGCTTCATCCTCATATCGATATTTCAACAGCCACTCCATCGATGTATCTACATCTCCATTGTTGATTCTCAAAGAGTGGATACACAATAGTTTAGAAAAGCCCATATTTTGCAATTGTAATACTGAATTGTAATCATATTTAGGTAAAATGCAAAAAGTACCGAGTTCCCCACTTGCAAGAGGAATAAACTGACAACCGGACAACTGATCATACTGTGTTGGATTTAGATCTTTTAGACAGTACGATAATAAGTATGCTGCGTATAAATGTTTCTGTTCTTGGCATTCTAAAGATCCATTTTGTATACTTTCTCTTGTTGCAAAATAGTTTCGGATAGTTGAGTGCGTTGATGTCTTCGTGCAAGTACCGTACGTTAAGAGTGTTGTCTTCAATTCTTTGCTTTTCAGCTTCACCAATGGCAATCTATCCAAGGCCATGATTTCCAACAAAACAGAGTCATCATCATCATCGGGTAGAATAGAGGTAGAGGGGGTCACCCAATTAGTTGGTTTAGTGCAAGCACTATAAAGTACTGGCAAATTTTGGATACCTTTCATAAATTCACTACACAGCAATTTCCACGGCCCAGACAAAGATACTTGAGGAAATAAAAACTCATAGGTTTCACTTGATACACAATTTGTTCTAATTGCAGATGTTAATAGCCGAATGTATGATGGTGCAGCAATATCTTGTAGAATACTTTCATTCCACTGCGCGCGAGCTTGTCCGTCTCCAGCCATATCACTACCTGACCAAATGTCTCTTCTATTAGAACTAAGCTCAAAGTATCCATTGACATGTACTGGAAGTTGGGTTTGTACAGGTAGTGGGAGAAAACAATATGCATTCCCAAAATTCACGTCATGTGATGGCGACAATCTTGCAGCAACACCACCCCATGGTATTAGTTTCATATGAGACAAATCTGGGTCATTTGCCATCATAGAAGCTCTTCCACCACCTAACTGATTACAAACCATCCATCGTTCAGATGCAAATGCTTTCCCACCATTCTCAAGAACACCAATCCCAGTGCTTTGAATGTCAAGAATATAGTCAACAGGCACTGGCTTTGAAGGCACACGTGAGGGTGCATTTAAGACGTAGGATCTTCGTTTACGAATACTCTCCGTGGCGTTAGCTATACTTGTTCGATGTATCATAGTTGGGAATTCATTATTAACTTTCCAATCGTATATTTCGATACATTCAACATTTTTAAGAAACAGCAACATTTCAGATGCCGCAGATGCCATCTGATTCAATAAATCTCTCATTTTCTCTATAGAGTGACTTTGTCTCGAAAGTCTCGACACTTTTGCTTGCTCGACAGTACGTAATGCAAAGCGAAAAGTCGTCCCATTGAAATCTTCTCCGTCTAATTTGCAACCGAATACCTTTAGCGGATCAAAAACTTGAGGCAGGCTACCTATTAATCTACGTCCATTTTCTTTGGTGCAATCTAACATTTTACCTGATTAATTGATAATCAATTGTATCATTAAAATTTGAGGTGTAAGTTTAGAGGCCATAATTATTAGAAGTAAATACGACATGAAAAATAATATAAAAAGATTGTTACCTGGATTGGCAGGATTAATGCCAGGCACAAATGATGCCTGTGGATCAAACATAACTACTTTGGTACCACTAACAAACATGGGTACATCGGTAAGGTGATAGGTACTATTGACGCCAACGCCAAATCTACCTGTCTTTGTTCCCTTTGCATCTTTCTTCAGTGAGTCTCCAATTTGTTGAATACTTTTGAAATCCACTTCTGTAAACTTGGCCGAGTTATAAGCTAAAAGAGATGGTCCTTTCATTAAATTACTCAAAGCATCATCACTATCACAATGTGATTCGTGTCTTTGTTCTGCCGTGCAAAATCGAATTGTTCGAGCTCCAGCATCATCAGCATTTTGAATAAGCTCCTTAAGAATCGATAAACCTTCCGGATAATTTCTTAATATCTCTCGAATTCTCACAGTAAGATCAACCTTTTGACCAAAATCTTCAGCAGATACATCCCAAGAAGCAGCACTCATGGTACCTCTTTGACTTTATTCCAAACGAAATATTTCCTATTCAATTCTTTTGGTATTATTCTTTGTTTTATAGATGCCGTCGTAATCTATAATCTCTTTCATCTTTTTTTGTATCGTTGTTCTTTGAACGAATATCTGTGCCGAAAAAAAAAGTACGATCTTGATAGCTAGCTTGTCGCGTAGATTTTACGTGATGATCATCGGTATTCTACTTGGATGGCATATTGTTATTGCCCTATCGATGTCTTTCAAATAGCCCTCGGGTTATTTTGGCCAAAAAAATTCTCATTCAATTGATATGGTAATTATTACACATACAACATACTACGTAGATACTGTACGTACACAATATTAATAATAGTATGTACCACCACCAACCATATCATACCTGCATCATCGTCATCATCATTGCAAATCATACCGCGACCGTTACGTAAGACGTTGTTGTTGTCCTCATCACGACTCAAGTTTCTGTTGAGTTGTATCAAAGAAAAATGACAAGAAAACTCCCCATCCATCGAACCTTCTTGTACTCTCTAAAATGTAGCATCTGATTACAGTTTTTACAACCAGACATAATTAATATGGCGCGCTCCGCTGGGAATACCCATCAAGAAGTCTCTCTTGTAAACCAACAAGCAAGCCTGAGTCAAATTGCCCTTGTATTCTGGAAGTCACGTAAAGTGAGGATACATGTATGGTCAGGCACACTACTTCATCTTGTCATTGCTACAAGTCAAATCTTACCCAGAGTGCTCATAAATCCAAAAAACTGCAAAGATGTTGTTCCAATCCACGCTTATTGCTACTCTTCTCGCTGCTACTGCTGCTGAAATCTCCTCCACCTCCAAGGCTGGAATTGAGATTCTATCCAAGGCTCGTCAATTGAACGATCAAAATGATGGTGAGGATGACCTTTCCTGGATGGCCAAGTACGACCTTAAGTTCGATGGATGCCACACCATCCACACCTATGGAGCTGCTGAAGGAGGGGATGGAAACCAATCTCCTTTTGGAACACAGCATCTTGCCAAGTTCAAGCTCTGTAGCTCTAGCTCCAGCTGTTCAAGTTGCGCTAATGGCGGAACCTACATGGTTGAGCTTGGAACATTTGCCGAGGCCTACTTAGGAGCTGAGCAAGCTAACCAAGAGGCTCTCTGCCAAGCTGTAGAGGAGAACTGCAACTGCGAGTACTACAATGGAGATGACCAAGCATGTATGTCTAAGTGCTACAAGAATGCTGGATATGATTTCTGTGAGCAACAGGATGATGGTTTCGATGTCGCAGGATACCTTGACTGTGCTGAAGCTGGATTTGGATATTACAATTCAAACGCAGAGTATGTACCTTACTACATTGGACCTACTTGCTCAGGAGCTAGTGTGCACCTTGCTGTTTTCACTGATGCCCAATGTGTTGAAAAGGCTCCATCTGGTACCTACGAGAACAAGAACGGTGGTTACAAGCTTCCATACTCCACCCAATCTTTGATCTCCACCAAGTGCGTAAGTTGCAAGGCTGACGATGGAAACGATGGCGACAACCAATACTACCAAGCACCAAATCCATCCGATACCTGTACCGGTCTTTACGAGGGATCTGGCAAGTGTGAACCAAACTTGACTGGAAAGTACAAGTCCTACAGAGACACTGGATCTTGCGACTACATCAACAAGATTGTTCCAGCACTTTCAAGGGTTTATACCTCCAGTGGAGGTGGATCTTCTTCTGGATGGGCTGTTTTCTTCGGTCTTACCACTCTTGGTTTCGCTGGAGCTGCATACCACTTCTACTCCAAGGTTAAGCGCACTTCTGTTAACCTTTCATCAAATGGAGACTTTGCTTAAGTATCCAATTTGTAGCACTAGACGTCAAAGCTAAAAGTGTGATACTGATAACAGTATGTGATACAGAATATGATTTTAAAAGTCTACTACGTAGAGAAGTTAGGTCCTCTTCTTCTTCTCTCAACTTAACATTATTGGTTTGTGTCACACTCCTTATAAAATAAAACATTGCGAAACATTTACAAATAGTAACATTGCAATCAATACTTGTGCTGTCCTATTTAATATCACTATCATGTAGTTGAGGTTCATTTAATATTTAGCCTATGATCGAGTTAAACGACCATATTTTGCAAGGTACACACTTTTGAAAATTTACTCTTCATTTCAAAGAAACATGTTGTGGTAGATTACTTATGAGAATAAATATTATTTTTAAAACGCAAACTTAAGATAGGCTTACAAAGTGCTGTATTTATGATTCTATAATCTTTTGTCTACACCATTGAAGAAAAACTTGAAGTTTGATCTTGCAAATTACCACCTCTTAGGGTTCACTTGTAAAGTCATTTCACCCTCAGTCATTCCATAACCCACTATTGCTTTACAAGCCATTCGCCATCTTGGCTTTTTAGCAAGGATTTGCTCCTCTTGAATCTTCATAGGACTAAGTAAGTCCATTCCCTTTGTAACAGAGACAACGCAAGTAGCACAAGTCCCTTCAGCTCCACAGTCTCCTGTCCCACCACTATCAAATCTTCTAGAGAGTGCATCATTTAATTTGACACCTCTTGTCAACATTGCACGTCTTAAGTTTTCGCCACTGAATAATTCAATAGTAGTATCAGGTACATTTTCTTCAGGTGGGAATTGCAGTGTCACTGACACTTTTGGTTTTTTCCTTATCCTTTTGACTCGAAGTTCAATTACTTCTCCTTCGCTTGCAGGTGGAGGCAGGGAAGTCAATACATCTATTGTAGCATCATACCCAAGACATTCAGTTGATTCCGAGACACGATTTTCATTGGCTTCCATCATACCACCATTACTAGATTGCCCCAAAGTGCCTTTTTGACTTACTGTAAGGCTAATGATCGAGTCTCCAGGTAAAATACCAGTATTGTAAGCATTTGTGCCCTCAAGAATTTCTTCTATTATTGTTATTCCAATACCATCTTCTCTTCCACCTGCAATTTCTGTAAGGATTAATCCTAATCCACCCTCACGCTTAACTCTGAATACCAAAGTATCAACAAATAAATCTTGTTTGCTTTTTACATTTAAGTAAACCCCTTCAGCTTGCATGGAACTTTGAGGTGTGAGCAAAGCTGTCCATTCTTCTACAATCCTATCCAACGGAAGATTGTACTTATTCATATCAACAGTTGGTTTCCCTGCAGCTGCATAAAATAGATCTTGAGTTTGTTCTGTGTTAAATGCTGAAGTGGCTTTCAGACAACACCGCTGTGTACAGGAACTAGTATTACTAACAACAAATGCGATAGTGCTGGATAAAGCAAAAGCTACTAGAACAGTAAATCGAAAAATAATCATAGTTGTTAACAATTTTGTTGATGCCTCACAAGTACTTCTTCCTTCATCCAACTTAGCCTAATTCTAAATAATAATAATAATAATAATAATAATAATAACAAAGTAGTGTGTTCTGCACTTTGTGTTTCATTTTCATTTTTTTATCATATTACTGTATCATAATATTTTCTTTTTTCTTCTGTCGTGGTGTGTGACGTAGTCGTCGTAGTACTGTACTACCAAAAAAACACATCATCATACCTCATAATACCACGAGAATAATAATGATGTTATCATTAGCAACAATAATTATTTCTAAAATAAATATTTTTTATTATTTTTTATTACATTATCAGTTTTTATCATTTATTTTTCGCTTCAAAATATCTATTGAAACGGTTCATACCATATGCAAAGTAGTCAAATCCTTCAGTGCCCTCAATAGCTGCTTGATTGATAGCCCACAAACCCCAATATAAATGATTTGCTAACACGAACGCTTTCACTTCATTTAGAAGTAAATCAACCTTCTTTTCATCGATATGGTTCGATCTTGAAATAGTTGTAACATATGTCGAAATGAAAGCCTTTTGTTGCTCCAAACTAGGAAAGAGGTCATAGTTAGTCCTTCCTTCATCATTCTCAGGGCCTCCTGCCCATTCATTGAAATGATTGGCAATATCAAATGCAATAAAGTTGACTCCACCGTACTCAAAATCAATTAGTTTTACTGCTCCACTAGATTCATGTTTCATAACATTAGCAGGGAGTAAATCATTATGACAAAATCCCACAACACTTTCATCAGAAATGATTGATCTTATCCAGTTTAACTCCTTTTCCATGGTATTCAAATCTAGTAATGATCTCGCACGATCATTATCTTTATTTGTTTTGTAAACTGTTATACTTTTGGCTTGTTCCATCCAACTAAATAGCTGATTCCACAATCCGGGCTCATCTTCATTATGCCATTCTTTCAACTCTGATGGAACTTTAAATCCTGCATGTAACTCTGCCATTTTGACAGCTATTTCTAGATTGGTCTCTGAGATGTGAAAATCAGTCAACTTAAGAGGTATACAATTATCCAAAAATCCTTCTAATCTTCCATTCCCAAATCTTCCATAATATGAAGGAGCAATACCATTATCAGCTAATGCAGCAAAAGTAGCAGTCTCCACATCTCTGTCAATGATACCCTCCGCTCCGAATACTCGAACTAACACTGAATCAAAGTCATATTCTGATTCGAAATCAAGGTCAATCACTCTCGAAAATCCCGATACTTGATATAAAGCATTTGTAAGACCACCAGATACACGTTTAACTTCTAATGTAGGTGTTATATCCTTTTGCAAACGATCGACATCATTATTACCATGATGGAATAAAATATGCAAAGTAGTATATATTATTGATTTTAAAACATCATTTTTATCAACAAATAGATTAGGATAATATGGTCTCCCAGCAACAATAGATGATGACTGTTTTGATATTCTCGTTTGAATGAATAATTTTGGATCATAGCTTATTGAAACGGTTGCTGCTTCATCATTGGTTTTACTATTTGGGATCAATGTTTCAGCTAATTCGTTTGGAGCCATTTTTGTCTTTTGTGTTATAGAATAATGAAGTTTATTATGGCGATGTAGAGTTCGGTTGGTAGAAGACGACGATATTGAATGGATAATGATAGAATCAATAATCCAACAACCACAAAGATGGTTTGTGTTCTGCTGATGACTGTTTTCTTTTCGGTGTCGCTTACCTGTAGGGCAAAACACTCTAAAGGACGAGGGTGAGCAAGAAGTATCACAGATCACATACAGTTTACTACGCAGCTTTCCAAGCACCCCACAACTTGACTGATGGACAGACGATTACATTGCACGTGTAAACTGTACGTAAACTTTCACAAATTATTTTTGTGTCACATCTTCAACACGACACAATGAATGGTGGTGGTGAACAGGTTATGTGTTCAAGTTGCAAACACACAAAAATCCACAAAAAACAAAAACACAACATACCCGTG
>Ga0213859_10000849_pt1 | contig 13834 bp, 8 predicted proteins | sample PICome_2_FD_160133 | JGI IMG/M metagenome (GOLD analysis project Ga0213859, IMG submission 160133) | Coastal seawater microbial communities near Pivers Island, North Carolina, United States - PICO304 | ecosystem: Environmental > Aquatic > Marine > Coastal | place: USA: North Carolina | collected... | reverse complement strand
TTTAAGTGTCGCCGCAAGTTTGTCGAGTTTGGCTTGAGTTCGACCGGCTATAGCCCATTGCTTGTCTTGAAGTTCGGGATGTGTGTCCAGATAGTGAGCGACCAGTGTTCCCGTGAATCCAGTGGCCCCATATACGGTTAAGTAGAGTGATGCTTTAGACATAGAATTATGCTTCTTTGGGGTTAGGTCCGTATTTGTTTTCTCCTGGATTACTATCTGTGAGATATAAGACCAACAACCAAATGGCTCCAATAAGCGGAATGAGTGCGATTAAAAGCATCCAACCACTCTTACCCACATCGTGGAGTCTTCTTACGGCTACAGCAACACCTGGAATAAAAACGAATAAGGCGTAGACTAAGTATAAAACACCTAAACCAAGACTATCGATGGAAGTTCCCAACATATAATCTAGAAAAAATAAGAGTCCACCAATAATTGAATTGATGATGTTGTAAATCCAATATTCTTTTCTTCTTGCGCGACCGTTAAAATCGGCATACTGTTTTAAAACTTTGAGGTAATAATTCATAGGGATAGTGTTTATTTATTTTGAGTGTCTTGAAGCATTTCGTCAATGGCGCGTTCAAGTTGTTGATCTCGACCTGCATCTATGACTCCTGGCCAATTTTTGACTTTGATGCTTGGTTCGGTTTGTAAATTTTCCATCCAGCGACCGGCTTTGTCTTTCGCACTTACAGGAACTACTCCCCAGCGTGATCCATTGGGCAAACCTTCCCATCCCGCAAACGAGCAGGTTCCAGGAACAGGCATTCCAACCGTTTTACCAATTTCTAAATCGGTATATCCCTGGGCAAAACAGTGACCGTCGCTGTAATTCGATTCGTTGAACATGGCAAGGGTGGGCTTAGTCCAACGCGATGTGGGTTCTCCGCCTACAACCTTAGCTGCAGTTGCATAAGTAATGAATCCTTCTCCAGTGAAGAACATGGCTAAATCTGCAACAAGATCTCCACCTCCGTTAAAACGGGTGTCGACAATGACCCCGTCGCGGTCAAAATACTTGCCCATCATGTCTTCGTAAATAGAACGATAAGGCCCATCGGACATCCCAGGTATATGTACATAACCTAATTTACCTTTGGATTTTTGCTCAACCTCTTTTTCGTTCATTCTGACAAATCGGTTGTAAAGAAGCGTTCGAAGTTCTCGAAGTGAAATGGGTTGAACCGTTACACTTTCGGTCTTATTATTCGAAGGATCAAAAAGCTCTAAAAGGGTATAATCTCCTGCTTTTCGATTGAGATAAGATGCAAAGTCACGCTCAGCTGTAACTCGTTCTCCGTCTATACTTGTGATGATCATTCCTGCCTCAACCTTTAATTTGGCTTTGTCTAAAGGTCCGCCTTTGATTACTTCGGTAATCATGAGTCCATCTTCATTGTGCTTGTAGTCAAAGAATATTCCCAGTGAGGCTGTAGCATCTGGGTTGTCTGCCTTGCTGCTGTATCGTCCACCAGCATGTGAAACATTTAATTCTCCTAACAGTTCAGAAATCATTTCGGCAAATTCATGTCCATTGGAGAGATGAGGAACGTATTTCTGATATTCTGTCTTTAACAAATCCCAATCCATACCGTGAAAGGTGGGTTCGTAGAAAATATTTTTGGTTCTGATCCAAACGTGGTCAAACATGTATTGTCGCTCTGCTGCAGCATCAAGTGTCATTTCACTGCGAATGGTAATAGGTTTTTTACTGCCTTTCTCAGGATTGACTTTAGTGATTTTTCCTCCGCTTAATAGGTATAGATTTTTCATGTCCTTATCCCATGAAAGCGATCCACTGCCATTGACTTTTATGGCTAATTTGGTCTCTTTGGTTCTAAGGTCGGTCATCCACAAGTTTTGTTTGCCTTCAAAGGCGGCCATATAATATAATTTGTTGCCCTCTTTATTTAGAACTGCATCACCCAAACTCGAAGAGTGAATGGTAAATCTCGCCTTTCTTTCTTTAAGGTCTTCCCAATCGAATTGTAGTGGCTCCTCTTCTTTGGTATCCTCTTCTTTGTTCTTTTTAGTTTTTTTCTTTTTTACACTTTCTTCTGGCTTTTCTTCTGCTTCACTACTTTCTTCTTCTATGGCCTGCATCAATTCGTACTCTTCTTTGCTTAAACTGTATTCATCCCAGCCTTCTTGAGTAAAGAACATACTGTAAACGTCTCTTTGCGAACGCCCACTAGTGGCATAACTTTTTAAACCGTTGCGGTTGCTAAACCAGATCATTTGTTTGCCTTCATTCACCCATTTTGGTCTGGAGTCGTTGTATCCGCTTTCAGTCAGATTTACACATTTTGAGCCGTCAGCAGCCATAAGTAATACCTCTGAATTACTGAGGCTTTTATTCCAGTCAACGAGTAACCACTTCGAATCAGGGCTCCAAGTGAAATATTTGTCACCGTCTCTCATATGGTATAAATCTTCATCGTTGAGTAATTCAACTTCATTACCCGAAGCAAGGTCTCTTACTTTAATAAATCTTCGATTGGCAACATAAGCCACTTTCTTACCATCAGGAGAAAAAGAAGCTAGATAATTGTCAACATCATTATTGATCATAGGCTCTTCTGCAATCAGTGTTGAGGCAAAGAAAAAGGGTTCTTGAGCTTCTCTAGTTCTACTTGCTTTGTAAATACTCCATTTGCCATTTCTCTCAGAAGCATAAACCAGGTGTTTGCCGTCAGCAGTCCATGTTAAAAATCGCTCTTGTTCTGCAGTGCTTGTGATTCGTTTGGTTAGTGCGCCGTCTACAGAGGTTACAAAGACTTCTCCTCTAGCGATAAAGGCAATTTCTTTTCCGTTTGGAGCGATAGCCATTTCTCTCACATCTCCGTTTATGCTTACCACATTTTCTATGTTTTCAACATCCTGTCGAATGATATTAACCTTTACTTTTTGAGGTGCTTGTCCTTCATTTAGGGTGTATAATTCTCCGTCATAGCCAAAGGCAAGTGTGCCATTTCCCATGCTGAGAAAACGCACTGGATGCAGATCAAACGAAGTCAGCTGTTCATTTTTTTCAGGATTTTCTATGCTTGTTTTGTGCACATTGAAGGTTCCGCTTTCTTCGCTGAGGTAATAAAATCCCTTTTCATCAGTGGTGAAAATGGGCTGTCGGTCTTCTCCAGCGCGACTGATAAGCATGTGATGTTCATTGGTAGAGGCGTCGTACATCCAAATATCTCTTGTGATTGCACTGACATGATGCTTTCTCCATTCATTTTCGCCTCCCTTTTTGTCGTGGTAAAGCATTTTACTGCCGTCTTTACTGATTTGAACGTATTCTGCTGGAATGGTCAAGACTTGATTTACACGGCCACCTTCAACCGGCACAGCATAGAGCTCGGGTTGAGATCCTGTGGGATATTGCCGATGTTCTTTAGTATCCATGCGCTGGGCTCCAAAAACAACGCTATTACCATCGTGTGAAAAACTATAAGGAGATTCGTTGTTCGAATGGTAGGTTAAGCGCTTAGCCTTTCCGCCAACGGCTGGCATGATAAATACATCAAAGTTGCCATATCTGTCAGAAGAAAATGCGATCTGTGTTCCGTCTTGACTCCAAATAGGCATATAATCATGAGCTTTGTGAAAAGTGATTTGTCTGGCGTCACCACCACTTGAAGACACGGTATAAATGTCACCCATGTAGGTAAAGGCAATGCTTTGACCGTCTGGTGAAATAGCGGGATATCTCATCCATTGAGGCTGGTCTTGGGCATAAGTCTGAAGAGTGACTAGAACAAAAAGAAAAAGAATACGTTTCATAACATTTTAATTTTCGTGGGAGAAGATACAAAAGGATATGCAACTTTAACAACCAATTCTTGGCCTCTTGCCTCATTGCTGCACTTAAAAATTATTCGTTATTTTTCAATAACTAATTGAATTAAAATCAACCTAACTAAAAGGCGAATCAAATTATTTTCACCCCCTCCATTGTGTGAGGGAAAAACCAATACTATGCGCCTGAACTTAAACAAACAACATGCGCCTTTTTAAGATTTATATAATTTCAGCTTTACTGCTGGGATGCATCCATAAAAATACTAAGACCAATACTATGCCACCAGTGACCATTGAAAAAAAACAGTTTGGAACAACCCAAGAGGGCCAAAATGTTGATCAGTACCTGTTAAAAAATAAGTCTGGAATGCAAATTAGCATCATCACTTATGGAGGAATCATTACTTCTTGGACCGCAGCTGACAAAAATGGTGACTACAAAGACATTGTTTTAGGCTATAATACCCTAGAAGAGTACGAGACCGAAACCCCCTATTTTGGTGCACTTATAGGGCGATACGGCAACCGAATTGCCAAGGGTAGATTTAGCTTAAACGATACTACATATGCCTTGGCGATTAATAATGGAGTAAACCATTTACACGGGGGTTTGAAGGGTTTTGACAAGGTGGTTTGGGAAGCAGAAACCATGAGTTCAGCTACAGAAGCTTCTCTTGTTTTGAAATACTTGAGTGAAGATATGGAAGAAGGTTATCCAGGAAACCTAGCCACTACGGTAACCTACACGCTTAATGATAATGATGAATTAGAGGTAAAGTACGAGGCCAGTACCGATAAAACCACCATCGTCAATCTAACTCAGCATTCGTATTTCAATCTTTCTGCTGATTTCAATCAAACGGTTTTAGATCACGAGTTGACTATTAATGCAGATGCATTTATTCCTGTAGATGAAACCCTAATTCCTCTAGGTAATTTAAGTGAAGTGTCTCAAACGCCTTTTGATTTTAGAACGTCTAAAAGAATTGGTAAAGACATTAATGAAGAAAATATACAGTTAACGAATGGATTGGGTTATGATCATTGTTGGGCCCTTAATGAACAAGACAAGGGTATGCGATTTGCAGCCTCCGCTTATGAGCCTGTTTCTGGACGGCTACTCGAGGTGTTCACTGATGAGCCGGGTATACAATTTTATTCGGGTAATTTTTTGGATGGTAGTCTCCCGAGTAAATCAGGTGGAGTGTATGAGCAACGAACAGGATTTTGTTTAGAAACCCAGCACTATCCGGATAGTCCAAATCAAGAAGACTTTCCTTCGGTTGTGCTGCATCCAAACGAAAAATACGAATCGCAAACGACCTTTAAACTTTCGGTAAAATAAAATCAGCCTAATTAGAAAACGAATAAAACCAAAAGATTATGGATTTTTCAACTAAAGATTTTGTGGTATTTACGATTTATGCGGTAGTTATTTTGGCTATTGGATTTTTTGTTTCTCGACAAAAAAAAGGAGAGCGTAAAAGCGCAGAAGATTACTTTCTAGCGGGTAAATCACTTCCGTGGTGGGCTATTGGGGCTTCATTGATAGCTGCAAATATTTCCGCAGAGCAGTTTATTGGAATGTCGGGTTCTGGTTTTGCACTTGGATTGGCTATAGCTTCTTATGAATGGATGGGCGGAATTACGCTATTAGTTGTTGGAAAATACTTCTTACCGGTCTTTATAGAAAAAAGACTCTATACCATACCTGAGTTTATAGAGAAACGATACAGTACGAATTTGAAAACCATATTAGCTGTGTTTTGGATTTCACTATTCGTTTTTGTGAACCTCACTACGGTACTGTTTTTGGGTGGAAAGGCATTGGATACTATTTTGGGAAGCGGAGATGGCAGCATACTCTTAACAAGTATTGTGGGGCTGGGACTATTTGCCGCTGCATACTCTTTATGGGGAGGCTTAGCAGCTGTTGCTTGGACTGACGTCGTTCAAGTAGTGCTGCTCATTATTGGAGGATTTTTGATGACTTATTTTGCGCTGTTGAACGTCACAGACTCTGGTAGTTTTATGGAAGGCTTAAAGTACGTTTATGAGGTTGTGCCCGAAAGATTTTCAATGATTTTATCTAAAGGTGAGATAATCACTCCTAATGGACGAGATGCTTGGTTAGATTTACCAGGACTCGCCGTACTTATCGGAGGAATGTGGGTGGCAAATCTCTATTATTGGGGGTTTAATCAATACATTATTCAAAGAACCTTAGCAGCTAAAAGTCTTAAAGAGGGCCAAAAAGGAATTGTCTTTGCTGCATTTCTAAAGCTCCTTTTACCTGCAATTGTGGTACTCCCTGGTATTATTGCCTACGTGATGAATTTAGATGTCGAATCGGCAACATTAAATATGGAATTGATTGAAAGTGGTGGTTTTCTTGGAGCAGATGGTAATATTGCCAATGACAACGCTGCTCCATGGTTGATTAAAAACTATATTCCTGCCGGTCTCAAAGGGCTCATACTTGCGGCCTTGGCTGCGGCTATCGTTTCGTCATTGGCATCGATGATTAACTCGACTTCTACCATCTTTACAATGGATATTTACAAATCTATCTTTAAAAAAGACGCCTCTGATGCTGAAATGGTTAAAGTTGGTCGTTTAACAGGTCTTGTAGCCTTAATTACTGCAATGCTTATTGCTCCACAACTCGGAAGTCTTGGACAAGTATTTCAATTCATTCAGGAATATACCGGAATTGTAAGTCCTGGGATATTGGCCGTATTTATTGCAGGATTATTTTTTAAAAGAGCAACCAATAATGCGGCAATATGGGGTGTAATTTTATCCATACCAATAGCGATGTACTTCAAGGTTGCTCCTAACGAATGGAGTCAGTCTATTTTATTTATTGACCTTCCTTTTATGCATCAGATGATGTTGACTTTTGTTGGAACACTTTTAATCATCATTGGAATAAGTGCTCTAGAGGGTAATCAAGTAAATGACAAAAGCATTGTGCTTAGCAAAAAACTTTTTGCTACAGATCGTTATTTCAATATTGGGGCTTTTGGAGTGTTGTTAGTTACCGCGCTGCTCTACGCGCTATTGTGGTAGTGGTCAGATGATATAATATAACAGGATTCATTTTCTCGCTTTGCTCTAAAATGGGCCTTGTGGGTCAGAACAAATCAAATAGATAAACTGTTAAGCAGCATCTTTTCTTTTCTTCCATTGTTTAGATGCAAGCATTACAAATAGCTTTAAAAAAGAAAAGCACCCAATTGGGTGTTTTTTCGTTTAATTTAAATGGTAACAGGATTGCTTTGCCCTTCGGCAAAGCGGCCTCACGGATGAGCTTTACAACGAAAGCCTAATCGCCTTGCGATTAATGGCTTTTTATTTGCTAGAATCTCCTAAGCGAGCTTGAATTCTTTCTAATAAAAAAAGCCTCTTGATGAATCAAGAGGCTTTCGTTGTAGATAACTCATTAGAAATATCGAACATTAGTTTTACTTCAAAAGATATAATAGACACTCATCATATAATGACTCTTATAAATTGTTTTATTTAGTTATTTATAAATAACCATAGTAAATAAACGTAATTACAATTGAATTATAGACTCCATGACAAAATATAGAATACCATAAATTTCTTTTAAAAAATAAGAAAAGACTCAGATATACTGCACCTACAATTAATGCATTTATAAGCCCAGCTACACCTAGTTGATAATGATATGCCCCAAAAATAATGGCTGTTGCAATAAAGGCTATTATCGTTGCATATTTACCTTTAATCATTTTTTCTAGTCGGGAAAAGATAAATCCATGAAAAACAATTTCTTCATAAAATCCACCAACTAACCAACCCATAATAATAATAATAAAATATTGCCAAATATTACCTTTTATAAAAGCATGAAGTCCAATTTCAGTTCCTTCAAAAACTATGAAATTTTCCAGTGTTGGAAAGAAAATCAATTGCATAAAGCTTAAAGTTAAAACTGCAACCAAGCTTCCTATTATAATTGACTTAGGTTTAAATTTCTTGAAGCTAAAACCTATATTATTGAAGTTTTCATTAAAATATTTTAAAACGATCCATACTAAAAGTAAAATAGGAACGCTGTATCCGAAATTTGGAATAAGTTCAGTATGTGGTAAAATGATAATTACACATATTGTAAGAATGTTGAGTAGTATCTCATTTCTGCTCATAATTGAATTAATCAAAAACTCTAATGAAGGACAAACCAAATGTTTAAAGGTCTCAGCTAACTTATAAGAGCAACTTTTATTATCCTTGATGATCCATGTAAATATAAAAAAACGGTTAACTATATAATAGTATAACCGTTTTGTTGTTTTAGTAGCGGGAGCAGGACTCGAACCTGCGACCTTCGGGTTATGAGCCCGACGAGCTACCTACTGCTCTATCCCGCGATGTGGAAGGCAAAGATACAAACAAATCAAACTTTTGGGCAAACTTTCCTTTAAATATTCTTAATACCTTCTGTTATGGCGTATTAATTTTTATATGTACTAAAGGCTGGTTCATAACCAATCCGATGGGCATTAAGGTGCAATACTTCACCTTTTTTCAAAAGTAAGGACTCGCCTTGGTACACCTTCCAAGGCAGTGGAACTTTAATAGGCTCGCCTGTTTTGACGCGATTGTTTACCGTTCTAAATCCCCAGCTGTGAATTGGTCGATATATGGAGTCTAAAATAGCTGTTTGCTGAATGCGATACGAAATTGAGGCTCCTTCAGTTTCGCTTTTTAAATAGAGTCTATTCTTTTTATCAATGACCGTGACTTCAGCCGTTTTTGGAGCTGAGGTCGTATTTCCCCACCAGGATTTAATCATTTCTACTTCAGATTGTTCAGAGAGATCGCCCACCTCTCTAAGCCAACTAAATAAGGCTGTTTTGAGTTCGTCTTTTTTCTCGGCAAAGTTTGCATCATTGGCTAAATTATATACCTCGTCGGGATCTTTAGAGGTATAGTACAATTCTTCTTGCGGTTTTTCTGGCAAGAACCAATCGAGTAAAAAAGAATTATTGATTTGGCCCGCGTCTCTTTTGGCCAATATTTCTTTCATCGAACGTATACCGTATCGGTAAGTGATGTCTTGATATTTAGGTTGTTTAGGATTGTAGTTGTAAACGTATCTAAAATGACCATCACTAATCGATCTAGAGCGATCGTATTTATCATCGATGCGATCCTTTGCGGCATAAACGTATTTGTTTTTCTCCTCTGAACTGTGCGCTCCCAAAAACGCCTTTCCTTGTAGGTGTTCAGGGGGTTGGATTCCTGCAATAGATAAAAGGGTTGGTGCAAAGTCTACACTTGAAATCAAATCATTATTGGTGCCTCCTCTTCGTGCATTAAAAGGTAATTTAACAAGAAGTGGAATATGAGTCCCTCTTTCTATGATTTCCCGCTTGGTCCAAGGAAGAACTCCTCCGTGATCACTAAAAAAGAAAATATAACTCGATTCATATAATCCATCCGATTTAAGCATTTCAATGATCTGTCCTACATGCTGATCCATTTCTTCTATTCTCGTATAGAGTAAGGCCATATCTTTTTTGAGCGTCTCACTTGGTTCATAGAATAGAGGAAGGGTGATTTTTTCAGGATTATAACCCAAGGAATCTTGATCTCGCATCAATTGAGATTCATGGGTACGCGCCAAATTATAGATGCTAAAAAATGCTTGACCATTAGCCCTGTTTCGATGTGAGGCTGCAGGACTACTTTCATCCCAAACACTAACGGGTTCTTCAAATTGATAATCTTCTTTGCTGTTATTGGTGGTGTAATAACCTCTTATTCTCAAGTATTCCGGAAAAGCCTTGACCTCTTTTGGCAATACTGCAGAATACCTTCCGGGCACTCCTTCAGGAATAAATTGCGTATTGTAATTTAAGGTTCTCATATGTTGCGTTCCAATTGAAATGGGATGCATACCCGTGATTATGGCAGATCTGCTTGGAGCGCAAACTCCAGCCGCAGTGTATGCTTTATTATACTGTATACCATCAGCTCTTAATGCATCTAAATTTGGGGTGCGCACATGTGTATCTCCATAGGAATTTAAATAAGGAGAAATGTCTTCACAAACAATCCAAACGATATTAGGATTTTGCTGCTGTGCAAGAATTCCCAGAAAACAACATAGAAAGCTTATGGTTAGGATGTTTCTTTTATTCATTAGGCTGTATTTTTCGCGATTAAATCTTAAATTAAACAAAATTCTTTAGTCCTAACCCAATGATAAATAAGAAGTTGCTTTTCTATTCGATACTACTGGGTACTTTTTTAACCAGCTGTTTGACTCAAAACACTAATCAAAACGCTCCAAATTTTATCGTCATTTTTGCGGATGATTTAGGGTATGGAGATCTTAGTTCTTTTGGTCATCCCAGTATACACACCCCTCACCTAGATCAAATGGCTATCGAGGGTCAGCAGTGGACGAATTTCTATGTAGGAGCCTCAGTATGTACACCAAGTCGAGCTGCACTGATGACAGGACGTTTACCCGTTCGAAATGGCCTAATGAGCAATAAATCAAGAGTTTTTTTTCCAGATTCAAAAAATGGAATTCCGGCTTCAGAAATCACCATTGCTGAACAATTAAAAAAAGTTGGCTATGCCACTCATATGATAGGTAAATGGCATCTCGGACATCGAGAAGCTTACCTACCTACAAACCACGGTTTTGATTCTTATTTTGGAATTCCCTATTCCAACGATATGGATTATGTAGTGCGCGAAGATTTAAAATCCACCTATTGGGATTTATGGAAAGTGCATTACGAAAAACTTAAAACAGAGGATTTTAATGTTCCTCTGTTAAGAGACAAAGAAGTTATCGAGCGTCCGGCAAATCAGTATACGATTGTAAATAGATACACAGACGAGGCCATTAAAATAATCGAGCAGCATCAGACAGACGGTCAACCTTTTTTCTTGTATTTAGCGCATAATTTACCTCATGTTCCGCTTTTTGTATCCCAACAAAATAAAGGCAAAAGTAAAAATGGGTTATACGGAGATGTTGTTGAAGAAATAGACCTCAATATTGGTCGAATGATTAGCGCCTTAAAAGAAAAGCAAATGCATGAAAATACCATTGTTGTCTTCACCTCTGACAATGGTCCTTGGCTACAAACAGACCTCTCTGGTGGTACAGCAGGAATGCTCAGAGATGGAAAGGGAAGTACTTTTGAAGGAGGCGTTCGAGAGCCCACTATATTTTGGGGTCCTGGTCATGTTCAACCTGGTCGAATAAACCAAATTGGCAGTACAATGGATCTCTTTGCGACTTTTAGCGCAATGGCAGGAGTGGCTCTTCCGGAGGATAGAGTTTTAGACAGTTATGATTTGTCTCCAGTTTTAACGAAGCGATTAGAAGGTGAACGAGATAAGCTTTTTTATTATCGAGAGCGAGAATTATACGCCGTAAGATTAGGTGCCTTCAAAGCGCATTTCATTACAAAAGGAGGGTATGGAGAGTTCCCCAGAACCCTTCACAATCCACCCCTGTTGTACAATTTAGATGAAGATCCGGCAGAGCGATTCAATATTGCTCAACTTCATCCAGAGATTTTACAAGATATTAAAGCTGCAGTCGATGAACATCAAAAAAATATGAGTATGCCAAAGGATTTACTTGCAGAAAGAGATCCGAAATACATACGTAACTAATAGTAAAAACCGACCTTATGAATAAAAACCATTTCATCTTAATGCTTTGCGCTCTTGTCTTTGTTGCTTGTAGCACTCCAGCAGAAGAACAAACACCTCCAAATATTGTATTTATCATGTCTGATGATCATGCCTATCAGGCCATTTCTGCTTATTCAGAAAAACTGATTGAAACACCAAATATCGACCGAATAGCTGAACAAGGGATGCTTTTTACCAATGCGAGTGTGACCAATTCCATTTGTGCTCCGAGTAGGGCAACGATTTTAACCGGAAAGCATACACATCTCAATGGCAAGGTTGATAATCACTTCGCTTTTGACGATAGTAATATCACCTTTCCACAAATACTTCAAGAAAATGGGTACCAAACAGCTATGTTTGGAAAACTGCATTTTGGCAATAATCCCAAGGGTTTTGATGAATTCAAAATTTTACCCGGGCAGGGGGCTTATTGGAATCCTGATTTTATTACAAAACACCAGGGTGAGATTCAGGTAGAAGGTTATGCCACAGATATCATTACAGATTTTACCATAGATTGGTTACAAAACGATCGCAAAGAAGAACAGCCCTTTTTACTAATGTATCTGCACAAGGCACCGCACAGGGCTTGGTATATGGCAGAACGTCATTACGATGAATTTTTAAATCGACAGTTCGAAGAACCTGAGACCCTTTTTGAAGATTACAGCACTATGGGAAAAGCAGCGGCTGAGGCCGAGATGAACATACTGAATCACATGGGTTGGACAGGAGATAATAAATTGAAAACCCAAACTATTGAAGACTTAAATATCGAACCTATAAGTTTTGAGAAAATACGGTACGAACGCATGATGCAGCGAATGACTGATGCGCAAAGGGAAGCTTTTGATAAAGCCTACACTCCAGTTAATGAAGAATTTATAAAGGCATATCCCGATATGAGCGATGAGGATAAAATGAGGTGGAAGTACCAGCGATACATGCAAGATTATTTGGGAACTATAAAAGCTGTTGATGAAAATGTGGGTAGGGTTCTCGATTATCTTGAGGAAAATGATCTCATGGAAAACACTATCATTGTCTATACCTCTGATCAAGGTTTTTACTTAGGAGAGCACGGATGGTTTGACAAGCGTTTCGCCTACAATGAATCGTTTAAAACACCCCTTTTGGTCTCTTGGAAGAATCACATTAATCCTGGAAGTGTTTCTGATGAAATGGTTCAAAACCTTGATTTCGCTCAGACCTTTTTAGACGCTGCCCAAATTCAGGCTCCAGAAGACATGCAGGGAGAAAGTCTTTTACCTCTATTAAAGCAAGAGGAGGGATGGAATAGAGAAGAAGTGTATTACCACTACTACGAATATCCTGCTGAGCATATGGTAAATAGACATTACGCCTTAGTCAATAAGGAGTATAAATTAATCCATTACTATTTTGCTACAGATGAATGGGTGCTTATCGATCGAATGAAAGACCCTTTAGAACAGCAGAATTTTTACAATGATCCTGCTTACAGTGCTATAAGAGAAACACTACATCAAAAATTGAAAGACCTAAGAGTGAAATACAAAGACAGTGATGAGCTGAGTAATAAGTATATTGATGATTTCTTGATAAGTGCAGTAGAGGGTAAAGTTTGGGGGCTCTCTAAAGAGCGTGCAAAAGAAATAATCGAAGAGCGAAATTCTACCGAAAAATAAGTATCCTTATAGAAGCAAATCAATTCGTTTTAGTATGAAAAAATTCGGAATCCTTTTTTTAAAGATTATTTCTGTGATCTTATTATTAGGTCTTATTGTGGGATTAGGAGGTTGGACTTATTTCAAATCAAACCTTTTGAATTTTGAAAAAGACTACGACGAAAAAACCAGCTTTAACACCCTGGCTTCTTACGGAGAATCTTTCTTAGATCGAAATTCAAACGGTCGGATAGATGTGTATGAAGACCACAGAAGAAGTCTTGACGAGCGCGTAGAAGATGTGTTTTCGCAGATGACCGTCGAAGAAAAGTTACACTTGTTAAAAGGTTCGGGTTTGTCTTCTGCTATGGGTATGAACGAATCTGGAGAAGGCATAGCAGGTGCGGTAGGAACAATCGTTCCCACACCGCGATTGGGCTTGCCCACTATTTACCTTTCAGATGGGCCGGCAGGATTGCGAATTGAACCTACCCGCGAAGGCGATTCATTAACTTACTACTGTACTGCCTTTCCTATCGCGAGTTTATTGTCGTCTACGTGGAATACTACTTTGGTAGAGGATGTCGGAAATGCCATGGGACAAGAGGCCCTTGAGTATGGTATCGACGTTATTTTAGGTCCGGGGGCCAATATCATGAGACACCCTTTCAACGGAAGAA
>Ga0213859_10000846_pt1 | contig 13866 bp, 16 predicted proteins | sample PICome_2_FD_160133 | JGI IMG/M metagenome (GOLD analysis project Ga0213859, IMG submission 160133) | Coastal seawater microbial communities near Pivers Island, North Carolina, United States - PICO304 | ecosystem: Environmental > Aquatic > Marine > Coastal | place: USA: North Carolina... | reverse complement strand
CATAGAGTACATAAGAGGTGTAGTATGATTATAGCATTTGCGGGTAGAAAACAATCTGGTAAGACCACATCCGCTGAATTTGTTAAAAATGTTTTTGAGAGCCATGGATTAGGAGTGGGTAAAATATATAATTTTGCCGATCCTTTGAAAAAAGATGTTTGTATGAACGTCTTTGGTCTAACATATCATCAATGTTATGGTTCTGATGAATCTAAAAACGAATTAGTAGATTGTTATTGGCCTGATACAGATAAACAAATGACTGCTAGAGAAGTAATGCAATATGTTGGCACAGACGTATTTAGAAAAATACAGCACAATGTTTGGGCCAGTGCAACAATAAAAAAAATTCAACATGAAAAATCAAACCTATCAATTATTGCAGACTGCCGATTTCCTAATGAGGTTGAAGCTATTAAAAATGCTGACGGTCTGGTTATCAAACTTAATAGAAACCCGTATAACTCAACACATGCCAGTGAAGAGTCATTAGATGAAAACAAATATGATCCTGAAAACTTTGATTTGGTTATCGATAATGACAGACTAACTATTGGAAAGCAAAACGAAATTATTCATGACTTTCTAATAGACAAAGGAATTTTATCATTATAGTAACATACATTAGAAGTAGTTCATACGGTACACATTCTATGTGTCCTATGCAATACTTTATAGAATATAATTTAGGCCATAGGTCACCATCTAATAAAAAAGCAGACAAAGGAACTATTGTACACAAGGTTCTAGAAATTTTAGCTTTTGTTAAATTAAATATACAAAATAATAATAGATATTTTGAGGACGATATTATAGGCCCTGTAGATATCACAAATTATAATTTGGATCACATGACAGAACAAGTATATAAATATTATACATCTCAGTTTACACACCATAAATGGACAGACAGAGATTACAAGGATTGTCATAAGTGGGTTTATAAAGCTATAGAATATGGCGATGGAATGTTTGATCCTAGAAACAGAGAAATAGTTGAACCTGAACAACACTTTGATATAACAATAGATAAAGAATGGGCTAAATATAGTTACGACACAAAAGAAGGACACCTGGAAGGACAACTGTCTATTAAAGGTACAATTGATTTAATTACTAAAGTTAATGATAACACATATGAGGTTATTGATTGGAAAACAGGTAGAAGACTAGATTGGGCTACGGGTCAAGAAAAAACCCTAAAGAAATTACATGATGACCCTCAATTAATGCTGTATTATTATGCAGTACATCATCTGTATCCCGATATCGAAAATATTATGGTTTCTATCGATTTTATTAATGATGGTGGTATGTTCTCTGTTTGTTTTAGTAAAGATAATCTTTATCAGGTGGAAATGATGCTTAAAAGAAAATTTGAAGCTATTAGAGATACAAAAAATCCTCCACTAAATAAAAGCTGGAAATGCACTAAGCTTTGTCATTTTGGTAAAACCACATTTGAAGATAGTCCATATCTTCCAATCGTTGAATATAGAGAGGGACAGTTAATGAACATGGGAGACACAATGACTAAGTGTGAACAAATAAAACATGATGTAACCATTAAAGGTATGGATAATGTGATTGACGAGTATCAGGCTGAAGGTTATAATATAGGACATTACAAGGCACCAGGTAGCGCAGAATAATGATACCATTAACATTTAACAAAAAGACCAATAAAAAAAAGCCAGTCACAAAAAACAACTGGCAATTAATACCCGGATGGTTCAGTAGTACCTCTACCATTCATTATATTCTATCAGAATTACCAGAAGACGGTTATTGCTATGTTGAAGTAGGCACATACATGGGTAGAAGTCTATCGTTTTTTACTGAAGCTTCTTTGACGCATGGTATGAAAGGGAAAATTTATGGTATAGATACTTTCGATGGATCAACAGAACATCGTGATCCTAATAATCAATCATATATTCCTGAATTAGAAACTAATCCAGATTATTTATATGAACAATACCTAAAGTTTACGCAACCTATAAAGCCACATATTCAAACTATACGCAAAGCTTCTGTAGAAGCGAGCCAACAATTTGAAGACAATTCAATAGATGGTTTATATCTTGATGCTGCACATGACTATGATAATGTACTGGCCGATCTAAAAGCTTGGTATCCTAAGATGAAAAAAGAAAAACTACTGTTGGCTGGAGATGATTGGAAATGGCCCGGCGTTCGTATGGCCGTAATTAACTTTGCACAAGAAAATGGTTTATGTATACTGTTTCCACAATCAAATAATTATATTATTACAAACTATGGTCATTTAGAAAATTACCGAACATAAAATGAAAAAATATATACCTTTGCATGTACATAGTATGTACAGTTTATTGGATGGCTTGTCTAAGCCAGAACAAATTGCTGATCGTTGTGAAGAAATAGGTGTCAAATCTTGTGCCTTAACGGACCACGGCAATATAGCTGGAGCAATTAAGTTCTATTCTGCAATGAAAAAGCGTGGCATCAAACCTATTTTGGGTTGTGAGTTATACATATGCGATGATGATGCTACAGTAAAAGATAAAGAAAATAGGAAATTAAGTCATTTTTTAGTATTAGCTAAAAACTATGATGGCTGGAAAAATCTTATACGTATAGTATCAGAATCAAATCGTCCAGAGCATTATTACTTTAAGCCCAGACTAGATCTTAAAAGATTGGGTGAAATCATGGACGGTAACATGATCGGTATTTGTGGTCATTTAGGATCAACTCTCGCCAATAAACTTATGCCAGATGGTGTGATAGTTTCTGATTGGGAAGAGGTAGGTAAAAGTTATATAAGTCAATTTAAAGATATTTTTGGTGAAGAAAACTTTTTCTTAGAAGCACAATTGATGGATAGAGACAATAACGAACCTCAAATACCCCTGACAGACTGTATCAGAAAATTATCTAAAATAACAAATACAAAAGTTGTATGTACTCCTGACGCACACTACTGCAAAAAAAGCGATGCGGTAGATCAAAGAATACTTCTGTGTAATAATTTAAAAACTACATTTACCGAGATTAATCGTAAACTTAGTTTAGATGAAGAAGTGCCTATGGGTTGTTTTTTCACATCTGATAATTATCATATTTTATCGCAAGAAGAAATTAGAGAATTACATACAGAAGAAGAAATAGAGAATACAAACTTAGTAGATTCTATGTGTGAAGAATATGATATTCTAAGTAAGCCTAACTTACCACCTTTTGCGTGTCCAGACGGATACACGGATGCAGAATATCTTAGACAACTATGTAGGGAGGGATGGAAGAAAAAGATAGCCACAGTAATTCCAGAGTCAGATCATCATATCTATATAGAAAGAATTAAATACGAACTAGATGTTCTACAAGGTGCTGACCTGTCTAGCTATTTTTTAATTGTTCAAGATATAGTTAATCATGTTAGGGATAATAGTTGGTTGCCGGGACCGGGAAGAGGTAGTGCTGCTGGTTGTCTAGTATCTTATTTAATTGGTATTACAGATATCGATCCGATCAAATATAACCTTATGTTCGATAGATTTTACAATGCTGGACGTAATACTGCGGAACATATATCTATGCCTGATATTGACGTTGATGTTCCGATTAATAAAAGAGAAAAGATCATTCAGTATATCAAAGATAAATATGGAGAAAATAAAGTTTCACAAATGATTACCTTTAATACTATTAAGGGTAGAGGTGCTTTGAAAGACGTATTAAGAGTTTACGGAAACGTATCTTTTGCAGAGATGAATGAGATTACTAAAAATATTCCTGATGAAGCAAAAATTGCTGATCAATTACAGGAAATGAAAGAAGGCACTGGCGAAGCATCTATTATAAGATGGACATTAGAAAATAGTGGAGACAAACTTAAACAATGGTGTTTTGTAGACGATAAGGGCGAATTGCAAGGACCACTTGCCAAACGCTTTGAACAGGCTATAAGATTAGAGGGTGTTAAGTCTAATCAGTCTAAACATGCTGCTGGCATTGCTATTAGTTCCGAGGCTTTAAGTGATGTTTGTCCCATGGTTTATGACTCAAAAAATAAACAGATGATTGCTGGTATGGAAATGCAAGACTTGGAGTCTATCGGTATTATTAAGTTTGATATATTGGGAGTAGCTATGCTTGATAAAATTATGACAATTCAAGATCTATTAAAAGAGGAGACTATATACAATGAATCAAAAGTTTAAAGATATTGCCGTTGGTACAATTTTTAAATACGAAAATAAAACCATGGTCAAAATTAATGATATTAGAGTCACCTGTTGTAAAGTTTTTAATGCAACTTTAGCAGATGACCCTCATCAAAAACATTTTGTAGTACCTATCAATGAAGTAGAAGTAGTATCTAATGATTAATTATAATAAAATTTGTGTGTTTGATTTTGAAACAGATGGTGTGAATCCAGAAGCTTGCAGTCCAGTACAATTGGCTGCTGTAATAGTAGATCCAATCAAGCTAGAGGTTGTACCTAATTCTGAGTTTAATGTTCATTTTAAACCAGAACCGGTCGCTAAAGATCCTAATTATGAATATACAACAGACGTAGTAGATTTTCATGCAAAAGTAGCTGGATGTTCTAAAGCAGAAATTATGGATAGGTGGAGATCATATCCATCTCAAGAACACTCTTGGAAAATGTTTGTTGATTATTTAGATAAATATCATACAAGATCAACAAAAAAGAGTAAGTTTTCTGCCCCACTTGCTGCTGGCTATAATATCTATAGGTTTGATTTGCCTATTATAGATAGGCTTAGTAATAAGTATGGCAACGTGACCAAAGAAAAGAAAACAGATATCTTTTTCCCGCGTGATGTTGTGGATATTATGAATATAGTTTTTTATTGGTTTGAACACAATCGTGACCTAAAAAGCTATACACTAGATTCTTTACGAGATTACTTTGGGATATCAAAAGAAGGTGCTCATGATGCACTTAAAGATATTCGTGACAGCGCAGAAATTATGATTCGTTTTATGAAACTACACAGAAAATTGGCAGCTAATATTAAGTTTAAGGATTCTTTTAGATAATGGATAAATATAAATATGAGTGTGGGTGTTCTTTCAATGTTCTTACCAAACAACCCTTGAGAATAGATTTTGACCCCATTAACGATGACATTAATTTTAATTGTAGTAAAACGTGGGAACTGTTGTCTGACGGTAATACCAAAGGGTGTTTCCAGCTAGAGTCTAGGCTTGGTAAGTCTATGGCTAAAAAACTAAAACCAGAAAACGTAGAACAACTTTCTGCTTTGATTAGTATCCTTAGACCGGGATGTTTAGAGGCTATTAGGGATGGCAAAAGTGTATCTAATCATTATATAGATAAAAAGAATGGTGATGAATCTGTTGACTATTATCATCCGGCATTAGAAGATTGTCTAAAAACAACATATGGAGAGATGATATATCAAGAACAAGCAATGAATATCGCTAAACAAATTGCTGGTTTCAATCTACAAGAAGCAGATAATTTGAGAAAAGCTATCGGTAAAAAGAAACCAGAAGAAATGGCTAAGTTAAAGAAAAAATTTATTACTGGAGCAGATAAATTAAAGATTGTCAATAAAGACGAAGCAGAAGAAATATTTGGTTGGATTGAAAAAAGTCAAAGATATAGCTTTAATAAAAGTCATGCTGTTAGCTATGCATATAATGCCTACCTTTCTGCTTATACCAAAGCTCATTTCCCAAAAACATTTTTTGCTTCCTATCTACGATTTGCAAAAGACAAACTAGATCCTAAAGCAGAAATAAAAGCATTAATACAAAACGCTATGGAAATGGATATATCTGTTGCTGTACCGGATATTAGGAATATGAATGCTCTTTTCATTATGAAAAATCAACAAATTTATTTTGGTCTTACGGACATCAAAGGATTTGGTAATTCTGTTTTTAATAAACTCAACAGCTTAATATCAGAAAAACAAATTGACTTTAGTAAAATAACTTGGTGCGAATTACTGTTTAATGTCTTACTAAATATTAACTCTACTGCGGCCAAAGCCCTAATTACTAGTGGTGGTGTAGACTTCATTAAAAATACCAGAACTTCAATGCTTTTTGATTACAGCATAGCTAGTGAACTAACAAAGAAAGAAACAGAGTTTGTCATCAACAATATAGCTTCCTGCAAAAATTTATATGAATGCATTTATAAATTATATCATGAACATAAAATCACATCTAGAAGAAAAGACAAGGTTTTGGGTTTACTTACAACAATTGAAAATCCTCCATACTCATTAGAAGATAGCGCTGAATGGCTTTCTGATGCAGAAGAAACTTCTTTAGGATGTAGTATTACTTGTTCTAAAGTTGATATGTATGACGTAACAATGACTAATTGTAATTGTAAAGAATACAAAAATACTATGCTAAATGAGATTATCTTGTGTGGAGAAATATCTAGTCTAAGTGTTACTAAAACAAAGTCTGGTAAAAACCCAGGAGCAGAGATGGCTTTCGTTTCATTATCAGATAGTTTCGGTGTGATAGATAGTGTCATCTTTTTTCCTGAAGCATATAAACAATATAGAAACATACTATTTGACAACAATGTAATTATTGTTAAAGGAAACAAAGGTAGAAATGGAGACTCTCTGATTGTTCAGAAGGCTTATATACCTAAAACTTGACACAATATCACAAAATAGTATTATATGGTATCTTCGTCGCTAAGGATAAAGTTTACGAGATTTCTTAATTTAAGGCGAAGTAATAAAAAATCTCATTTGTGTTCGATTGGTTTTTAAATTTTAGGAGGAAAAGAATGAATATTAATCTTCTTCGAGGTAATCTCGCTCGTGACCCTGAGGTTCGCAGTGTCAATACTAATGGCAAGCAAACTTCAGTAGTCAATTTTACTATTGCTGTATCTAGGGAATATACTAAGTCTAATGGTGAAAGAGACAAGATTACAACTTTTGTCCAGTGTGAAGCATGGGATACTGGGGCAGAAATCATCGGAGAATCTTTCAGAAAGGGTGACTTGGTCATGGTCGAAGGATCTCTTAGGAACGATTCGTGGGAGAAGGACGGCGTTAAACACAATTCTTTGAAGGTTAGAGTTAATAATTTTTCTAAAATTACTAAACTTTCTCGTCAAAAGAAAGATCAGTCCCAAGAAAAGGTGGCATTCTAAGTTGTGTTATGGTTTATCGGGTGTGTTTTAGGATACGCCCGATAAATTATTTCTTTACCAAATAATAATATGCAAAATAAAAAACTTAAAATTTTAATGGTGTCTGAAGCTAGTTTTCTTAGTTCTGGATTTGGAACCTATACAAAAGAAATACTAAGTCGACTTCACGCAACAAACAAATATGAAATAGCAGAATTTGCTTGCTATGGCAAAGTCAATGACCCAAAGGACAAAGACATACATTGGAGATACTATGCTAATGCAGTAGCTAATGAGGACCCAAGATCAAAAGAATATAACTCCAGTATGGAAAATCAATTTGGTAGATGGAGATTTGAAAGGGTGCTACTTGATTTTAGGCCGGATATCGTTATTGATGTTAGAGATTATTGGATGAATTCGTATCAACAATTCTCTCCGTTAAGACCTTTTTTCCATTGGATATTAATGCCCACAGTTGACTCTGCACCACAACAAGAAGATTGGATAGATACATTTATACATGCTGATGCAATCTTTACTTATTCTGATTTTGGTAGAGATACATTAGCCGATCAAAGTAATAATAAAATTAATTATATTGATACCACATCACCTGGGGTAAGTCTAGACGTATTTAAGCCCCTACCAAATAGAGATGAACTCAGAAAAAATTTAGGTGTAGAGGATAAGTTTATTATTGGTGGAGTTATGAGAAACCAAAAAAGAAAACTTATACCAGAACTATTCGCTGCATTTAAACAACTATTAAATAAAATGCAAGAAGAAAACAACCCTATGGGTGAAAAACTATTTTTGCATTTACACACAAGCTATCCTGACGCTGGATGGGACTTACCTAAATTACTAAAAGAATATGAAGTAGGCAACAGAGTATTATTCACCTACTCTTGTAAAAATTGTGAATTCTTTAGACCGTGTCTATATCAACATCCATTAAGCATCTGCCCTAAGTGTGGCAATAAGTCCTTTTCTATGCCTAATGTTTCTAGTGGATTAAAACAAACAGATTTAAATATCATTTTTAATACTTTTGATTTTTATGTACAGTATGCTATTTGTGAAGGATTTGGTATGCCACAAGTAGAGGCTGGTTCAGCTGGTGTTCCTATAGCATCTGTAGATTATAGTGCTATGAATGATGTTGTACATAAACTAAATGGATATCCAATTAAGGTAAATCAATATTTTAAAGAATTAGAAACTCAGGCTATTAGAGTTTATCCTGATAATGATGATTTTGTAGAAATAGTACAGAAATATTTGGACCTACCAGATATTTTAAAACAGCAAAAAAGACACGAGACAAGACAACTAGTAGAAAAATATTACAACTGGGATAACATTGCTAAAAAATGGGAAAACTATTTAGACAATGTAACTTTAACTGGTATGCAAGGACAGTGGGATCAGAAGCTTCCTCTAATTCAACCAAAAGGTAATTTAGATAAAGACGGAAACCCTTATGATGTTTTGACAAGTTGGATATCTTCTAATATACCTAAATATCACCAACTTAATACATCAATATCAGTATTAAACATGATTAGAAATTTGGATTATAATTTTTCAATCAACGGTATGCAAACACAAAATTATGATTTAAATAACGTTAAAGAAAATCTAGAAGTGATGATTAATAATCATAATACAGCAATGATGGCTAAAGATGATCCTTCTAAGATGCCTGAAGAAGACTATATACACTATGCTAATATGAAGGATCAAACTAAATGAACGGCTTATTCGTAGGACCTTATCGACAAAATGACGGTTGGGGCATGGCATCTCGGGATTATATTAAAGCAATTTCAACACAGATCCCCAATCTTACTACTCGTCCTGTGTATTTTACTAATAATACTGTCGATATTCCCCAAGACATCGCTAAACATGAATCTGCTCGATATAAAAATTATGACATAGTGTTTCAAAAAACATTGCCACATTGTATAGCTCCCAATAAAACCATTAAGAAAAATGTCGGTTTATTTGTTTTAGAAACCAATGATTTGTCTAAGTCTGTATGTATTAATAATTTAAATAATATAGACGAGATATGTGTTCCTTCTAAACAAGAAGCTAAATGCTTATCTATTTCTGGTGTGAAAACACCTGTTAAGGTTGTTTCTGAGCCTATCGACGTAGAATTTTATCACAAACACAAAGACCACAAAATAGTTTTTCATCCTAGTATAAATAATACATTTAAGTTTTATTGCATAGGTGAATTTATAGAAAGAAAAAACTTTTTAGATTTAGTCACAGCGTTTCATTTGGCTTTTAATAGTACGGATAATGTTTCTTTGATATTAAAAACCAACAGACCTGGACTTAATCCTAAACAAAGCCTAGAATATATACAGAAAGAAATTACGAATGTAAAAAAACAACTAAATATTAGACAATACTATAAACCAGAAGTTATCATGACGGAAAGACTTTCTGATGAAGATATGGTTGGTTTGCATAATGCATGTGATTGTTTTGTAATGCCTTCGTGTGGAGAGTCTTTTTGTAGACCAGCAGCAGAAGCTTTAATCTTGGGCAACACTCCTATTGTAACAGATCACACGGGTATGATTGATTTCATAAATACTAAAAATGGCTATGTTATTAACAGTAAAAAACACCCGGTTCTTTTAAAAGAACGAACATTATCTAATGATTTTGATATCTATAATGCACATGAATATTGGTTTAAGCCCAGTATCTATAGCTTAATAGAATCTATGCAAAACGTATATATGTTATCAAAAAAAGACAAGAAGAAATATCAAGAAAAAAGACAAATAGGAATAGATGCCTATGAACAATTTACTTATGAAACAATAGGAAAAAAGATATGCACTTAAGTTTTATAACCTCTAATATATTACATCAAGTACTAGATGAAGAAACTAATATAGTATATAATCCTATAGCAAATATTTTTGATAAGATATTGTTTAGTATTGGTGAAAACTTTTTTGTATTTGGAGACTATAATTCTAAGTCAGACAATTGTATATCATATAGCAACGAATATATAGACTTAAGAAATTATGATTTATATATACATAGTGATATTCCAACAGTTACTAATAATAATTTAGGCATGACGTTACATGCTAATACAGTTATTTTTGAACATAAACCTAGACCTAATAATCTTAAAAAAGAAGATATAGCAATACTAAATCAAAGAACTAGCAAAATTCAAAAAATATTTTTTAATGAAATATATCAGAAAACTTGGGGTTTAGCTAATTCTACAAATATAGCCTATGGTATTCCTGAAGTGTTTAAAAGCGATATACTGTATGATGATCGCAAAGATATATTAATACTTGGTAATCGCAATCCACAAGCTGCTGATCAACTTAAGACACACTTAGAGTCTAAACAATTAAACTGTAGTATCTATAACGACCAAGAACTTAATCTTGAACAAATCAATAAAAAAATCAATAACTATAAAGTATTTATCAATCTAGACGATGACTACTTATTAAACCTCATAGCTGCTCAATGTGGTTGTTCTGTACTGAAAATGTCTAATTATCCTGTCGATATACCAAATAATTTTAAGTATACAGAAATTGCCAAATTAATAAATGATATTCCAAAGTTCCTTGAGCAAAAAAATGATTTAACATCCATTCAACAATATATAGAAGAAAATCACAACTTTAACTTATTTAAGATTAAAATTTCTGATATTATTCAGTCATCAGCAAAAAGAGAGGCTTTCATACTATGATTAAAAATCTAAATATAGTAGAAACTATAGATGATTCTAACCCCAAAAACATGAATAATATTGATCCCGAAAAACTTAAAAATATAACCAACGGTTTTGTAGAACACATAGATTGTATTTGTTTGGATCAATTTACTTTTAAGGATCGTAATGAGTTAATGGTTATAATGACTCAAAAACTATCTAATAAAGGTGTGATATCTTTAAAAGTGTTAAACCTAAATTTATTATCCAATCAAGTAGACAAGTGCGGTATTACTGGACAAAAACTATCAGAAATACTTCCACATATTAAATCAGCATGGTCTGATGAAGAATGTAATGACGTTATTAGTCAATTAAATTTAAAAATCAAAGGAATGTACTACGATTACATTTATACAATATATCAACTAGAAAAATAATATGAAAATTGCTTGTTGCATTTTGTCTTATAATATAACCAAAGGGATGAAATCTTTTGGCCCTATTGGAATGTTAAAGAAAAATAAAAATGCTAAAGAACTTATACTACATCAAATAGAAAATCTTCGTAAAATTTTTGGCAGTACAGATATATATGTAATCACTGGTTTTGGAGAAGAAAAAATACATAAAAAACTTGAGTCTAAAAAATACGTAAAGATCATATCTAATAACGAATACACAGAAAAAAATTACGGTCATGCACTAAAATTGTTCTTAAACAAAATTAAAGATAACATAGATGATTATTATGGGGTGTTTTTTGTAGACTCCAATATTCTGCTAAAACAACTCAAAAATAAAAAAAGAAATGATTCATGGTTAGTAGCCCAAAAACACAAACAAACAAAAAAAAACAACAAACTAGATTTTTTAGGTGTTAATGCTCAGGATATTTACTTGAAATATTTGTTTTACAATATAGGAAATATAAGTTGGTGTAAAAGTTTTTATTTGACGCAAAGAGATGTTAAGTCTATGATAGAGTATATTGATACTTACCACGACAACATGTTTTTGTTTGAAGTTTTAAATAAATCAGTAGAAAAACTAAATGTAAAAATTAGCATTAATCAAATTGTATCTAACCAAGACTATGTAGAAATTCGCGGAATAAAGGATAAGAATAAAATCAAATGACAATAATAGCATCTCATGATGGCGTTAATAATGTAATTAAAGCTATCAATAAATACCTTATAAAAAACATTAGTACTGAAAAAGATACACATCTGCTTTTTACTAGTCTACATGGTAAATTGTTTGCTATGTATGATCAACATAAACCAGATTTTTTATTGTGGCCTGTGTCTGAATACACTCAAGAATTACAAGATTTTATTACAGAATATAATTCTAATATTAAAATCGTATTGATTGTAGATGTAGTTATACCACAGGAAGAATTGAATACGTTTTTGAATTCTAGGAATAATGTAGCTATGATTGTTTCAAACGATATTGCTACAAAATACAGAAATACAATTTTGAATTATGGTCGTATGTACGACGATGAAGTTTATCACGCATCTGAATTAGAACGTAATGATAAAATAGTAGCATTACTTTCTACAGATAACGATAAAAATCACCGCATGCTTGATGAAATTATATATCCTAATAATAAACATGACCATAAAATAGTTGTATTGAATAATCCTGAATTTGAATCACCAGTAAATTTAGGAATATTTAATTATCATGATTTGAGTATTATACTTAAAACATTTAAAGGAGTATTAGATATAGATAAGACTTTCCAATTAGAGGCTCAAGTCTGTGGAATAAAATATTTTGATATCGATGATGGTAATATTTTAGATGCTATAGACAATGATAGATGCTGTGCGAACATTGACGATATCTCCAATCACACATACAGCCACTTTGTGCAACATGACCTTTTGCCACACCTTACTAGGGAATAGATATGAATATAGGATTTTACTTATTAGATGTCGATGCGCAAAATCCACATCAGCAACTTATATTACAAAGTTTAAATCAATTATGTAAAAATAGACCATACGACAATATCGTTTTATTTAATAATAAATTTCATGCCCTAGATATAGACCATAAATACTATACTTTACATATTAGCGAAGCCAAATACTTTAAAGGAATTTTGTTTGTTTTTGATGTAAAAAGTGCAATGTTGACTAAAACTTTCCCTGCACCTAAAAAACAGATACTACATGTAAATAATACTGTTTGGTCAGAAAAAAGAAATATACCATATACATTTTGGCGAGATATCTATATGGATAGTAATTTTGAATTAATTACAGACAATAAGGATATGTATGAACTTTGCGATACGTGTTGGAAAACCCCGATTGCTACAGTTTTAAACTTTCAGCCTAGAGATATAGAAAATGTCATACAAAAATTACAATAGCTATTCAGACTACGATAAACAAAAACTAATACAAAAAATGTACGTAAAACAAAAATTGAGTTTTTCTACTATTGCTCAAGAATTAAATACTTATGCAAATAAGGTGAGGCGTGATGCTATTAAGTATAAAATTCCTATTAGAGATAAAAGCCAAGCACAATCAAATGCTTTAGCCACTGGTGCTCACAAACACCCAACCAAAGGTACACAACGTACCGAAACTACTAAAAGTAAAATTGGTAAATCTGTTATGGAGGCTTGGGACAATATTGATGAAAAAGAATTAGCAAGAAGAAAACGCAATTCAAAAAAACTATGGAATAGTTTAAGTGAAGACGAAAAACAAAATCGTTTAAACTTAGCTAATCAAGCTGTAAGAAATAGTAGTAAAACAGGATCGAAACTAGAACACTATCTTTTAGAGCAACTTATTAAAGATGGTTACAAAGTAGATTTCCATAAAGAGCAAATCTTATCGAACACAAAGTTGCAAATAGATCTATTCCTGCCTACTATGAATATAGCACTAGAGGTTGATGAGATTTGCTCTTTATGGAAATCTACTTTGTAACCATCTTAAATAAGTT
>Ga0213859_10000845_pt1 | contig 13867 bp, 9 predicted proteins | sample PICome_2_FD_160133 | JGI IMG/M metagenome (GOLD analysis project Ga0213859, IMG submission 160133) | Coastal seawater microbial communities near Pivers Island, North Carolina, United States - PICO304 | ecosystem: Environmental > Aquatic > Marine > Coastal | place: USA: North Carolina | collected... | reverse complement strand
TTATTATATTATTATTAATTATTTATTTCCTTAAAATCTTCTAACATATTTGTAAGTGTATTTATATTTTTTATAAATTTATCAGTTATGTCTTTACTATTTCTATTGGCATTATAATTGTTTGATTTTAATGTAAAAATTTCAAATTGTAAATCTGTAATTTTCCTTTCTAGATTCGCATAATTACATATTTTAAAATGATTATCTTTTCTTTTATCACTTTTAAACTCTTTACCACAATTTTCACATTTTATTTTTATAGTCATACACATTAAAATTTATTTTTATAAATATATTTTAGTTAAACAAAACTAAAAAACTTTTTGAGAATTTTTTTTAGACCCTCCCTAATTTTGAAATGGACTACTTTTTGCATAAAATAGGTCAAAAGTATTACATTTTAGGTTAAAAGTATTCCAAATTATTTAAGATTAAAATATTTTATTATATAAATTGATCAAAAAGGGCAAAAAGTATTCCAAAATGATACAAAAGTATAACAATATAATAAATAATATATAAATATTGTTTTATATATTTAGTTAAACAAAACTAAAAAACTTTTTGAGAATTTTTTTTAGACCCTCCCTAATTTTGAAATGTTTAATAAATTATTCAATTGAACACATTATTAAACAAAATGAACAAATAATTAAACAAAAATTCTTAAAATTAATATATTGTACTATATAAATGAGTAAAAAGGAACAAATTATTAAACAAATTGAACAAAACATTAAACAGTTTGAACAAAATATTATACAATGTGATAGATGTAGCAATACTTTTTCTAATATGACTAATCTAAGAAGACATTTTCATAAAAAGAAAGTATGTAAACCAATATTAGAAGACATTCCAATAGAAGAGTTAAAAGAAAAATATAAGGTTAGGAAAGGATGTTATAAATGTGAAAATTGTGGAAAGGAATATAAATCAGCAGTTGGAAAATGTAATCACAAAAAAAAATGTTTATTAAATACAGCAATAATTGAAAAGAAAAATATTGAAATACTAAAAGATGAATTAGAAAGAAAAAATAATGAATTGGATAATTTAAAAAAGCAATTAGTATCTAAAACAACTGATGATAAAGTAATATCTACAAATGGAGGTGATACAAATATTCAAAAAGCAGATATTAATACATTAAATAATGGTACAATTAATAATATTGTTATTAATAATTATGGTCATGAAAAAGCTATGACTGAAAAAGAAGTAAAAAAACTAATAAATATAGCAATGAAAAAGTGTAATGATATAAATAGTAATCCTTGGGAGGCATTAAATCATACTTTGCAACAAATACACTTTAATCCTAAGTATCCTGAAAATCAAAATTTAAAACTTACAAATATTAGTTCACCAATTATGGATGTTTATACAAATGATAAATGGAGAAAAGTTCCATTTTCAGAACAAATAAAAATAATTATAGAAAGTTTAATGGATTATATAGAAAATAATCAAGATAAAGTTGACTTTAGTTCAAATTACTGGGAGGAATTATATGATAAATTAGCATCTTACTTTGTTGGCAATGGTAATAAAAAATATTATAATAAAGTTGAAACATCTATGAGATGTAAATTATATAATGAAACACAAGATATAAATGATTATAATAAAACAAATAATAATCCTATACAAACTAATTAAAATAAACAATATTTCAGTTTTACCTCAGGTGTAAATTCATAAATTTTATAAAATCCTTCTTCTTTAGTCATTTTTTCATAAAACTTATTAAATCTATAATAAGCTACCTTTGGTATTTTACTTTTTATCATACCATCATAATTAGGATCTGTATTACTAATATAATATCTTTGTTTATTTAAAGCAAATGCTAAATTCATATCAGTTGTTATTTTAACACCTATAACATTATAATATTCTGGTAAATTTTTCATAAATGGTTCTCTATTTTTCTTTGTTGCATTTAAATTATCAATAAATATTAACTTATCATCACTTATTCCTTTTTTAAATTCCTTCATTAATTTTGATTTTGTATGAGTATCATTTGATAAATGTAAATATTCATCATCATTTAATTTATAGTGTTTAATATAATTTTTTATAAATGAAGTTTTACCTGAAGCCGGAAAACCTTGCATAATAACTACATTTGAATTATTTAATTCTTTAAATTCACTAATTTTATTTTGTTTGTTTGGTATTTTTGGACATTGAACTTTAACATTAACTTTTTTTCCTGTAAAATACTCTGTGTCAGTATAAAATTTAATACCACTATTAAATGCAAAATTAATATCTGACGCACTATGGTCATCTTCTCTTCCAGCAGCATCACCTACATAGAATACCTCTTTTGGTTTTCCATTTAGTTTAATAAATTCATGATACATTCCAGGCATAGGTTTTCTATATAAATCATCTTTATCAGATATAAAATAGTCAGCAAATGGGAATAGTTTTTCTATTTTATTTATAATATCATTTAATTTTGTTTTACCTCTTTGTATGCCTTTTTGATTTGTAAAAATAACTATTTTATATCCTTTTTTAATTAGTTCTTCTAGCTTCTCTTTAACATTTGGATACGCATATTTATAATCATTTGCATCTTTCGGGAATACTTTACCACTTTTTGTAGTAATTAGTGTACCATCTAAATCAAATGATGCAACTTTTGTATTTGGTTTAGTGAACTTATTTAAGTCACTATTCATTATTTATATATAATTATATAATATGGATAATAAAATAACAATTGAGCTAAAAGATAAATTATTAAAAGATAAACCCAATATAATATGTATTAATAATGAAGATGAATGTATTATATGCTCTCAAATTTTAAAAAATTCTACAGATTTGATATTATTAAATGGAATATGTAAATGCTATGAAGCTGTTAAAATATGCGAAGATTGTTTTGTATCATGGTTATCATATAATAATGAGTGTTTAATATGTAGAAAAAAATTAGAAAAAATAGATTATTTTCCATTACAAAAAATAAAAGATCTTAATATTGAAATAGATGAGTTAAGTGAAGAAGATTTTCCAACAGATATTAGAATATTAAGAAATATTAATATTTTTTCTAGTATCAGAACATTTCGTTTATGGTGTAGTATAAATAAATGTAGTGCTTTTAAATTTATAATGTTATATGTTTTTGCTGGTATTTGTTTTTTAATGATTAAAACATATACAGATTTAAATAGTTTAAATAATAGCACAAATATTATAATATAAAGATATATTATGTATTATAAATATACGTAATGAGTAAAAATATTATTGTAGAATATATTCATATATATTCAAAAAATAATACTATTGATAAATTTTTAAATGAAAATAAAGATGAGTGTTTAATTTGTTTTTCAACCTTAACAAAAGTTGATGTTGTTATGGTAAATAATTTTTGTAAATGTTATAATAATATTTTAATATGTAGTAAATGTTTTAAAAGATGGTATTTAACTGATACTAGATGTTTTGTATGTCGTGAAAAATATATGACTTATCAAAGAAACATAAATGACACTATATTTATTATTAACCCTATGTTTCGGGTTAGACATTCATTAGTATGTAAAGATTTTGAAAACATTAGAAACCAAATTTTAAAATATTCTCAATCACATGTTATTAATATTGATGATACTAATCAAATTACAGAACAACAAAATATAATTAATAATATTTTAATAAGTGAAGAAGATATTACAAATAATATACAAAATATATTAAATGAATTAACGAATGAAGCAAATGAAATTACAACAATTGAAATGCAACAAATTAATCAAAATAATGCAAATAGTTCTAGTATGTTTTCAAAATTTGTTGGAGTAATATCATTATTTGGATTATTATTATTTATTATGGGCATATCTTATTTATTTATAGATTTAGCTGTGTAATAATTATTATTATTTTTATTTGTTATTATTAATAAAATGTATTTATTAAAGAAATTTAAGCATTTAGATAATAACTATATGCTTGTTGAGCTTAACGACAAAGTTAAAAATAATTTTTTATCATCGTTCCTTATTGGTATTGATAATAAGTTTTTAAAGTTAGATACTGGTGATTTAAATGAATCAACAGACTACTATAAAAACAAGTTAAATGACAAAGTAATGGAAAAGTTTGATGGTAAGAAATTTAATAAATTAAATAAAAAACATTTAACATATCTAGCAGATTTATGTAAAATGAATTTAGTAATATTTGATTTAAATAAATTAAATTTAAAATTCAGTACAGAATTAAATAAAAAAAACAAAACTGTTTATATGTTTAAACATGGTAAAAAGGAATATCTATTAATGAAACAGAATATGCGTGGAATGGTATCAAAACTACCAGTAGGTATATATGAACAATTTGGTGGAGTGCAAAATAATAGTATACCAGATTCACCACGACAAAATAACGCTGAAAATGAAATTATACCAGAATCACCACGGGAAAATAATATAAGTGAAAAAGAAGCAGCAGAAGCAGAAGAAGCAGATGCATTAATAGTAAGAACTACTCTGAATAATGATGATATTAATCGAATTGAACAAATTAATTTAGTAAGATTAGCAGATACAATTTATGAATTAAATCAAATTGAGATTGAAAATAAAATAAATTTTATAGTTAGTTTAATTTATGATGAAATATCAGACGAAATAGATAATATAAATGATGAACAAAGAAAAGATTTAGAATATGAAACCATGTTATGGTTAGAAAATAATATAATATATAATAAGCTAGAAATAGATGATTATGTATCAGATACAGACGATGATAATAATAGTGTTGAATTAGAAACAGATAATAAGCAAAAATCCCCTATGAAAGGAGGTATAAATGATAAACAAATTAAATCACCTTATAATAGATACGAAATAAGTGATTATGTACATGATTTTGAAAAATCTAGAAGTAATTTATTATTACACAGAAAATTTAAAAAAACATACGATAGAATACTGGGGAGTATAAAAGGTGAAATAAAAGGTGAAATACAAAATGAAGATATTATAATAGGAAGGTTAGGATTATCTTCTTTTTCACCAGAAAATGTACAGCCTCAACCATATAATGATAATGGTAAAATGTACAGTACAAAAATTACAAGTTTAGAAAAATATGAAATAATTAAACACTTACCTATTGATAAAAAAATAGAAAAAATATTTATAAAAGATACTATAAATCCTACAGAAAATTTTAAAGAACTAATTGAAAAGTGTAAAAAAATTTATGACTTAATAAAAGAAAATAAATGTGATTATTTACAGTTTGATCAAGGAGATACAAAAAAATTATTATTAGAAACACCTATATCTCCAAATAGTACAATTGGATTAACAAGACTTCGTAATTTACCAACATTAATTGATGGTGCAGGATCATCAAAAATAGATACAATTATTGATAATAAAAAAGATAAAAATTATACAGAAATATATAATAGTATATTTCATAATGAAAATAATTCTTTGCTATTAACTTTTAGTAATGTAGATTATAATAAGATTGGAAATGATAGTAATGTAGATTATAATAATATTGGAAATGGTAGTGATGGATTTAAAATGGGTCTAAATAGTCTAAATAATCTAAATATACCAATTAAAAATGGATTTACAGTTGATAATTTAAAAGAGGTTATGTATAATATTGATAATAATAAAAATTTAAATCAATCTAATGAAATATTAGATTTGATAAATACTACAAATAATGATAAAGATTATAAATTACAAATATTAAGAAAACTAAAATTTATAGGTGATAGAGGTCAAATAGTTTCAGCAATGAAAGATAATGAAAACAATTTTACTTCAAGAACACTTTTAGGTAGTGGTGATAGAATTTTTATTGCATATGCATTGGAACAACAAGAACCAATAATATTTTCAAACCAGTTTATTACAAGATTATATGTACCTAATATATTACCAAACTCTCAACAACTTAAAATTATTGAACAAAATTTATTACGTAAGAATACAAGTACTGATTATAATAATAAACCAAAAGAATATGCGGATGCAATATTTGAAAAATTTTTAGAAAAAAATTTCCAACAAATTTCAGATAATATAACTTTATCACCAATTGAGATTACAATAACAAATGAAGAGATAAAAGAATTAATAATGTCTTCAATTTTATCGTTTATTAATGAACAATTTTCTAGTAATGGTTATATTATAAGGTTTCGGAATGAAATAATTAATGTAGATAAAATACAATATGACGGTAGTATTATATCAAATATTAATTATAATAATTATCTTAATACTAATATAAATAAAATAATAGAATTTATAATAAAAGTTGCAAATAGTAATACTGAAAATACTAGAAAAAGAAAAAGAAAAGAAGATAATAATACTGAAAAAAGAAAAAAAAGATTGTATCAAAAACTTAATGAACTTGAAACTAGGTACCTTTCTGGTTTATTTGGTACAGACAGGAAAACATCAATAAAAAATCTAGATGAAACAGAATATAATTTGTTTAAGATTCGTGTTTTTGAAACAATTATTAAAGAAAGTAATAATATAGAATCAGAAATTTCAAAGGTATTAAATGAAAATATTAAAAATTTATTTGATTTTAAAAAAAAAGCTACCGAATCAATAGAAATAATAAAAAGTTATAAAGAAGAAGTTAAGAATGCATTAGGAGAAAATGCATCAAGAATTATGAATGAAACAAAATTATTAGAGTATATTAAAAAACCAGAAAATCAACAAAGTCTTACTTAGTTCCGCGAAAATCAAAAATCGCTGAAAATACAATATTGTAAAAATGGCGAAAAATACAATATTGTAAAATTCATGAAAAAAACAACATTGTAAAATTTAAGACATATTTTGTCCTAAATGTACATTTAGGACATTTTTAAGGTTGTATAATCGGTAAAAAAAACAATATTGTAAAAAACACGAAAAATACAACATTGTAAAAAAACACGAAAAATACAACATTGTAAAAAACACGAAAAATACAATTTCGCGATTTCATTCTATTACAAATTCCCCTAAATTTTTATTTTGTAATATTTGAAAATTATCTGTAATTGTAGCTAAATCATTAATATATTCTATATTCATTCCATTTAAAATTTCTGTTTCTAATTTACTATTATAATTTCTAGTATCAAAACTTATTTTAGCTTTGCCATCATAATAAATAGCATATTGATTATTTAATAACCAATCACTTATGTTATCCTTCTTATATGATATTTCTGCTAATATTCTTCCATACTTGTCAGTTTTAATAACTTTAATATTTACCATTTTATTCATTATTCTTTCACTTAATAAATCTCTTATTCTTATACCATACTCTTTTTCCATATTATTATTTGTTCTTATCTCTGGTGTATCTATTCTATTAAGTCTTATATTAAATTTATAAATTTTATTTGTTTTTAATTTTGGAACTCTTGAAGCTACAGTTATTGTATCACCATCGTATACCTTTATAACTCTTCCTTTTTGTATATTTGGATAAAATCTATCTAAATCATTATAATTTAAATTTTTTGGTATCTTCTTAAACTTTCTTAAATATGGTATGCAACAATATATTATATTATAAATACCCATTTTATATATTATTTTAAATTTTTTTAAATTAATTATTATTTTAAATAGTTGTATGTTCATTATTATTTGGAGTATATTTAAAATAATCTACATACATCTTTGCTATGTCAAAGTTTCTATCTTTAATACTTGATGAAAACCATACTCCCATATAAAAGTGTGATAATAAATTTGGTATACTTAAATTCTTATTTTTAATTACATCTTCTTTAGAAACCTTATGAACATATTTGGGTTCATCCATATCATCAATAAAATATTCTACTTTTGAACCATATACTACTACATATTCATTATTATAATCAGGGTGTTTCTTAACATTAAGACCATTTAATGCCTTATATTTTTTAGATTGTAGTTTATTAATATACGCTTTTCTATTAACTATTATTATTTCATCATCAGTTAAATTGCGACCAATTATATCTCTTATAGGTATTATACTTGTTTCCCAATTAAACTTCATAATATGCCAATCGTCATCTACTAAATTTTTATAATCATAATACTGTTCGTTATATAAGCTTTCATGTTCGGTTGATATATAATTATTAAATTTAAGTTGTTTATCATTATTTCCAGGGTATTCAATATCAATTTCATGATTTATAATAGTGTCTTCATTAATTAAATTCTTTTTGTTATATCTTTTATCAATTCTATGTCGATGATCATCTAAATCATATTCATCATATTGAAAAGTCCATAAAGCACTCATTATTTTTGAATTTGTTATTTTAACCCTAGCTTCATATGTACCTGGACCTAATAATTTTTTTGTTCTAATACATGAGCCAACTCTTGTAGCTTTATTAATGTATTCATATTGGTTTTTCTTTCCATTTTTTACTTTAAGACCTTTTGGTTTTTTTTCTTTATAAAGATCACCATGTCCTTCTAATACTAGGCATCTTTTAATATTTTCTTTATCACATCTATTAGAAACATTAACTTCTTCGTATTTTACATTCTCTTTAACTACTCCATTTCCATTTTCATGCTTATCTGTAAATTTTTTTTCATAAAAATCCCAAAACTTACTTAATGTGTTATCACTAAAATTATCATAAATATAAGGGTTTTTTTGCATTTTTATATATAATAATATATAAAATAAATATAATGACCTCATTAAAAGATAAATTAGTTGAAGTTAAACAAAATTTAAATCTTCGTTCTAAATTTATTCATGGTACTTATGTATGGAATTATGATTTAGTCAATCCTAATTCTAAAGGCGATGACTTATATAAAGAAAATAATAGTATCCAAAAGACAGTTTTAAATCAAAGTTTTCGTAACACCAGTAAACTTAATAAGTTTTTAGAAGATAACTATAAATTTAAAAAGTTTAATAAACAAACTAAAGATAAAATGAAAGAACTTGGATTAGGATTTGATATAAGTTATGGATGGCATAAACAAGTTAAAATGCCTAAAGATAAAGATGGTAATTATTTACCTTGGTTTGATTATGATAAAAGATTAGATAATTTACCAAATAATCAAAATATATTTATGGAATTAATGAATGAATTAAAGGATAATATTGTAGATGATGACTTAAGTAAAAATACTAAAGTATATCCTGAAGTAATTAATGCTGGTCCAAAAGCAGTTACATTTTGTTATGGTAGATTTGCATTTAGAAATATGAGTACAAAGGCTTTTAATAACTTAGGAATAACTCTTATAATGTTAGGACCTGGTAGTAATAATGGATATGCGGGAGATTATGTTCCTATAGATGAAAACTATGATGTTATTATTACTTTTAGAAATAAGAAAACTTATGGTGAACTTACTGAAAGATTTATAGATCAGTGTAAAAAACTTAAAATTAATTACTATGTTGAAATATATGATGATAAAGATGGTAATTATCAAGATTTAATTAACTATAAACCTAATTTTATACTGAGTACAATTGAAAAATTTAAAACTTTCCCAGTTTTATATACAGATGCTGATATGTATATTACAAGATATCCTGAAATTTTTGATCAAACATATTTTGATTGCATGTTATATAGTTGGTATTCACAAGTTGCTGATTTCTATCAAGATTATTTAGACGATTCTAAGGTATGTTATAATAACTTTAAACCAAGAGCGTCTGGTGGTACTATGTGGTGGGGTACTTCAATACAATCCAGAAATGCTTTAAAAATATGGGATATAGTATCACAAAATAATCCAGGTAAATCAGATGATAGAGTATTAGATATTGTATTCAATGCTACAAATGCTATGTCTAATCTTAAATGCTATTGGCTTCCAAATGAATTTATATATATTACTGATAAATTAAATGGTTTTGGAGCTAATCTTAAACATAGATGGTATTTAGGAGAACCAATAATTATACACCCTGAAGATATTACATCAGAAGAAATGGCTGGAACAATTGCTTCTGTTGCTAATAGGCATCCTGCTGATTACTTCTTTAGTAAAAGTAAAGGACCTAACTTTGACTTTTCAAGTGAAAGAACTAGTAATCCAGATGATAAGAAATTTAAATGTTTCCAAAACTATGATATATTAAAGAAAAATGTTTTCAAACCTTTCAAATATCATGAAGAAGATGAAAATCTTATCTTTAGAAATGTTAGCAAAGATAGTACATTATTTGAACCTCTTAGATTACGTTCTAAAAAGACTGAAGAAATCAATGTATGTGATCATGTCGAATATGATCATAAGTTTAAACTTTATAATAGTAAGTATGTTAATGAATTTGTTAAAAGTTATAAAATTATTTATAACAAAGAAAACAGAGTTTACATCACTATTTACACAGATAATACTAAATTATATAATTCTTTAACAGAAGAATATAGAAAGATAAAGAAATTAATAAATAAGGAATTCGGTTTAATATTTATACTATTTTCCAATAAATGTAGAAGACAACTACTAACAGCTACTAAATTTGCTTTTGCACATTTAGAGAAACACAAAATATTTGATGAGAGTATTAAAATTCTTCCAATTAAAGGTAATGCATTTAATAAAGACATTGATATTTTTAAAATACCAGCAAGTGATGAAAATCATAATTATGAATACAGTAATAAATTTCATACAATGAATATTAATGTTATATTAGCTGATCTCAAAAGTGATATTATAACTGTAAACTATAATTCATTAATGAATATTAATAAAGATTGTTATGATAATAATACTCTTAATATTGTACCATTCTCAATGTTAGCTTTACGTAATAATCATAATATTAAATATTATATTGATAAATGTATTAAACAATTTGATACAATAAAGCCAAGACAAACTAATAGATTTACAGAATTTAGAATAATGGATAATGTATATAATGTTAATATGCTTTCATTATATTGGAGTTTTGAATGGTTGCCTGAAGAATATATTATAGGTCTTATTTATTGTGAAGATTATACTTGCTATTCTGAAGAAGTAAGTGATTATTATAAATATAAAACAATTGGTGATACAGAGGAAATATTAAACTGGAAAAAAATACAAGATAAACTTAGAGAATGTTATAAAACACATCTTCCATTATCATCATTATATATTAACTATAGCAAGGACTTCCCTATTGATTTCATGATTGACTTTAATGAAAAATATGCAATTGGTAAAACACCAAAAGAAGAAAAAGATAAAATACCTAAAACAAGTTCTGTATCTATACATGAAATTACAAAAACAAATATTCCAGAAGTAGTTATAGAAAAAAAGAAATCAATTGTAAGTAAAAAAGAAAAGCCAACAAGATCTAAAGTTATTTATAGTGATAAAGATGAAAAAGTTGTTAGATGTGAAATAGATAAGAAATATTTAAAAGATGATGTTGTAGTTGAAGACGAAGATAAAAAGGAAGTTTCAAAAAAAACAGAAAAGGTAAAAGAGGTTCCACAAAAAGAAGTAAAAACTACAAAAACAATGTCTGCATTAACTCCTAATAAATTAATGGTAGTAGCACATCCAGATGATGAAATGTTATGGGGAGGAATGAATTTATTATTAGATAATGGATGGCATGTTATAGTATGTACACATGGTAATCCTAAAAATACAAGATATGATGAATTTAAAAATAGTGTTAAATATGCGGGTGTTTATAAATGGGAAGCATTTAATATTAAAGATGTTTATACTGAAGATCAAAATAAGGCTGATAAAACATTCAGTGTAAAATCTTCTCCATTATACAAACATCTCTCTAAGTTATCTAAACAAAAATGGGACTTAGTATTAACACATAATGAAATAGGTGAATATGGTCATGCTCACCATATTGCTGTTCATAAATTAGTAAAATCATTATTTAAATCTGCTAAATTCTTTGAAGCTGATAAAAAACTTAATAAAGATCATCTTATTAGAAAGAAAGAATTATGTAAGTACTATGCGGATACACAGAAAATTTGTACACATATATATGATGGTAAAGTTAAAATTTTAAAGAAAACAGAAAAAGACCATTATGAAAATGAAAAAATTTATGTAACTGAAAATAGAGTAATACCAAAACTAGTACATCAAATATGGTTTGGTAAAGAACCACCAGCTTGGCGTAAATTAATGTTCAATGAGGTTGAACGTATGTGTAAAAAGAACGGTTATGAATATAAATTATGGACTATGAAAGATTTTAATGAAGAAACATTACCTATTACATGGGATCATATTAATGAAGCTATTGAAATAGGAAATGATCAAGGACATAATCGTTGGGCGCAAGTTGCTGACTTAGCAAGACTCGATTTAGTATATAAATATGGTGGTATTTATATGGATAGTTTATTCCAAGTTAAAGATATATTCTTTAAAGAAATGGATAAATTAATCTCTAAATATGAATTTATTGCTTGTAATGAAGAACCAGTTGGTCTTAAAGAAAAATGGATTAGTAATGGTTTCTTTGCATCCTATCCAAAAAGTAATATTTTAAATAATATTCTTGTTAGAGATAGTTTAAATAAAATAAATCTACAAAAACAAGTTATTACACAAACAACTGGTCCATGGTATTTTAGAAAAGGATTTAATAATATAGGTAAAACTAAAGTTCATATTATTAAACCTGAATTAATATATCCATTCTTAACACATAAGGATACTGTTAAGCGTAAACAAGAACCTAACAAATGTTTAACAAAATATGATGCTTCAATTAAAGATAAATTAATTGAAATAAATAAGAAAAATGATATGTATATGTATAAACCACAATATTGTGCAGATATGTATAAAAACTCTTGGGTTATATATCATAGTGGTTTAGGAGGTACTTGGAGTTATTAATTAGGTGAAACTCTTGAAGGTGAATTAGCAAGAGAATATATTAATTTATATAATTTTTTTGTTGCCTTAAATGTATTCAATACTTGGCATTGAGTTAATAAAAACTGAGCGTATTCTTGTTCTGTAGGACTATTATCTATATCTGGTCTAAGATTATAACTTTCATAGCAATAACATAATGTATTTATTCCTTTATTATTAATTTTTTTTATTAATTGTTCTGTTATTTTTTCTATATCTTTTAAGTTATTTTTATTAACTCTAAATGGTGATAAATTATATTGTGCTTTTGTTGAAAAATATTCATCTTTATAATAATCTTCTGTAATATTATTATTATTTTTATAATTCTTTGCTTTATATTCTGTTAATTTCTCAAAATTAATTGCAGGAGTATCTTTATAAAAATTTTCACTATTTAAGGTTTCTTTTAATTGAATCTTTTTACAACTTTTAAAAATGAAAAATCCAGAACATTTATCAGTTGTAATATTTTTTTTACCTAAAGATTTATCATTCGCAATTAATTGGAAAACCTTTGATAATGAAAAAATATCTGTACTATCAACAATAGATGTTCCACCTATTTGGTTATTATATCCTTCTGGATTTTCATAGAATCTACATTCATCAGCATATTCTTTAATACTCTGTTCATCTTTAAATTTATAATAATCATCTAATTCTTTATTAAATTTATCATAATCACTATCATAATCTGAATTAATATTATTACTATTTACAGACATTGTATTATAATTACTATAATTACTTACCACACTAGGACTTTTACATAGTTTTTCAAATATATTTTTAGCATGTTCTTCTTGTGTGTTATATTCTGGTTCAATTGAAATAACTTGTATTTCTTCAATTGAATTAGGATTAGTTAATTTAACTTTTGGAATTTTATTCAATAATATTTTTAATTCATTTTTAAAAGAATTATTGTTAATAGT
>Ga0213859_10000844_pt1 | contig 13874 bp, 15 predicted proteins | sample PICome_2_FD_160133 | JGI IMG/M metagenome (GOLD analysis project Ga0213859, IMG submission 160133) | Coastal seawater microbial communities near Pivers Island, North Carolina, United States - PICO304 | ecosystem: Environmental > Aquatic > Marine > Coastal | place: USA: North Carolina... | reverse complement strand
GATGTCATCGTCGATGATCCCACGCCGGTGCGATATCCGTTTTCAACTGCCGCGGAACTACTCGCCCAATGTAAGGAACATGGGCTGTCTATTAGCTCGTTGATGCTGGCCAACGAGCAGGCATGGCGGACTGAAGCGGAGATCCGGAGCGGCTTGCTCGCACTGTGGGAGGTCATGCAGGCCTGTATTGACCGAGGCTGCCGTAGTGAGGGCATTATGCCCGGCGGGCTCAAAGTGAAGCGCCTGGCCGCACATCTCTACCGCCAGCTCAAGAGTCAGGGCGACTCATTGGGGGACGAGTCACTCAATACAATGGATTGGGTGACGCTCTATGCCTTGGCGGTGAACGAGGAGAACGCCGTGGGCGGTCGCATCGTCACGGCACCGACCAATGGTGCCGCCGGCATCATTCCCGCCGTGCTCAAGTATTACCTCCATCACTGTAAAGGTGCGAGTGACGACGATGTTTGCCGCTTCCTATTGACCGCCGGCGCGATTGGCATCCTTTACAAGATCAACGCGTCGATCTCGGGTGCCGAGGTTGGCTGCCAGGGCGAGGTCGGTTCGGCCTGCTCCATGGCAGCAGGCGCTCTGGCCGATGCGCTGGGTGGCACACCCGAGCAGGTTGAAAACGCGGCTGAAATTGCGATGGAGCACAATCTTGGCCTGACCTGCGATCCCATCGGGGGCCTGGTTCAAGTGCCGTGCATTGAGCGGAACGCAATGGGTGCGGTGAAGGCGATCAGTGCCGCGCGGATGGCGCTGCGAGGTAGCGGTGAGCACTTTGTCTCGCTCGATCAGGTGATTAAAACCATGCGCGATACCGGTCGCGACATGCAAGATAAGTACAAAGAAACCGCCCGCGGTGGTTTGGCGATTAATGTCCTTGAGGTCCCGGTCAGCTTAATCGAATGCTGATTGATCGGGTCTAATGAGATCCATTGTTACCCCACCGGCTGCGACAAGAGATAACAGCGCTCCGATTGCCATCAGCGATTCGGCCATGCTGAGCCCAAAGAGCATCTCGGGGGTGAAGGAACACAGATTACGGACCTCGAATAGCCACGGCATCCATCGATCGATGGCAAACCAGTCGGGCATCCCAAGTTGAAACTGGCAGCTACCGTCTCCGATGCCATTCTCTAGGCGGTAGAGATATCGCGCACGCTCCGTCAGGCCAACCGAGGCGACGAGCACGCCGGCGTTGGCCGCGATGCGGAGGGCAGTTTTTTGCGGAGCGGCTATCATCAAGAGTGCGATAAGCGTCAAGGCGACCACCCAAAGTCGCGCATGAATACAGACTTGGCACGGCTCGTCTCCCAGCACGTACTGGTAGTAGAGTGCCACGGTAAGTAAGGCCACACCCGCCACGAAGAGCGAGATCCAATACCATCGGGTTTGCAGCGCGTGCGATAGGGCTCTCATTTGCTGGTTCGTTATTCCCTTAACCTGTCGTATCACCGGAAGTGCTTAGGAATGCTAACTCAAACCGGGCGGCAACGGATGCCGGTTGTGCGCCTTGGTTTCTCAAAATCCGTGCTGAGTTGAATGCGGTGCATTCTGCCCCTGAGAAGCCATGCGTCTAACTTCGCTGGTCCTTGTCCCTCCGTGGCGCTTAGCTCAGGTGGTGCTTAGAAGGTGGCGCCCGCTGGCTGGCAATGGGTACGGGTCTTGATATTGCTTTCTGCCGCCGCGGGATCCATGCATACTCCCGCGCCCGCGTGAGGACGGAGCGTAAGATTTGAGTTCGAAACTGAAATACCTCGAGTGGTTTGGTGTGCTGACGGCAATCGCTTACTCGCTGTTTGTGGCATCGAACATCGGGCTGGAATTCCTAGGGTTTATTCTGCTGTTTGTGTCCGCGATTTCGATTGGTATGTGGGCCTATTTCGGTGGCCACCGCGGGATTCTGCTGTTGCAATTTTTTTATGCTGCCGCTGGACTGATCGGGATGGTGCGTTGGTTCTAAGTCAGCCCATCCTCGAGGTGCCTAGACGTGATTGAGCCATTCCTGTCGGGCTTCTTGCTAGGTTTATCTCTGATTCTCGCGATCGGCCCGCAGAACGCTTTTGTGTTGAGACAGGGCTTGCTTAGGCAACACGCCTTGGCAGTGGTTCTGTTCTGCGCGCTGTCCGACGCGCTGCTCATCACAGTCGGTATAGCAGGGCTGTCCTGGTTTATCAGTGATCTCGCGGCGCAATACTCAGCTCAGCTCTTTGGACTCGCGGCCCTTTGGTTGTCGGTCTATGGCGCGCAACGTTTGCGAGATGCCTGGCGAGGCGCATCGGGCATGCAAGCGGCGGCGGGATCTAATCAGGAACTGCGCGCCACCTTGGGCATGGCCGCGCTGCTGACGTTTGGCAATCCCCATGTTTATCTCGATACGGTAGTGCTACTCGGCACCTTGTCGCTGCAATACATTGGCGCTGCAAAAGTCGCCTTTGGTCTTGGCGCCGTGATGGCAAGCCTGACCTTCTTTTCATTGTTGGCGCTGGGTGCTCGCGCGCTGTCGCCGTTGATGGGCACGACCCGCTCATGGCGTATTATCGACACCATCATTGCTTGTGTGATGTTTGCGCTCGCTTATGGATTGCTGGAGTCCGGCGGACTCGTGGGAGGCAGTGATGTCGTCACCGAATATTAGCGCGGAGATCAGTTTGTTGACGAGGCTCTCTCCATGACGATTTTGCTTGCGCCGATTGCAGGTCAGGAAGCTGACCATTTGCTTCTCCTGTCTGATGAGTACATGGCGTCGCTCTACCCGGCAGAAAGCAACCACCTTGTCAGCAGCGAGAGCTTGAGGACCGGCGACGCGACCTTTATCGGCGCATTTGTCGCCACTGACTCAACTCCCGATCCCATGACGTCAGGCAATAGCGGTGAGGTCGGAGATCCTAATGGACACGAGTGCGTCGGTTGCGTTGCCGCACGTTTTTATCGTGAACAAGCGTATGCAGAAATTAAACGCCTGTATGTCGCTGAGACCCGCAGAGGCAAAGGCCTCGCCAGACAACTTATGGCCGCGATCGAGGGGGATATCGTCGCGCAGGGTATAGAGTGCGCCCGCCTAGAAATGGGGATTTACCAACCCGAAGCGGATGCTTTGTATCGGTCGTTGGGTTACCGCGACATTCCGCCCTTCGGTGATTATCTGCTGGACCCACTCAGTCAGTTTCTTGAGAAGTGTCCCCTGACGCCGCACTAATCAACCTTCTCTATCATCTGTGAGCGGGCTCGCAGCGGCGGCTAACGTATTGAAACCAAGCTTCGTTCTCGCATTTCAGCATTGCAAAACCGGCGCTTTCCTTCTGAAAAGTACAGGTCTATACTCAGGTAAGTGGGGAGTTTTCTCATGGCTGTGTCACAGCGCATCGGGGGATGCAGTGACGACATAGCCGAACAGCACAAAGAGGCTGGAATGAGGGAGCTGCTTCGGCGGATGACTCGAAAAGAGCGGCGTCGGGGTCACAACGATAATAATTAAAAAAAAGGAGGGCTCATGAAGCGCTTCTACTACATTAGTGACGATCTGGACGATTTAGAGCAGATCGAGCACGACCTCGAAGCAGGCGGCATAGCCCGTCCACAGATCTATTTGCTCAGTAATGATGACGTTGGTCTCGATAACCACGACGTGAATCGCGTCGCGAGCTTTTTGAAAACAGACGTCATCCACTCTGGGGAGATTGGTGCAGTGTTAGGCTTGGCGGTAGCTGGCTTGATTCTACTGGTTGCTCATTTCTCCGGCATTGCGCAGCAAGTAGGGTGGGTGCCCTTCGTCTTCCTTGCCATCATTGGTTTCGGTTTTGCGACCTGGGAGGCCGGCTTTATCGGCATGCAGGCGCCTAACGTTCATTTCACCCGATTCGAAAAAGCGCTGGCACAAGGTCGACACGTGCTCTTTGTCGAGACGGATCGTGCGGACCAGAAAAAACTCAAAAAAGTTTTAAAACAACATCCCAAACTTGAGCGAGCGGGCACCGAGGTGACGCATACCCGTGCGCTGATGCTCTTGCTTCGTAATTGGGAGAAGTTCAGGAACTGGGCGCTGATTTTTCAGGGCCGTCCGAACAAACAACAACAATAACGCGGCTGCAAAGTACAGCCACCAATAGGGAGTATCGGCACATCACGAGAAGAATGCGGTAAGCGGTAGTTTCTTACTCTGATGGTCGTGTACTGGGGGGGCGTTGGTGCCCATTTTTTGCACTGGGTGCGAGAGATAAACTATGTTTGCTGCAATTGTATTGCTCGTCTTGGTTTTGGGGACGGTGGTCTTCCACTTCCTCAGTCCGTGGTACTTCACACCAATAGCATCTAACTGGTCTTCGATGGACGACACCGTCACCTTGACGTTTGTCGTGACTGGGCTTGGGTTTGTGCTGTGTAACGTTTTTATTGCTTACTGCATCATCAAGTTCCGTAATAAAGAAGGCAGGCGCGCGGAGTATGAGCCGGAGAGTGTCAAGATGGAGACGTGGCTCACCGGTCTGACCACTGTTGGCATTGCCGCCATGCTGGCGCCGGGACTGCTTATCTGGAAAGACGTGGTCACGCCGCCAGAAGACGCCATGGAGCTCGAGGTGCTGGCGCGACAATGGAACTGGTCTTACCGACTTCCCGGTGAGGACGGTCAGTTGGGTGCTGTGGCGGTGAGTCACACCAGCGAAGACAATCCGCTTGGCATCGACCCGTCGGATCCGTTTGGTCAGGACGACGTGATCGTTTACGACCCCGTTCTGCACCTAAAGGTCGACCAACCGGTGACCTTTCTGCTCAGATCAACCGACGTACTACATAACTTCACGGTCCCCCAATTCCGCGTGAAGATGGATTTTGTGCCGGGTCAGGTCTCATACATCTGGGCTGAGCCCACCGAGACGGGTAGTTACGACCTGCTGTGTGAAGAATTATGCGGTGTTGGTCATTACGCCATGCGCGGTCGCGTGATCGTTGACAGCGATGAGAGCTATGCCGAGTGGTTAGCTGACCAGCCGACCTTTGCCGAGACGCAGGCCGGGCTGAACACTGATCTCGTGGCAGGACAGGCGTCTTATGCAGTTTGCAGTTCCTGTCACGGCGCGAACGCTGAAGGTAACAAGGCGATGCACGCGCCTCGCCTCGCGGGTATGGACAGCGAGTACATGAAGCGCCAGCTGCGCCACTTCAAGCGCGGTGTCCGCGGTGCGCATGAGGACGACACCTGGGGTCGCACGATGGCGCCAATGGCCATGATGCTGTCTGACGCTTCAGCCATTCACAATGTTGTCAGCTACATCGGGACGTTGTCGGGTCAGCCCGCATTTGACGACAACACGAGTGTTGGCTTGGCTGCGGCGGTGGAGCGCTATGAGCCCGCTGCGTCAGGGGATCCGAGCAAGTCACAGGCTCTTTATGAATCGACCTGCGCGCAGTGTCACGGTGCGATGGGTCAGGGCGTGTGGACAGTCAATGCGCCTGCACTCACAGGGCTCGAGGATTGGTATCTCGCCGCTCAGATCAAGAACTTCCGGGACGGTATTCGCGGTCGCCATGCTGATGACCTCTATGGGCTTCAAATGGGCTTGGTATCGAACACCATGACTGATGATCAGGCCATCGAAGACATGGTGGCCTACATCACGACTCTCGAAGAACCACAGCAGTCGCCTACGCTGGCGCAGCAGAATTGAGCTGGAGAATACGATGGAACACATAGCACACGACGAGACCAGTTTTGTTCGGCCTGCTGAGGTGGGCGAAATGGAGCTTTACCACGCCAAGACCTGGCTGGGTAAATATGTATTTTCTCAGGACGCGAAAACCATCGCGATTCAGTACGCCGCAACCGCGGTTGCCATTGGTATGGTCGCACTGGTGTTGTCCTGGTTCATGAGACTGCAATTGGCCTGGCCCAACACCTTTACCTTTATTGATCCCGCTTATTACCTCCAGGCGGTGACCATGCACGGCATGATCATGGTGGTGTATCTCTTGACAGCGCTCTTCTTGGGAGGCTTCGGTAACTATCTCATTCCGCTGATGGTTGGTGCCCGAGACATGGTGTTCCCGTGGCTGAATATGATCAGTTTTTGGGTGTACTTCACGGCCGTATTGCTGCTAGCCGCAAGCTTCTTTGTAGGGGGCGGCTCGACGGGCGCAGGCTGGACGCTATATCCACCGCAGGCCATTTTGCCCGGTACACCCGGTTCCGAGGCAGGCATTTTATTGATGCTTGCCTCACTTGCGGTGTTCATCATTGGCTTCACGATGGGTGGCTTGAACTATGTCGTCACGATCCTGCAGGCCAGAACGCGTGGCATGACCCTCATGCGCATGCCCTTAACGGTGTGGGGAATATTCGTTGCCACCGTGCTCGCGCTATTTGCATTTCCGGCACTCTTTGTGAGTGCGATTATGATGTCACTGGATGTGTTGCTGGGCACTAGCTTCTTCATGCCCGCCATCATGACTATGGGCAACGAGGCGGAGCATGTGGGTGGCAACCCTCTGCTGTTCCAGCATTTATTCTGGTTCTTTGGTCATCCTGAGGTTTACATCGTTGCGTTGCCCGCATTTGGCATCGTCTCGGACCTGATCAGTATTCATGCTCGCAAGAATATCTTCGGCTACCGAATGATGGTTTGGGCCATCGTGATTATCGGCGCGCTGAGCTTCGTAGTGTGGGCGCACCACATGTATGTAAGTGGCATGAACCCTTACTTTGGATTCTTCTTCGCTACGACGACCTTGATCATTGCGGTACCCACCGCACTGAAAGTCTACAACTGGGTGCTGACACTCTGGCAGGGCAATATCCACCTCACCATTCCAATGCTGTTCTCGATTGCGTTCCTGTTGTTTTTTATCAACGGCGGGATGACAGGCTTGTTCCTGGGTAACGCCACGGTAAGTATGCCTTTGTCAGATACGCTCTTCGTTGTGGCGCACTTCCACATGGTGATGGCAGTAGCCCCCGTCATGGTGGTCTGCGGTGCGATCTACCATTGGTATCCCAAAATCACGGGACGCTGGTACCACGAAGGCATGGCACGGTTCCATTTCTGGACCACGTTTGTCGGTTCCTATCTGGTGTTCTTGCCCATGCACTACCTTGGGATCATGGGTGTGCCCCGACGTTACTTCGAAATCACGGGTACAACGTTCCTGCCGGATTCTGCCCAGAACGTGAATGCCAGCATTACGATTGCAGCGCTGGTAGTCGGCTTCGCTCAGTTGGTGTTCATCTATAACCTGATCGTGAGTGCTTTCAACGGCAGAAAAGCGCCGGGTAATCCTTGGAATGCCACAACACTGGAATGGCAGACAGAGACCACACCACCCGGACATGGCAATTTTGGTAAAGAGCTCCCTTGTGTTTACCGCTGGGCCTACGACTACAGCGTCCCCGGTGTCGAGGATGACTTTATTCCTCAGAACGTGCCCCCACGTGGCGCACAGACCGAGGGTGCACAATGAGCAATATCTTCACAGAGCAGCCCTGGATTGCCGATACAGGGCCCATAGCCCCTGCTTTGTCGGGTAAACAGATTGCACTGAACTCCCGGCGTTCTGCGCTGAAAGTGCTGCTGAGTGTGGTCAGCATCTTTTTCATGCTGATGATCGTCGCTTATGGCGGTCGTATGCTGTACCAGGATTGGCAGCCCACACCGCAAATTAGCTTGCTGTGGGCGAACACGGGTCTGTTGCTGCTTAGCAGCTTGTGTCTTCAGGCAGCGTTAATGTGGACGCGCGCGGACAACGCGCAGTGGGTCCGTGGCGCCTTGGTCGGCGCCGGTGTGTTAACGGTGCTTTTCCTGATCGGGCAGCTTGTCGCTTGGAAACAGCTGACAGCGATGGTGTTGGGTGATTTCAGCAACCCATCGGTCGGCTTCTTTTTCATGATTTCCGGCATTCACGGACTACACATGATGGGCGGGATGGTCGCTTTGATTCGCGCGATCAGCCGTGCTTTTGGGCAGTCTAGCGCTCGGGCCATGGAGCACAGCGTGTCGAACTGTGCGCTCTATTGGCATTACCTACTGGGCGTCTGGCTGGTCGTGTTCGGTTTGCTGTTCACAGGTAACAATTTCGAGATCCTGCTCAGGATCTGCGGCTTTATTTAACGGGGGAGGAGACCATGTCGACAGAGACAATGGCATCGGATTCACTGGAGTTGAAGCCCGGTTTAGCAGGCTTCTTTGATGACTGGAGTTCAGATCAGCGTGCGTTCAAGGGCGTTCCTTGGGGCAAGGCAATGATGTGGATTTTCCTCGTCAGCGATACGTTTATTTTCGGCTGCTTCCTCGCCTCGTATATGACGGTGCGTATGTCGACGTTGGAGCCTTGGCCCAGCGCGAGTGAGGTGTTTGCTCTGAGCTTTGGTGGTGCGCCGATTCCACTGATTTTGATCGCAATCATGACCTTCGTGCTCATCACGTCGAGCGGCACCATGGCGCTTGCAGTCAATTATGGTTACCGCAAGAACAAGTGGGTGACCTTCTGGTTGCTGTTTGCTACGGCGCTACTGGGTGCGACCTTTGTTGGTATGCAGGTGTTCGAGTGGAGCAAGTTGATTTTTGAGGAAGGGGTTCGCCCGTGGGGCAACCCGATGGGCGCTGCGCAGTTCGGCTCCGTGTTCTTCATGGTGACCGGCTTCCATGGATTCCACGTCTCCATCGGTGTGATTTTTCTGTTCATCTTCTCTTACAAAGTGGCCAAGGGCCATCTCGATGACCAGACGCCAGGTTGGTTCACCAAGCGCGGTGGCAACTACGAAGAGATTGAGATCCTCGGGCTCTACTGGCACTTCGTTGATCTGGTTTGGGTCTTCATTTTTGCATTTTTCTATCTCTGGTAAGGGGGTAAATCATGGACCATACAGCTGACGGTCACGCGCCGGTCATCCGGGAGGAGGAGGCGATCCAGCATCCGCTGGGGATCTATTTCAAGATCTGGATTCTGCTTTTTGTGTTGAGCGCGATGTCCTACGCGGTGGACTACTATCAGGTGCAAGGCTATATGCGTTGGTTCCTGATTCTCTTTTTTATGGTGTTAAAAGCCGGCCTGATTATCGCGGTGTTTATGCACATGGTGTGGGAGCGGCTGGCGATGGTGTACTTCATTTTGGTGCCACCAGCGCTTTTATTAACGTTGGTCGCGATTGGCTCTTTAGAGGCCGATTGGACCTTCTTTCAGCGTGGTGTGTACTTCTTGAAGGAGCTCATTATCGCGGCACCCGCATCCCCGCATCACTAAAGCAATACCGCCAGGACGACTGAAGAGAGGTAGCAACAATGGGTGGCCAAAAAACAGATGGCACTAATTACACCACACACGTCATCGTGTTCTTGTTACTGACGGTGTTCATGTACGTATTCGCCTACGTATTGGTAGATCACAACCTCGACGTGCCTGATCGAGTGGATACGGTTCACGCTGGAAAGCAGGAATAGGAACCGAGGTTTAAGTTAGTCTCCAAACGCTAGCTCATAACCTTCACTCGCGCGGTAGAGTTCGACGAACTGTGCCGCGACGTCTGAAGGCACAAAGGGCGGGCTGATAATGCCCGCATAGTGGCCGAGTGGGTCCACCACGTACACGGCGCTGGAGTGAGTCACCTCGTAAACATTAGTCGACGTCTCAGGTTCTGCACGGAAAGGTGCGCCGAGTTGACGGGTAAGATTGGTAAGTTGCCCAATAGAGCCGGTAGCGCCTAGGAAGGCTGGGTCAAAATACTGAACGTAACGTTGAATCTGCGCGGCCTTGTCACGCGCTGGATCAACAGAGATGAAAACAAATTGGATATCTGATTCGCTGATTCCTAGTGCAACCATCTCACGCTTTACCAGAGCGAGGTCATACAGGGTGGTTGGGCAGATATCGGGGCAGTACATGAAACCGAAAAAGATAAACGACCAGCGTGACTCCAGCGATTTGAGGTCAAATACCCCTTTTTCGTCGTCCACCAGAATAAACTCTGCGAGCGGCTTCCGTTCCGGGAATGCAATGAGCGATGCAGGCAGTGGCTCGGCCGAGGAGGAATTGCGCGACTGCCAAAGAGTCCAATATCCGGATCCTGCCAGTGCTGTGCCGACGACCGCGGCGACGATCAACACCGCCGCCATCAATTTGTCCCGAGTGATATTGCTCACGCCGGTTCCCGCCCCCTATGCTTTTGCGGGCCAGTCTGACCAATGCGTCCTGTCCGCGTCAATATTGCCAGCGCAAAAGTCTATCGAGAGGGCGCAGTCAGCTGCACCATGCTTTAACATTGGCGTGAGCAATGCCCCAAAACAAATCAAAGTGAGTCGATTTTTTTAATGGAATCCAGCCTGACAGAGCGCGCCTCTTGGCGAGACTACTACGAGCTATGCAAACCGAATGTGGTGTGGTTGATGATCCTGACAGCGATTGTCGGGATGTGCATGGCGACGCCCGGTGCTGTGCCGGTGGACGTTGTGATTTTTGCAAGCGTCGGGATCGCGCTCTGCGCGGGGTCAGCTGCGGCAATTAACCATCTTGCCGATCAGCACGTTGATGCGGTGATGGCTCGCACCTCGGGCCGTCCGATTGTCAAAGGCAAGATCGATTCGCAGGGCGCGGCCGTCTTTGCTTTTGTTCTGGGATCTCTGGGTATGATTGTGCTATTGACGTGGGTCAACGCATTGACGGCCTGGCTGACGCTGGCGTCCCTCGTAGGCTATGCATTTATTTACACGCTGTACTTGAAGCGCGCGACTCCCCAGAACATCGTGATCGGTGGTTTGGCGGGTGCGATGCCACCTCTGTTGGGTTGGACGGCGGTGACGAATCAAGTCGACGGCCATGCACTGCTATTGGTGCTGATCATTTTCGCTTGGACGCCGCCGCATTTTTGGGCCCTGGCGATCGCACGCAAGGAAGAGTACGCCAAGGTCGAGATTCCAATGCTGCCTGTCACCCACGGCAGTCGTTATACCGCCGTACACAGCCTTCTATATACCCTAATGCTCTTTGTGGCCTCACTGTTGCCGGTCGCCACAGGCCTCAGTAGCTGGATTTATCTGATTGGCGCATCTGCGCTGGGTGGCGTATTTATCTACCAAGCCGTTTTATTGCTTCGCACGATGAAGAACAGCGACGCGATGAAGATGTTCCGTTTCTCCATTGTCTATTTGATGGCGATCTTCCCGATCATGTTGCTGGATCATTACCTGCTCCCGAAGCCCATCTTCTCCTGACGACGGGCGGTTTTCACCGATGTCGGTCAGCGCAGTGCACTCAAGATTTTCAATGAAGCGCTGTCGCGATGTTCTCTTACTGTTTAGCGCCGGGATCTTGCGCGCAGCGTTTGCTGTTGGGGTTCTGTTAACGGCCGCCTGTGGCCAGAATCCGCCCTCTTATGACGTGGCGATTAACGGTGGCAGAGTCATCAACCCGGAGGCACAGCTTGACGCTGTGCGTTCTGTCGGCATTCGAGATGGGAAAATCTTAGCGATCAGCGAGACACCGCTTGAAGCCGAGAACGTGGTGGATGCGCGTGGATTGGTGGTCAGCCCCGGTTTCATAAACCTGCACTCCCACAGTGTGGCGCAGGCCGGATATCGCCTTGAATTACTGGATGGCGTGACCACGGTACTCGAGTTAGAGGCCGGTAGTTTTCCAATCTCACATTTTGGCCAGCAGTTGGGCGATGCGCCGTTGACGCACTTTGGTGCCTCGGTAGGGCACGCCTGGATCCGTATGCAAGTGGTTGATCCAGAGGCGCTGGCGGCAGTCGCCGCGACGGGCAAGATTGACATGTCGGGGGCTGCCTTTACGCAAGCCGCCACGCCGGAGCAACGCCAGCGGATTGAGCAGATGCTCGAGGCCGAGCTCGATGCAGGTGGCCTGGGCATTGGCTTTCTGCTCGATTACATGACGCGGGCAGTGGATGATGCCGAGCGAGATATGATCTTCGCAGTGGCCGCGCGCCATGACGTCCCGGTTTTTGTGCATGTCCGCCGCGGCATTGATGGCGATCCGGCCGGTCTTCTCGAAGTGATAGAGGCAGCAGAGCAATATGGCGCCGCGGTCCACATATGCCATCTCAATGCGAGTGCGATGAGCGGTGTGGATGTCTGGCTTGACGAGATTGATGCGGCGCGGGCACGTGGTATCGATGTCACGACCGAAATGTTCCCGTGGACCTCAGGTTCGGCCGCGATTTCCTCTGACGTGTTCTCACGGAATTGGCGCGAGATTTTTGCCATCGACTACGCCGATGTGCAGTGGGCCGAGACAGGAGAATGGCTGACAGAGGAAACGTTCAAGGCCTACCGGGAGACCCGCCCTGATGGCCAAACGATGCATCACTACATCCGCGAGGAGTGGAATCGTCGTGCCCTGCAACGGCCTCACGTCATAGTGGCCAGCGATGCCATGCCGCTAATCAGTTACGACCGCAAAGTGGTGCCTAACGGCGCGGGCACCTCAACACGCATCCTGGGTCAGTATGTCCGAGATGAGGGCTTGCTGAGCCTGAGCGACGCTATTGCGCGCCTCAGTCTCTATCCGGCCCAACGGCTCGAGGCCTTTGCGCCTGTGTTCGTGCGTAAAGGGCGGATAGCAGTGGGTGCTGATGCGGACATCGTGATTTTTGATCCCGCCACCGTAGCAGCGCAGGCCTCTTACGAGGCGCCCTTTGAGCCACCTGCAGGTATCCACAGCGTGTGGGTGGCGGGACAACTGTCAGCGCAGCGCGGTCAATTGATTGAAGGGGCTGGCGCAGGACAGAAACTGACCCGTACGACTCCCTGACGGATTTAACGAGCAGCGCCTCGATACACAGACCGCAGTTTTTGTATGTCGGTGATCTCAATCTCCCCGTATCGTTGTTTGACCGCACCCTGCTTGGTCAGGTTCTTGACTGCCTCAAACAGTGACTGCCGGGAGCAGTGCGCCATTTTCGCAAGCTGTTGTGAGGTGAGCCGTATGATGTTGGATCGACGACCCTCGCCACTCATCTCGAACAGCATCAATAGCAAGCCGGCCACGCGACGCGGGCGTTCTCTGACAAGATTATGTTGCTGTAAATTGAGAGCCGCTCGGAAGCGGTTCGCTTCAATCTTCAGCACAACCGGGTAGAGCGCGGGATGATTCTCGAGTAGCTGCAGGGCAACGTTACGCGGTAGCCCCAAGATGTGGCTGCCTGTGCTGCCGATCAGGTTGCGCTCTGCCGGAGTATCGTGGAAGAGCGCGATCCAGCTGGACGTGCTACCAGGGCCGAAGATCGCCAAAGTTAGCTCATCACCGTCTTCGGAATTGGCCACCATGGCAATTTCGCCAGTGACGATAACCCAAAGGTGATGATGCGGATCACCCGCAGCCTGCATCACCTCTCGCTGTTCGAGGGAATGTAGCCGGCACTGGTCAAGCAGAGACGTGCGCTGCTCAACAGTAAGGCGTTCAAAAACGGGTAGCTTGCCTAAAAATTGGACCAGTTCTTTGGTCGGAAGATCCTGTGCCACGGCGTCTTTGTCCCAGTTGGTAAAATTGTCCTATTTTAGACATTTATTCCCTGGCGATGCTGGTAGATTGAAGGTCTCGTTGGGGGACCTATGACATCGCAGGACTTTAGCCAGACGGATCGCGCCGCCTCACTGAGAGCATTATCTGACCAATGCTTCGATCTGTTAGTGATCGGCGGCGGGATCACCGGCGCCGGGGTTGCCAGAGATGCCGCCATGCGGGGCTTGTCTGTCGCGCTGATCGAAGCACAGGATTTGGCCAGCGGCACATCGAGTCGCAGCTCAAAAATGATCCATGGCGGTCTCCGCTATCTGGTCGCGGGTGACGTGGCGGTAGTCAAAGAGTCGGCCTCTGAGCGCGCCACGCTGCATCGGATCGCACCTCATCTCGCGCAGAAAACCCCT
>Ga0213859_10000836_pt1 | contig 13955 bp, 10 predicted proteins | sample PICome_2_FD_160133 | JGI IMG/M metagenome (GOLD analysis project Ga0213859, IMG submission 160133) | Coastal seawater microbial communities near Pivers Island, North Carolina, United States - PICO304 | ecosystem: Environmental > Aquatic > Marine > Coastal | place: USA: North Carolina... | reverse complement strand
ATCATATGACACCTCGATAGGACCAATTTCACTAGGAAATGCTCCTCTAAATGTATATGATTTAATGGAATCTCCATTACGATCTAATTGTTCAACTTTTAAGTCTGCTTCGTATTGGATAGGTGAAGTAAGACCGGTATTAGATCTGTGATTATTAATACCATTACTCCATCTTTCTATAGCATTCCTTACTGCAAAGTCGGTATCGTTAATGATGGTAACAGTCCATGTATCAAATGTCTTATCACCAGCCATTTTTAATATCCTTCCTCTGAAAGGAACATCTATAACACCAAATGTTGAACCAGGTAATTGAGCTGTTTTACATAAAAATGAACTCAGTTCCGCATCACCATTTGCATATGCAGGGAAGTTGATGGTCGCTTTAAATAAATTATTACGAGCACCACCGCCACGAAGCTTAGCCTTAAAGTCGTCTACGCCTAAAATCGCCATTGGTTACCTCCTTACACTGTACCTACAACTTCTTCAAACTCTACACCAGTTCTAACTGCAACAAAGTTAAGTGTTACATAGTTAATTGAACGGGCAGGTTTAATGAAGATGGAGGCCTTAAATTCATTAGCATCAATTACTGCAGCAGTATTGTTTGTTTCGTCACAAACAACTCTAAAGTCAGTAATACCTCTTCGTCCTTGAACTTCACGAAGTACTGGTTCGACAATATTTACGAATTCAGCTCTTGTAAATTCATCATTGAATTCAAAAAGGACTGTTTCAGCGGCCCTTGAAATTGCTCTTTCAAGTACCAAGAATAGTCTTCTAACATTAATCCTATCAAACGCAGAAGGTCTTGCAAGTTTAGTTTTATCACCAAACAATACAATTCCTTGACCAGGTATATTGGCAACAGGGTTAACACCAGCTTTATACAAAGTATCTCTTTGTGCTTTAGTTGGTATGTAATCAATTGCTGTTACACCAAGATATTGACCTCTTCTTTGTCCAGCAGGACTGAACCAAGGAGCTCTATCTCTATCTGTGGCTGCCATAATACCAGCGGTTGATGAAGATGCAGGGATTTGAATGTATTGATCATTATACTTATCATATACTTTTAGGTAGTTACCATCAAGTACTAAGTATGATGAGTTTGTCAATTCATTTGCTGTTGATTCAATATTGGTTGTGATAGTTGCTGCTGATGTTTCTCCAATAATATCATCTCTGTTTGGTGAAGCAACTGCTATACAATCTTTTCTTGCTGCAGCAATTGATACAAGGTCATTCACAATAGTTGTATGTGCATTACCTGTAGCATTTGGAGCAATCAGGAAATCAATCTCAACAACATCTTTATCTTCAAATAGATCAAATCCATTAGCTACTTCTGTAGCAGTAAGAGTTGCAGAATTTACACCATTTGCAAGTTCGATATCAGTTGTTTTGGTACCAGTGTAGGTATTTGCACCACTTGCTGGTTGGCCAAATGAAGCGTGAGTTGAATCAACTGCATTTAACATGTAAATATATTCTGATGTCTGGTTGATCACATCTTTAGCAAAGATTGATGTTCCATCTGCTGCCTTAGCATCAGATGCCTGAGATACAAATGGGAATCTTTCCAGAACCTCACCTGGAGTTCCTGTAAATTCACCATCTTGGTCAACAACGATAATGTGCATTTCATCATTGGTTGAACTTCTATTTGATGCATATGTTGAAGTGCTTGGGAATGCATCAAATGAGCTTTTAAATGCCCAATCATTATACACTGCACCTGCAGAGTCTGCGCCTGGACATATACTTACTTTTAAACTATTTCCTAGAACACCAGGGAATCTACCAAGAAAGGTATAACCTTGAGTTTCTAGTGATGATAAATTAGCATCAAATGATACCTCATTATCAATTTTATCACCGCCATCTGCAGAATCAGAGGCAGTTTGAAATAGAATTCCATGTGAATTTAAAGCTACAGAAGTTGCCTGACGGACAACTTGCATATTATTACCATATTTTAGGTAATAAGCAGCCGTATGGAAATCTATTGCATTATAGGAGTCTGGATTGGCAAAAGTATTAACGAGTTCTGTTTCGTTAGACACTTGCACTCTTTGCCCTACTGGACCCCATCTAAAGTTTCCTACGAATGCACCAGTAGTACTCTGAACGCCAGGTACGGAACTGGTAAGGTCAATTTCTCTGACTACAACCGCAGGAGATTCGGAAGGAGTTGAAAGCGCCATTGTTTTTTCCTTATTTTCGGTTACTAATTATATGTTCTCATTATACGGTTATATTCAATTTACATATATTTATAACTTTGCCAAATTTCAGATGCTTCTCGTTCATTTCGTGAATTCTCTGGTAAAAGATTACAATTTTTACATGTAGAAAATGTTCTTTTACCATTTTGTAATCTCATTCTTACATCATGTAATTCCTCTGATAACCATATAGAAGAAAAAGTTTGTTCATATACATTACCAAATGATGTTTCTTTAGACCAATCTTCACAACAAATATACACATTACCATTCCAATCAACAATAGATTTAAGTGATGGTTGATAACAAGGTTTCTTCATATTATTTGCAAACCACAAATAACCTGCACGATTTGATATATCTGTTGGACCAGTTGTAATTCTTTTATATGTTTTTAAATCTTTGAGTATTTCATTCATTTTATCTACATCGTCCTGGCCATCATAACAGTCAATCTTTATGGATAATAGACCCCAATTATCTATTTCCTCTGCAGTAATACGACCATTTAATATTCTATCACCACTTGTAATTAATCGTGTAGATATACCTTTTGATGTAAATGCCTTAATAATATCACCAATATTTGGATGTAATAATGGTTCGCCATATCCTGATACACTAATTACACCGTCCCATTTATGATATGATAATTCCTTTGCTAACATTTCTGCCAAATGAACTTTCATATAATTTTTTTTATTTGGAAATCCCATAGAATGTGGGCAGAATGAACAAGTTCGATTGCACAAGTCTGTTGGACTTATGACAATTGATACCAATCCTAGTAATTCTGGTATTTTAGAGGGTGTAAAAAGTCCATGCTCTATTGTCAAAATTCATCTCTATCAAAATCATATTGTACAAACCATTCCTGGTCCTGCATCCTTTTTTCTTCAATCCAATCACTACCATCATCATGAAAGCCAAAAGGGACAACATCATCTTCAATTGCTTTCATTCTATCATTAAATATCATCTCTTTTAAATTTATATCAGAAATATCTTGGAAGGCCTCGGTATAAACAAAATAACCAAACATAACAAGATTCATAACCAAATCATCATGGTTACCTTGTGAGGCCTCGTATGATTGACCTCTTGCTTCAAATGTAGATATTTCCATAATTGTTTCTTGATCAACTATTTCTAATTTATCATTTTCCAATAAATCCTTAAATGAACTACAACCAATTCTTTTAGATTTCCTTGTTATTTCTACACCAATTTTATCAGCCTTTACTGCAGATTCCAAATACATATTTTCATATTCAAAATCATGGTATAATCCATTACATACAATTCCACCTTGGTCATTTGCCTCAATAACAACATAAGCATCGTTATACACTTTTGCGTACTTATAAATAATATTTGGGTAGAGTATCGGAGAGATAACATTGTTGCGATACACAGCCACTTGCCTAAACGGCGAGGCACTAATATCGATTATTGTAAAAGTAGAATAATCCTGACCTCTACCTTTTGAAACATCGACCGTCATAATATATGCATGACCCTTCTGTGTTTTTTCATACACTAAAAGGTTTCCTCCTTCTAGTGCTTCAATTGGATTTTTTGCTTTTAATTTCATTAATGTTTCTGCATTAATTAATGTATCACCTGTACCAAAAAATGTATTACCAAATTCTTGATCAAATTGTAGTTGTGATGTATTTGCTATTGTTTGTGTTTTCCAATCATCATCACGACCAGGAACATCCCACCAATCAACCCTAAATGATTTAAATTCATTTACTCCTTGCTCGGCACCTTGCCATATATTATAAAATATATTACCAACACCATTTGCTGTTGATGTAACAATAATTTTAGTATCTGTACCAGCTGATACCACAGGATATGTTGATGTATAAAACTCAGCGGCTCTTTCAACAAAGGCAAACTCATCAAGGTATAATAAATTAACAGACATACCACGAATGGAACTACCAGATGTTGCCGCTGCAACTATACGAGAGTTATTTGAAAATTCTATTGAACCTTTATTTAATGCCTTACACCCTGGTTGTAAAAAGAATGGTAAATTTTCCAACATAAGTGTTATACGCCCAAGCATTTCACGTGCCGTAGCACCTTTATTTGCCATTATGGCGATGGTTTTCTCGGAATTAAACAGGGCAAACCATAACAGAAATGCACATGCAGATATAGACTTACCTGACTGTCTACATGCTAATACAATATTAAATCTTTCATCTTGGAATTGTTTAAACATTTTCCTTTGATAAGGATATAATTCAAATGGAACTAAACCTTTATCAAGTGAAATAATTTTAACATAATGTTCTGTAAAATATGAAGGACTCTTCATGCATTTGGCATATTCCTTTATTTCTGCCTGAGTCCAATCCTGTACAACACCATCTCTTTTTACGAGTGGGTTACCAAGATAGTATTCATTATTCATTGTTCTCGTTAGTAACATCTATCACTTGTTCATCATCTTTTAATAATTTTTGTAAGTCAGCAGTTGTACCTACAAATAAATTATTAGTTGTATTACCTATTTGTTTTTGTTCTTCTTTTTTATCTAAATCTTTTCTTTTCTTATTTAAATCCATCAATTTATCATTGACATCTGCCATGTTTTTAATAAGATTAGATAATACTTCATATGCTCTGGGATGCTCTGAAGACCTTGCAACCTCCATCATATCCATTAAAGACTCTTTGCCTTTTTCTAGAAGTTCGTAATATGTTGCTCGGGAGTATTCAAAATCATCTTTTATATTTTTTTCATCACTCATGAACTATCGCCTATCAATTCTATTAATGTTGTAAATCCAAAGTCACTATCAGCAGTTCCTATTACAGTTAATGGATCTGGTGTAACAGTAATCCTTGATGTTTGTATATCACTATCAGATAAACCAGCCTTAATTTGAGATAAATCTGTAATTGATTTACGAATAACATCAGATGTATTTATTGGTCCATAAAAGTTAACTTTCATTTGGAAATCCATGGTATAAACTATGGTTCGTCTTGATGCCAAATCGCCTTCAAAATCATCACTAAAGGTTAAACTCTGTATAATGATTGGCATATCCTCTTTAAAATCTGGATATTCAGTAGCAAATGGTTTAATTGTAAGTGTATATTGTGGATTAAAAAATGGTATAATTTGTTCTACTATTTGTAATGCATCGTCCTGTGATTTTGCATATACATTTAATTGAAAATTTATATTATAAGGTATTGGTGTAAAAAACTTTCTTCTATTTTCCTTTGCTGTACCAAGGCTATTAAATGTGCTAATCTTTGTTAATTGTCTTGTTAGGTCATAATCAAAACTTGTAATTTCAAATGACATTCTCGGTAGTTTAATTGCTACTTGAGAATTATCTGTTAAATCAGCTTGTTCTCTAATTCTTTCAAGATATTTTCTTTTTGGTGCATATGACAGAGGAACCTTTACCTGACTGACAACCTGGCCAGATGAATTCTTTCTTATTACATATATGTTATTGAATATACGACCAAATATCGCAACTGATTTCTTTATTTTCTCGTGATAAAAATGTGTACCAAACATTATTGACCCTCCACATCACCAAACGGATTGTTTTCACTAAAGTCTAGGAAATCAGAACCACTACTGAAGAAATCATTTTGTTCATTAGAAGATATATTATTTTGTTCAGTAACAACACTTACTGTAAAGTCTGAGTCTTGTCTATATGAACCTGTAATTGATAAATTATAAGTTGGTAAGAATGTATGATATTTTCCATCACTAGCACCAACGTGTACAAGATGTAATTTACTATCTGAATCTGAGAATTTAGATATCTCACCAGTCATAGTTAAGTTAGTTGCTGAATCAAGTAACATACTTGCAGTTTGTCCAGCCTCTATTGTATCACTATTTCTGTTAAGAGTTAGAATATATGTATATGCATAATCTTTTTCAATGGCATCAATTTCTGTAATGCCAGTATCAAGGTCCTCATCATTGTATTCAAATAGATTTGCTCTAAGTTTATATACAGGTAAATTTGCTAATTGATAAAATGGTTGTTCATGCTCTACATGTGATATTTGAAATAATTTCTTTGTCATTGGAAGGTATATTAAGTCGCCTTCCAAAGGTCTGACAGCTGTTATCTCACCATCCATTTGTTTTACAGCAGAGTTCCATCTTCTTCGTGATACAACAAATGTAGCTTCATCACGAATCTCAACACCAAATCTTGTGAACAGGTCACCCTCTCCATCAAAACCTTCAGTGTTTTCAATATACATTTCTATTACATGTGAGGAATTAAAACGTGATGGAATATCATCGCCTAATATAGTATCTTCATTAACTATATCTCTTGGAAGATAATAAACGTCTTGACCATAAATCTTTAATGATTCAATAACTATATCTTCATATAAATTCTGTTCTGACCTAACGGCATCAGAAAAGTATAGATTTCGTGCCATAACCTACCCTACAAAAAAGTCTATTGGTGTTTCGTGGTCAAGTCTTAATCGTTCCCTTAATCTTTCTATATCCTGTGTAGCATCATCATAGATTTGTCTACCATTCATAGTAACACCACCAGGTAACTGCATTCCTTCAAATTTAATAAGGTTAGCACCCCATTGTTGTTTAATGAGTGCTGTAGAATATTCTTTTAACCACATATCATTCCATACTTTAGAAAATGCTGATTCGTCAACTGTTTTATATGCTTCATATACAATATAATCACCGGCTTTTAAATCACCATCAGCAAAATCGCCGAATATGTATAATCTATTTTGTTTCCTTGAATACTCAATTTGAGGTGTTCCATTCAACTTCATATCTAATAGTGAAAGATATTGTTGCATCTGTTCGTAATATGCTAAATCACCAACATAATTATGCATATCTGCAATATCATTTAACATCATTTGATACTTAATATCAAAGAAATTTAAACTTGAACCAAATGTGGAATCAATAGCAAACATTCGTGATATAAACAATACATTATTATCTACAGAAACATATTCATTAGTAACATCATCTGCAGTTAATTGATAACTGACATACGTTCGAACAGTTGCTTCAGAGTGATATTCTTGAAAAACTTGTAGAGCTTCATCCACTCTATCTTCTAATTGGTCCTCGTCTACATTAACTTCAATGACAGGGTCGCCTAACCTTCTCTTACAATAATCTATAAGTGTAGCTCTTGAAGTTGGATTTGCCATAAATTATCTCCTAATGATACTATTTATAATATTATGTAATAGTAATTCCTAAATAATATGTGTTTACAGTAGTAGAAGCTGAGGATGGATATGCTTGAGACCTATAATCATCATTGTTAATAAATTGACTTATCAAATCTTGTCCAGTAAGTTTTGTATCTGTAATACTTGTTCCTCTTTGTGTACCAGAACCATAAGCATAATCTATTCTGCAACTATCAACATGTACACTACAATATCTCATCATATTTTGTAATACCTCGCCAAAAGCTGCACTATCTGGTGTATATACATCACCACTTGTATCATAAACATGTAAAGGGATGGTATAATCATTTGTGGCACCATCCTTTGAAAACAAATAATAACTAGCAAAATTAGTAGGTTGGTCTTGAGTTTGATTAGTGGTACCAGTTGCAACAACGGTAGCTCTATCTATTCGGGTATCAAGAAATACAGCATTTGCATTAACAAGTGTGCTTCCACTATATGTTGTTGCTGTTTGTATGTGATATATCCCACCAAAACTATCAGCAGTTGTATCGGTTGTAATATATGATTGTAATGCTGGTTTTATAAATGTATCAATAAAATCAGAATCAGTCATAGGTTGAACATCATTACTTCCATCAAGATAACATGGAAATTTTATATTATTAGAATCAACAACTGAATAGGATGAAGTTGCTTTATTTTGATCTATAGTAGCATAAGCAACTGAAACATCAGGATCTGTAGCATTGAAATCGTTTAAAGCTGATGTAGTTGGATACGTATTTGTAGCGGAAAATGTTTGAGACATTGTCTGTCTAGTATCGGTGCCGAGTGTACCTAAATTACCACCACTTGCTGTGTATGATAAACTTACTGATGGATTTAATGAGTATTGATATTTTGCTTGTTTTTTAATTTCATCTATTTGAGCAGTAGACATTTGTTTAATGTCTGTACCGTCAAAATAAACTGGAGTTCTAACTGCCATTATATATTACCTCACTATGTTGCAGAACCAACAATTGTTTTTAAATTACTTCCTGCAGAATTTTTAATATTTAGTGTTACGGCTGAAGTGAAATTACTTGATGTTAAACTTGTTAATGAGGCACCTGAACCAGAAAATACAGTGGCTGCAAGTGTTCCATTACTAGAATTAAATGTTAAATTTGTACCACTCTTTGGTTCAAGGTCACCAGTTGCCGCTGTTGCAAATAGAGGGAAACAAGTTGTGTCTGTTGATTCATCAGCAACTGTAACTGCAGTAGCAATTGCAGCTGTTCCTGATGTATTCTGATTACCAGCCGTATTAACACCAGGTAAATTAATGTTTGCCGTTCCGTCAAATGAAACACCACCTATTGTTCTAGCAGTCTCCAAGGCTGTTGCCGTTCCTGCATTACCAGATGCATCACCTGTTAGAGCACCAATAAATCCAGTAGCAGTTATTTTACCTGTACTTGGATTATAGGTCATGTTACCATCAGCTTCAACACCAATGTTACCAGAACCTGCTGCTCCAGCACCAAAAAGAATTACATTATTTTCATTTGTTGCTTCATTGTCTGTAACTGTAACTGTGGTCGCAACTGCCGCTGTACCTGAAGTATTTTGGTTACCTGCAGTATTCACACCTGGTAAATTTATGTCACCAGTACCATCAAATGAAACACCACCTATATTTCTAGCAGTTTCAAGTGCAGTAGCAGTAGCAGCATTTCCAGTAGTATAACCAGACTGTACAGCGTATCCAGCACTAGTTGCACTATCAGCACTTGTTGCATTACCTGATAACGAAGCAGTTATTGTACCTGCAGAGAAATTACCTGAACCATCTCTAAATACTATAGTTGATGCTGTATTAGCATTTGTGGCATTTGATGTGACCGTGAAGGTTCCACCCTCACTATTTACAGAACCACTTATACCATTTCCTGATGTAGCACCTTGTTGTACATAATTACCAGTAGTATCGGTTCCTAATGTTACTGAATTTGCAGTTACTCCACCAGCATATCCAGCATATACGGCTGTTCCTGCATTTGTAGCACTATCGGCTGTGGCAGCATTTCCAGATGTATTCTGATTACCTGCAGTATTAACACCAGGAAGGTTAATATTTCCTGTTCCATCAAAACTTACACCACCAATATCTCTTGCAGTTTCCAAGGCTGTGGCTGTGGCTGCATTTCCTGTTGTATATCCTGATTGTACTGCATAAGCAGCTGCAGTAGCACTATCTGCTGATGTAGCATTACCACTTAATGATGCAGTAATTGTTCCTGCACTAAAGTTACCACTTCCATCACGAGCAACTATTGCTGAATTTGTATTTGCATTTGTAGCCGTAGTAGCACTATTTGAAACCTTACCTGCAGTACTAATTGTTGCAAGTTTTGTATCAACAATAGCAGCACTTGCATTAATATCATCATTGACAATTACTCCAGATGCAATTGCAGCTGATAATGCAACATTGCCAGAACCATCAAATGATACTGCACCGGCAGTAACATCGCCAGTAATACTAAAGTTTCTGCCTGTTGCAAGAGTAGTTGCTGTATCTGCATTACCGGTAACAGCACCTGTTACATTACCTACAACATTTGCATTTATTGTAGAGGTTGTATAATCTGTTCCACCTCTATTCACAACGTTAGGTGGTACTGCAGAATCAAATGCAGAATCAACTAAATTATGGTATAGATAATATTGTTGATTAGAGGCATCTCTAAAGAATCCTGTATGTCGTCTTTGGCCATCTCTAAAATAATGACCTATAAAACCAATATCAAGAACATCTGATTCTTCATTACTATCTGCCAAGTGAATTAATGGGTCATTTGTTGTATATACAATTGTATTAACTTCAGTAGTGGTTCCTGTTACAGTCAAATTACTTACAGTTAAATCAGCAAATGTAACATCAGAAGTTGTTGCTACTGCTTGTCCTATTGCAATTTCACCATCTGTAATTGTTACACCTGTACCACCAGAGAAATGAGCTCTTGCTTCAGAAGCTGATGGTCCAGTATATGTAAATACACCAGTACCATTATTGTATGATAAACTACCATCACCACCAGCATCAGTTACAGATACAACTTTTCTTGCTTCTGTTGAATCAACAAAATCACTGTATAGTGTTGGAAGTGTTGGAGTATTAGTAAAGTTATTATAATCTAAATAATGAGCTCCTTGTTGACCATCTAATGTATCAGCATCTAAACCACTACCAGCGCCATCATTGTCTGATGTCCAAACTGTACCTGTTTTACCATCAAGTAGATTTAATTCAGCGGCAGTTGATGTTACAAGAGTATTATTTAATCTCAATCCTGATGATGAACCATCATGAGTTTCAATATCAAAATCAGTACCATTCATTATTTTGAATTCGGTACTTGTCATTCTTACATTTATATTTTGTGAACCAGCCTTTAAATGTGCTATTTCAATAATACCATCTTCTGAACCAGCAGCAGCATCACCAATTTTACCTGTTATTTTTGCAAATGTTTTCTTACCATTTGCATCATTATCAGCACTAAATTTAATTTGTCCTATATAATTTCCATCTGCGCCTGTAATATCACGCATAAGTTCAAATTCTGGTGCAGCTGCAGAACCAGCAGTTGTATCAGTAATTGTTTGTGCTTGACCGGTTGTTTTAATAAAGCCAGAGGCACTAGTACCACCTAATGTGTCTGCATCAATTGTTAAAGCATTTATAAAGGTAGCATCAACATCTGCTATTATAATATTACTTACATCTGTTGAATCTACTAAATCAGTCGCAGATATAATTGCAGATACCTGTGCACTATCCACAAAATCACCATATAGTGTTGGTATTGCAGGTGTATTGGTAAAGTTATTATAATTTAAATAATATGTACCTTCCTGACCGTCAAGTTGGTCTGCATTTATATTCAATGCATCAACAAAAGCCTTATCAACATCAGCTGTAATTATGTTTGATACATCGGTAGAATCTACAAGGTCAGTTGCAGATACGATTGCAGATACCTGAGCACTATCAACATAATCACCGTAAAGAGTTGGTATCGTAGGAGTATTAGTAAAATTATTATAATTTAAATGATACGCACTATTTTGTCCACCTAATGTATCAGCATCTATTGTTAGAGCATTTATAAAGGTTGCGTCAACATCTGCTGTTATGATATTACTTACATCAGTAGAATCAACTAAATCTGTTTCACTTATTCTTAAATCAAAGTCTGAATCAAAATTTGCCTTTGTATATACTTGTTCTACATCAAAACTGAATACACCAGTACTTGCATTATAACTTAAATCACCTGATGCACTGATAGCATTTCTTATTTCTGATATTCTATTATTTGAATCATGTAAAATTGTTGCAAAGGAACCACCATCTGCTGTATTAATTGTAAATATGCCAGTTGCAGAATCATATGATGTTGATGATACACCAGCAACAGATACTGTTGTAGCAGAATTTATTTGTCCTTGTGCGTTTATTTCAAGGACTGGAACTTGTGATGCAGAACCATAAGTTGCGGCTGTAACACCTGTATTTGTTATACTGAATCTACCTGTTGCAGAATCATATGTTAAGTTACTACTTGATGCAAATCTTGAATGTACTTCATCACCAAATACTACTGGGACATATTGACCGCCACTGTCATGGTCAACATATGATGAATCCCAAAGTAGGAAATGGTCTGGATATCTTTTTAATCTTAAACTATTATCTACATCAGCAAGGTCTTTCATTTCAGCGGCGCCACCACCTTCACCACCTGATATAGTAGAGAATGATAAGGTTCCATTACCATCAGACACAATTGCTTGTCCAGATACAGCAGCATCAAGTAATGGAAATCTATATGCATTTGTTCTTAATATACTAAATGTACCACTATCGGCAATAATCTTACCAGCAACATGAACATTATCGCCAACATAAATATTATTAGAATCCTTGGCATTTATTTGCTGAACTTCAAGCTCTCCTCCAACAAATGAATTAGAACCAACTTCTATATTACCACCAGCTATAATATCACTAGATGTAGTAACAGTTTGTACTTTAACATCTTGTGATGAATCTAATGAATATGTTCCTGTTGATGAATCATAACTTAAATTAGTTCCTGCATTAAGAGCATCTCTTACTCTTGTTGCATTTAAATATAAATTAGTAGCTGTTTCTGCAAGGTCATCTGTTGTATGATTACTTAATGATGATACAGTACCAGTAACATTACCCTCAAATGTACCGGCAACAAATGTTTCTGAACCAACAGTCCATTTATCTGTTGTTTCATTCCATATTAATGTTTTATTTGTGGCATCACCACGTTCAATTTCTATACCACCATTCTCAGTTGGAGAACCAGTAGCATTTGAATTAAGTGTAATTGTGTTATCAGCAAGATTAATTGTTTCTGTATTTACAGTAGTTGTTGTACCACTTACTGTTAAATCACCGCCAACCGTTACATTTCCTGTAGTTGTAACAGAGGCAACTGTAACTGATTTAGCAGAATCAATTGCAACTACACCACTTGTAAGTTCTGTAGCATCAATACCTTGACCAGCTGAGAAGTGAGCTCTTACTTCACTTGCACTAGGACCTGTATATGTTATCACACCGGTTCCACTATTGTATGCTAGACTTCCATCACCACCTGCATCTACAACTGATATCAATTCTCTTACATCACTATCAAATTCTGCAGAGTCTAATGTTAATTGAAATATTTGATCCGAATCATTCCAAGTGAAGGATATACCATCACCTGTACTTACTGTAGCTGTAACATATTTTGATGAACCTGAATCATAAACTAATATATCTGCATGTTTTTTACCAGTAGTATCAACACCAACTAAATTGTTGATATCCCAACCACCTGTAACACGTTTCTCTGGAACGCCTACAGTTATATTTTTTACGATTGTACGATTTGAATTACTGTTTATTCCGACTGGCATTTAATGAATCCTATTTAGTAACGCTTGGTGTAACCTGTGCCCTACCTTCTAGAATTCTTTCAATTATAGTATTTGAATCACTATCAATATAAGAGATTTCTACATCATATACATATCTTCCAGCCTTAAGAGCGTCTGTTTCTGTATTTGTGAGTGCGAGAGTAATAACACCGTCTGTTTCGGGTGTAGGAATTGCGGCTGTAAATGAAGTTGTATCATCGCTATCGCTATTATAGTTTTTCTTTAACTTAGCGTATGCAGTATAATTTGTGAGATTTTTCTTTGCACCATTGGTGTCAGTTACGTTTAATGTAATAGATACATCTGAACCTTGGTCTATAGTGATTTCTTCATATTGTGCCATGAAATACCTTTCTTTCAGTAGTTTCTTTGTCGGACCCTATTGCCCCTGCACTTATGATATTATTTATACATTTTTGATTTTGTCCAACAATTCTTTTTTATCTCTGGTACAAAAACAAAATGTTTGTGGTCCAGCATATACAATATCCTTGTTAATATCAT
>Ga0213859_10000835_pt1 | contig 13956 bp, 16 predicted proteins | sample PICome_2_FD_160133 | JGI IMG/M metagenome (GOLD analysis project Ga0213859, IMG submission 160133) | Coastal seawater microbial communities near Pivers Island, North Carolina, United States - PICO304 | ecosystem: Environmental > Aquatic > Marine > Coastal | place: USA: North Carolina... | reverse complement strand
TAGCCTCTTTATTTCTTTCATAATAGGCTTTTTTTGCAACTGCTACTGCATTTTTATAATTTTCTGTTTCTTTTACCTTCTGGTAATATTTACGGCAATATTCCCGATGTTTTTCAGGATTAAATTTAATAGTTTTTGTTATGTTTTCCATTATATATATAATACTAATATATTAAAATTTTAAATCAATTTTTTTTTTATTTTTAATTTTTTTCTTTCACCTTGTCAAGGCTTAGAAATAAATATTTTTCTCCTTCAACCTCTATGCATTCACTTTCATCAAGTCCCCATCTTACCATCATCGGCGTATCCTGTGGTGAATCGTTCACTTCCCAATTACCCTCTTCATCTTTATACATCGGCGTAAATTCTTTTAGGTCATCGTCATTTTTTAATTTATTATAATTCTCTTTGGTTATTCTATAGGTTCTCACTTCGTGGTGAAGTTCAGCGGGTCCGTCGTTTCCTTCTTCAACATATGGATTCGTAAAAATTGATTTTAAAATTCTAATTGTAAAAATTGATTTTTCATCTTTTTTCTTAAGTCTTAATTCTGCATATTTCTCAATTAAGTCTTTGTAGATTTGGTCGGGGACATCTTCACGCCCTGCTAAGTCTTCAATGTAGTTCAAAAGGTTCTCCATTATATATATTATACTAACATATTAATTTTTTTAAATTCAATTTTTTTTTTAATTTTATTTTTTTTTTATTCTTAATTTTCATTAGTTCGCATTTTTATTAAAATATATGTATAAAATATATGATTAGCAAAAATAAATTAGTTTTATATTGTCCCCTTTATAAGCCTTTAGCCGTTGAAGCCGTTAAAAATAATTTTCATAAATATGTAGTCCATTTCAGTGAAAATCCTTTTTTTCGCAAATTTGGAGATAAAGTCCTTAAGTATTTAAAGAAACGGGGACGACGTGTGGTGGTTTTAGAAGGCTTAAGATATTGGTATTTTTTTTTAATGGCTAACAATTCCTATTATGTCCGTGATGGTGACTATTACCCCCGATTGACTAATTTTTTTATTCAAAATGGAGTATTCAAGGCAGAGCCTAAATATTTTAAGCCGAGGTCATACTCTAAATACATAGTAGTTTGTTATAAAAATAATAAATTCTATTTTTGTGAAAAATTTGCAACTATTAATGAAATTGAAATTTTCTTTAATTTAAAAATTAAAATGGAAAAATATAAATATACAATTAATTATAAAAAAAATGGTAGAAATGACAGCAAATGACATTATATTGCTTATTGGTGCCGGTTCCGGTGCAATAGCAACGCTAATTTATGCAGTTCAAAAAAGCAGATGCACCACCATAGATTGTTGTTGCATTAAATGTAAGCGTCAATTAGGAAGCCCTAAAAAATCCCCTCAAGATAGAGAAGAAAACGGAATCTCTCCAGTTATTGAAACCATAACTTAATTTTTACTATTGATAAATAATAAAAATTAATTAATTACAAAAAAATGAGGGTGGAGGTCTTATGCAACTAATTTAATTTTTTTTTTAATAGTCAACAGAGATGACTCTGCCTTTTTGAATATTCAATACGGCTTTAGTTTCAGCAAATACATTCATAGTGTGATTAGCGGATTGATTACCGACTAAAGATTGAATTGCAAGGCTTGAACTGAGCCCGTTTGTATTGTAGCCTGAAACATTAGCATTTGAATCAGTGTCCCAGTCATTATAACCGAAGTTAAAGACCATAGCAAAGGCGGAGTTGAAATAATTATATGTGCCGTAGTCGGCGGTGTTTCCATCAGCATTTGCGTTCCTGTTATGGACACCCATTGCACCATATAAATTATCATATTCTTCGTGTTTGGCTCCAAGGGCTTGGAGGCACTCTTCGTAGCCCTCTTGAGGAAGGTCAATATTATAACTGCTCACACGCCTATTGTCTACTTCTACCCAGTAGTTGTTAGATTTATCGGCATCACTGATAAACATTGCGTTATTGCGTCCTTTAGTAGAACCTGCGATTTGAGTATAATTGGCGGTTCTTACATTATTGACCCATAATTTAGAAAGGCATTGAGTGGCTACTGAGAATCTGTTTGAGATTAAGGCTCCGGAATCATTAGCAAAGGAATAAGATAAATAGCGGTTGAATGGAACGGAGAGTGTGTTTCCGCTGTCTAACATAGACATAATACCACGGCTCAACATAGGGAATTCAATAACACGTAATTTTGCGTAAAGGTTAGTGAGTTGGAAATCTGCGGTTCCTGCACCACCGAGGACTCTTGAGCCGTCAAGGGTGATTTGAATTTGAAGGGGGGCAGGTAAGGTGCTTAAATCCATCACGTGTCCTTGTTCAACTCCTAAAAAGTCAATCCAAGAGTTTAAGTTAAATGGTAGTTCTTCATTGACAGCACGAGAAATATTTTTAACATATTTTGCAGTGCTTCTTAATATTTGTTCACCACTGCTTTTAAGCGTGGCGGTTGTGGTGTCAACTAAATCGGTGAAATTACCAACTACAAAAGGGGCAACTAATTCGTCACCACCTTGGACAACTCCAGAACCTGCTTGACCACTACCAATTGCTCTTTGGCGGTTAGATTGAGGGTCGGTTGTCCATTGGCGGAGTATTTGGTGCAATTGGTTATAATTTTGACAACTGGAAATAACAACACCACCCGCGGATACATCAATTCTTTGAATGAGACCACTTACTCCGTTTTGTGGTAAAACTCCACCATCGGTAATTGCTTTATATGTTCCAGATAATGTAAAAGACGAAATATCGGCTAACCCTTGAGCGGGGAGATTAAAAACAATTCTGTCTGTAGAGTTAGCAGTGCTGGTGCTTTCTGCAGTCAATTTAAGATTTTGAACTCTGTAATTCTCAAGACGATTAATCAAGAATTTCAGTTTTTCAGGAACGTAGGGGGCTGAACTTGAGATACTCATTTTATATATTAAACATATATAAAAAAAATATGAAAAAAATTTATTTCTAAATTATTTTTTTTTATCATCAAATTTCTCTTTAACCCATACTCTAATTTCTTTAGTAAGAATACCAATAACTCCAATAAATGCGGTTAGTGCTTCCCAACTCATTGTTTCTTAATATTACCATAGAATATTTTTACTGAAATATGAATTACTAAATTTCACTTTTGCCGTTTTTGCGTGGCGTTTGTGGTAGGATTCACGCCGAGATTCGCTCCCGTGTTGCAAATAGTCACTATAATCACGATGACCTATATCTGCAATTTTATCCCCTTTTTTATTAAATACATCTAATTTCTTTTTTCCTGTTGAACTATATTTCACCGAGAAATTCCCGAGTTTTTCAGCCTTTTCATTAGCCCTCTTAAGGTATCCTGCTGAACCAAATTTAAAAGTTCTCATTTTATATAATACTTAAAGAAATTAAACAATCATTTTCCTAATCCTAATGACTTTGCTTTTTTATAAAGTGCTAATCTCGCACTTAATAGTGATACTCTCGCTAATCTGCGTTTAACTCCTGCTGAGGATGCACCCCTCACTACTTCTGCTATATCTGCCGGTGTCACAATAGAACTCATATAATCTAAATTAGATTTTTATTTTATTTTTTTAATTACAATCGGCAGGTTTTGAAACATTAGGACAGCGTTTTTTCATCCACTGAGGCTCATTTCCCTTCTCGTATTCTAAACAACCAACTTTACGGGGTGCACAAGTTTTACACCTTTTTCTCATTTTAGGGACTTTGCATTTTATTTTATCAGCATCAGGCACTCTACCTTTTTGCAAAAAGGCTCCAGCCCTTTTTGCCCCTTCTTTTCGTTGTTCTTCTAATTTCTTTAATTTCTGTTCCCTTGCCTTTTCAATATCACTTAATTTTTTATTTTCTAAAACGGCTTTTTCTAAATCCCTTAAATTAGGTGTTGAACCCCTAGGAATCAAATTTTTTCGTTCTGCTTCTTTCATTAATCTTAAACTAATACCAACAGCCCTCTCCTCGTCTTTCATCTGGTTTAATCTGCTGTTTTGACTATCTGCAATGAAATTTTTAACCACCTTTTTAGACTGCACCAAGGCTTGGTCTTTAATTACCTTTTTAACAAGGGCTTTCCCTGCTTCCTTGACCCCTCCTCGTTTTGCAATTTCTTTAACTACCTCCCCCTTTATTTTTGAGGGCAATTTAGTTGCAAAAGTGGAAGCCGTTTTTATGACCTTACCAGCCTGACCAACTGCTCTCACTACTCCTTTTTTTCCTACTGCTTTTCCTGCTCTACCTGCTAATTTTGCCCCCTGACGGACACCTTTTAATACACCTCCAATTGCTGACATTATATAATATATAATATATAATTATTTTTTGATATATTTTTCGGTTATTGTTTCAGCACTATTTCCTATTTTATCCGCCATTTCGGCTTTTTTCTTTTCCATTTCACCGAACATTTCAGTAAGAATAATATGCCTTATCATACTTGTGGAAATTACCTTATTGTATTTAGCAAATAGACGCATAAACGATTTCGTTATTCCGTTACTGCTCATTGGTTCATTTTTACGATTAATAATAAAATACTCATTGCCCCAGCCGTGCCTCTCTCTCCATTTCAAAAACTCATTTATTAAATCGGTTAGTTCTTCTCCTAAATCAATTTTTTTCATTCCGTATTTACCTGCCGTTTTATAATCATTCAAAATTAAAAATCCTTCAGCCTTATTAATAACAAGATAGTTCATCTCTTCACGTTTAGCCTTTGACATTTTATTCCACTTACTTTTTAAAATTATCTTCATAGTGTGGACATCATTTCTTAAAGGGTATTTCATATATAGACTTAATAAAATGAAATTTTGAGCATCTAAATATTTATTATGTTTCAAAATACCTCGGCTTTTCTCTTTCATCTCCTCATACTCCTTCTCCTCCATTTCCAAAATTCCCTCCAATTCTTCCTTGCTCAACCAGTTATCTTTCTGCTTTTGTGACTTTTCACCGCTTTTATATGCTTCATTTACGGCGTTAACACTTTCCATCTGTGCCTCTTTGTATACGTCTAAAATATCTTTGTCAGCGTCTAAGATTCGTAACATCACGAGAATCGGGACAATTTTTGTTTTTCTGGTGTTGTGATTCTCGCCAATGCAATTTAAAACCTTTTTTGGATTTTTTAAAAATTTATATAAATTATCACCTTCACAATCTCTTTTAAGTTTTTCTAAAGTTCGGGTATATAATTTTAATGTGGAATCCCTTATCTTAGGGTTGTCCTCTTTTAGTGCTTCTTCTACGTTCATATATATTTATAATTAGAAAATAATTTTAAATATATTCCTTAATTTATATTCTGCGGTTTATCTCATCATCGCTCTAATTAATTTTAAAGTTTCGTCATCTTGCTCTTTTTGTTTCATTTCCGCTACCTTCTTGTTGACTATCTCTTCTATCTCCTCCGCTGTTGGAGCAGGTTTCATTGATGCAACGGGGTCGGGTTCGGGAACTTCCTTTTTTCGGTTCTTTTTTCTATATACCACCCTTTCCTCTTCGCTGGATGAATCACTTTCATAAACAATTACTTTTTTCGGTTTTCTTCTACTTTTCTTTTTAATAATAATTTGTTGTTGTTCGTCTTCTTCCTCCTCGGCTTTTGCTTCTTCAAGCATTTTCGCCTTTTGTCTTACTTTTAAATTACGTTCTTTTCTGTTTAGTTCGGCTTCCGCCTTTTTCAACTCCGCCTCTTCCTTTTTTGCACTTTTTTCCTCCTCCCGAACGGCTTTTTTTGCTTCCCTCACCTCTCTCGCCTTCTCTCTCATCATTTTCAGCCTTTCAAGTAACTCAGGCGTGACCTCTCGTTTTTTCTTCTCCTTTTTTTCAATAACCAATTTTGGTTTATCTTCCTGTTTTTCAATCACCTCTTTTGATTCCGTGTCACTCATTTTTTATTATAATAAATATAAAGAAAATAATTTTAGAAATAAAACATTCTTATTTTAAACCCTAAATAATAAAATAAATGAATAATCCGCCGTTAGGATATTATATCTATTATACCTCGGGTCGTCTTTTTTGGACAGGTCGTCTTTTTTGACCCCTATTTTCGGGTTATACCCCCTATTACCCCCCCCGCATGGGACTATATATCAAAATTAGGGGTCAAAAAAGACGTTTAGACGTTTTTAGACGTCCTTTTCAAAAAAAAACTTCCGTTAGTATAATAGATTTATATATTTTATTTATGCGGTGTTTTAGATTTAAATATTTATAATATTTTCTATTGTTATATTAAATAATGCCTAATACAGACCTTCAATATTTTGAAACGTTATATAATCCTAATTTGGGAACGGGTATAATTAGTGACGTTGAACAGAACACTGAGGATATAAACCAAAATAAACAAGATATAGAAACCAATGCTCAAAACATAGCAACAAACGCTCAAAATATAGCAACCAACGCTCAAAACATAGCAACGAATACTCAAGACATAGCAACAAACGCTCAAAACATAGCAACCAATACTCAAAACATAGCAACCAATACTCAAAACATAGCAACGAATACTCAAGACATAGCAACAAACGCTCAAAACATAGCAACCAATACTCAAAACATAGCAACGAATACTCAAGACATAGCAACAAACGCTCAAAACATAGCAACCAATACTCAAAACATAGCAACCAACGCTCAAGACATAGCAACCAACGCTCAAAATATTCAAACAAATACAAATTGGCGTAATGATTTTAATTCACAGACAACAGGTGAACTTTTAACTCGTGATGGGACAGATAGTTTTAACACTGAAGCATTCGGTAATAATTTTACAAGTAGTGAAATAAAAAAATCTTCTCTTGGTGGGATTCTAAATTCTCATATATTTGCAATTGACAGGCAGGGTTCTTACACTTTTCAGGATTTTAACCAAAGCGGGGGACAATATAATAATTCAGTTATAGAATCAACTTCAGCCTCTGGAACATTAATGAATATTGCTCTTCCTTCAACATCTGGTCAACTTGCTGTAATTTCTCAACTTCCTTCAACCTATTGGGATATAAATGCAAGTAATAATATTTTTAACACTAATTCAGGCGGACGAGTTGGAATCGGCACAAATTCCCCTAATGAATTATTAGAAGTCTCAGGGACTGCTCCACGTATAAGAATTTATGATGGAACAACAACAAGAAATCCTGCTCTTGAATTCGTGAGAGGCTCAAGCACATTCGGTGCTGATAATTTTAATGACTGGAGGCTTCACAATGAAGGAGGTAATCTAAAATTTTTTTCTCAAGGAACATCAGGATATACAGGCAACACATTATGGCTTTCATATCTCGGTAGGGTTGGAATAAAAAGGGACAATCCCCTGTCAATTTTACAAATTGGAGGAACCAATCACGATTCACATTTTAATTATTCAACTGGGGAAAGCACATATATAAGAGGTGGAAAAAATGCTTCATCTGTTTTCATTGCTGACACAGGGTTAAAACGAGTAAGAATTGGTGATTCTGCAGTAGGGGCTGAATCAACATTGGATATAGTAGGTAATGGTAGTAATTCACATTTTAATTATTATTCAAATAATTCAACTTATATAAGGGCAGGGACAACAAGTGCTGATGTTTACATAGCAGACAATACCGCATCAGGACAAGTTGGAATTTTAACATCTACCCCTAACGCAAGTTTTAATTGTGAGATAAACGGCTCAACTTTGATAAGTGATAATTTTAAAACAACTGGGGAAGGCTTATTTAATCAAAATGACCAGTTATTAATACAAACAGATGCATCAAACGGCGTTAAATTAAATTTACAATCAAGCGGAGGTGGGACAGATTATATGAAAATTGGTGCTTATAATAATGTTAATAATATTCAAAATTTTAATAGAGATTTAGTAATTTATGGCGGAAGTGAGGTGGCAAGGTTCAAATCCAATTATATGGAATTACAAAATGCAACTCACTCAAAATTAAATTTTGTTAACACAACAACCGCTGGGAGTTACAATTATATGGCTTTTTATGATGGTTCAACAAGAATTTATTATGTTGGGCAGGACGGCGGAAACAATGGAGATTTTATGATTGGAACAGAAACAAGCGGACGCTCTCTTTTGGTAGATAGAAACAACGGCAAATTTAAAATACAAAAAAATACAGAAATTCTTGGTTCATTATCTTTTGATGCTGGAGTCAACGCTCAAACCTATATAACTATTGGTGGAAACTCATTGGCTTCAAATTTATATGGTATTCAATTAGTATCAACCGCAAGTGAAAGAAAACACGTAAGCCTCGGGCAAGATTCTACACACTCTGGCTTTTTATCGTGGGAACATAATGCAACACCTGCTAATGGTATTTTGTCCTTATCCACTTATGGGGGAAATAATAAAATCGTAATACAAAATGATGGTGGACAAACTTTATTTGGGAAATCAACGAATAATAGCGTTGCTACATCTGGGAAATTAAATTTATGTAATAATGACGGAAATTCTGTGGCTTTTGAATTTAGAACAAATGACTCTGCTTCATCAGGGGCAGATTATCCAGCCATTAAAATGGTGAGTGGATTCACTAACACAACTTGGAATAGTGCCTATTTAAAATTTCAATCTCATCACTCAGGAACTCCAACTTATAATGATACTATGACGATTCAAGGAAATCAAGTCGGTATTTTAAGAAGCCCTGACGCTATAACAGCAACACTTGATGTTAACGGAACTTTTAAAGTAAATTCAACAGCAACATTTTCAGGTTTAAATATTTTTGAAAATACTATAACACTTCAAAACCCGTCACCATACGTCATACTAAGGGATACGACCGACAGAGATGACATCCAGATTCGGTTTGATGGTCTCTACTCTGGAAATAATCAAACAAATGCACGTATTTCCACTCAAAACGACTATTTAAATTTAGAAACTACAACAACACAGGGATTTAATGGAATACGATTTAAAACAAATAATTTATTAGCAGGAACCATTGACAATAACCAATATTTTTATATAAATAATAGATTAGGTTTGGGTGGTATTACTCCTCAGGTGACTTTGGATGTTTCAGGTTCAATTAAATTTGATAATGGGAATTTTAATAATTACAATTCTCAAATAAACCACAATGACACCACTTTCAAAATAGATTATTATGATTTAGCAAATCCAAGTGCTCACCCCGAGAAATTCTGGAAAATTCAACAAGAAGGGGCAGATTCTACCTATCACGATTTATTTTCATATAACAACACAACTAAACAATTTTTAACAATTGGTAATCTTAACGATTTACCCTCAAACCCCTCTGCATCTTGGAGAGCAAGGCGTAATTGGATGACTTATGACAACACAGGAGCCTCATTTTTTGGAGATTTAACAACTCCTTATGGATTCACAATAGAAGATGTCACACAGGCAGACAGGATTGATGATGTTTCAAAACAGAAACAAGAAACATTAACATTTAACATAAAAGGTCACAAATCCAACGAACCTATAACAACCTACCCCGACAGGCTCGTAAGTGGTCAAGTTGCAGAATATATTTCATTAGATGGGACAAGTTCAGGGAAAAGTTTTTTTAATCCAGAATATACCTCTCAAACATTAGACGCAAATGTAGTCGGTAGAAGTTCATTAATTATGTCAGGTAAGGAACTGAACGGAAGGTATAACGCCGAGGAGATTAAAAATAATGTATTCACACCAAAACAAATTACTGATTTAACACCAGTCACGAGAAATACCGAGAATATGGGACAAATGAATTTTAGCGGAACAAATGCATTTTTAGATAGTTCTTCAATTTTAGGGCGTGTAGTGATACAAAAGGATTTTATAGCCCCTCAAGATTATAATAATTCACACAACACCACAGAACCAAACACGGCAACGGAAAAGCAGGTTTATACGTGGACAGCATATATGCAACCAACAAATACTGCTATTACTCCACTTTTATTTAAAAGGAAATTTGCGGAATCTCGTGACGGATACAGCGAGGATACGTGGAATTGTCTTTTAATTGGTATTGGTTCACCTCGTTCAAATACCACAGGCACGGCACAATGGCTTACATTTGAATTTGGGCTTCAAGTTGGAACAGATATTATACAAGAGGATTGCTGTATGGGTTTTTATTGCGGTGATTTACAATATAACAATTTAACTCAATTATTCACTATTTCAGCACCTTTAAGAAATCCTGTATGGTATAACTTTTTAGATAATTTACCGAATGCATCTGTATGGACTCCCGATGCTTGGAACCAAACAATATCAGGCTCAACGAGCGGTGTTGCTGGTGAAACATTTTTCCAAACTACAGAAAAAAGAATAAGACAAAATGGTGAGGCTGGTTTGAATATGTATTTTTTTACTGATAATTTTTTTAATAAAGCAGGATTCAAAGCCGATTATATCCCTATAGATACTAATGCGTGGGCATCATTTCAACAACGTCAATATTATTTTTATTTCACTGCAAGACAAAAACAGGCGGAATATCACCAACCCTCAAATAAGGTTATAAGTGAGAGTTTATCAAAAGGACGCTATGAAAATATAGGTTTTAATAGTCCTCTTTTAAGTGCCCCTAATAATAGCAATTATCAATTGACTCAATTAAAAGCCCCTCAGTTTGTCAATGGTCAATCTAAAAAATACCAAGCAGTATCCGCCGTTTCATTTATAGGAGATGACAATTTTATAATTTCATTTTGGTTAAATTTAAGCACAAATGCAGACACTAACACATTACAAGGACAACAAACGCAGATTGTTCTTGGTTCTGGAGGAAGAAACTTAAACACAGGCTTTCAAATTAACATTGTTGCTATCTCAGGTAGCAGTTATAGTATGCACTATTTACTGCTAATGGAAGTAGTGTAATTGGGACAATACCAATTAAAATACCATCACCAGTTGGCGGAATATGGCGACATTTTGAATTTATTATTAAACGACAAGCAACAAATCCTTATGGTGGATTTTCTGTTCCATCTCAAGTAGGTTTTAATAATTTTAATAGTCAGGCATTATCAAGAGCATATATTAACGGAAATTTAGTAGGGCACGGATGCGTTTTAAATAATCATACCTTTTTGAATTCGGAGTTCGGCATAGGTGGTGATAGTGGAACGGGCACTTATAACAATTTATTATCAGGGTATTTAACTAAGGTTTTTTATGCTCACGGAATGAGTAATAATGAGTTAGATGCTTACACTCAACAAAATACTTTTAATGGTGGATTTTCCCCTGAAGCAGGAGTTACTGGCGTTAAATATTGGTATAATAAAGTATTAAATGAGAGTTACCCTTTTTATAGACAAAATTTTTCTTTCTTATGGGATTTTAGAGGCACAAGCACAGGAGCAGTAGCAGGAGCATATCCCCGAGGTTCAATTGCTAATTATACATCTTATGCATCTCTCCAAGCATTTGGAAGCCCTACTATATTTTATGTTAACGGCTTACATATATATGAAGGTGTTGATGGAGAATATCAAATAACGAGAAGAACAGATGACGGAAATGAAACAGAATTATTTAAAGAATATGCTTACACAAATTATAATGACAAGGCTTTAAGAGTATCTAAGAATTATGTTGATATTAATAATGGTTCCGTAGCAGAAATAATACACGACAACAATAACCAACCTATTGGAAATTATGTAGGCGTTAATAATTTATGTTTTACGGGCATTCAAGAATATTTAAGGCAACCTCTATGTATGGAGCCTATTTGGGTGAATGAAACTCACCCGCAAATACCTTGCACAACACAAAGGCTTGTAATGTTTAGGAAAAATTATTATGTTAAGGGATATAGCCAACAGCCTTTAAATGCAAGATGGTTAGGTAGAGGAAAAGTTCTGTTTGAAATAAGAAGTAATATTTATTGTATATCAACTCCGGTTATAGATGTTCGTTTGATGGGCTGGATGCTCGGACCCGATTGTAAAGGGACAAATTTTTGGAGTTGGGTTGAACTTGCAAATATAGCAGGACAAGATAGAAGATTAGCGTTTAATGGGTCAAATTTTAGGGCACATTACAATAAATGGTATTATTGCGACTTAGATGTGATAGGGCGTAATTATATTCAATATATAAAACTTGAAATACAAACATATGCAGGTTCTTGGAATGTTGACCAATACGACGGCTTTTCGTGCGTTATGTATTCACTACCTTCTATTACAAATTTAAGTGGGGGTATTCCATCAAATTAAAATCTAATATTTATTATATAATGGGATTAATTGGAAAATTCGTAAATGAAGTAACCGGCGAGATTATAACGAATTCGTATGTTTCAACTTATGGCTCTAACATACAATTTAGACAAATACACAACAATGAAGAAAGACGATTATATTTTGAAGGTAAAAAAGAATTACCTGATAATTATTTTGAAGCAGGGGGAACCATAGGAAAATATGAAGTTCAAGGTCACCTAAATGTATATTACAATAGAAAGGCAAGAAATGAAAATAAACAGGAATTAACAAAATTATTTTTTCAAGTTTGCATTGCCGAACCGAATAATTTTCATAAACATATTTATAAATATATACAAAAGCAATATCCTGAATTAAAAAATAGTGACGGCGAGGAAAGCCTACCAAACCCCGAGCCTTTAACAGCACAAGAACCAGAACCAGAACCAGAACCTGTAAATGAGGAATATGAGAAAATGATGAATAATAATATTGAATAAATTAAATGGAAAATAGTATTTATGAATTATTAAAAAATATAAAAAAAGATTTAGACGAAATGAATAAAAATTTAGACGAATTACAAAAAAACACTAATTTTTTAATGACACGCTTTGGATTCAAAAAATAAAATATTTGTTATATATATATTATGGTTAATTGGGAAGATAAAGAAGAAGCGACAAAAGCATTGCAAGAATTATACCCGAATATGAAAATATTTCAAATTAATATGATTGTAGACCTTTATAAACAATCATTAACAGATGAAGATTTAAGCAAACTTATTGAGGAAACAGGCGAAACAAATGAATTACCTAAAATAACAGATTATGAAGAAATAGATTATGGAACACAAAACGCTATGGAAATTATAAAAAAAGGTGACTATGAGGAGTGGGCGTGTGAATTATGCGGACACCAAGATGAAAGGAAAAAGAGTGAGCAAAGCCCTCATATATGTCAAGGTTGTTACAATATTTATTATTTAGAGAAAAACGAAGAAAATGCAGATAATGACGAAAAATAAAATATTATAAATATATATATAATGAAAACACGTGTTCATACATTACATTTAAAAAGCGGTTGTAGATTGAGTGGAACTGAAGCAGATTGTTATTTCACAACATCGGGATTCGGCGAAGGCGGGACTATTAAAAAAGGTGTTGTTTATGTAGATTATTTAACATCAAGGCAACAAAGTGGCGATTTTGCACCTGCAGGGGTTGCTCATTTAATTAAAGTTAAATCAGGTTCTATTCCAAAAACAGATATTAGTTTAAGGTGTGACGATTCAGGAAATAAAAGCGTAAACATTCCAGATTCTACAATAGGAGTTTGTATTAATATGACCTATGAAACATCGGGCGGTAATTCTCATTTTTCCTATCATAACAGCAACGAAGTAAGAGATGGAACCTATGGATTAGCATTTGAAAATTTCCAAACAAGCAACCCCCTTAATATTAAAATTACTGATATTAGCGACACTGCAATAGCAATTACTAATTGGCGAATGGGTTTAGTATTTGTTGAATTTTTAGAAGAAGATGAATAAGATTTTTATTTTATTTTATATGTATTATATATAATAAAAAATGGATAGAGTTAAAAAAGCGGTAAAAGTTACGAAAAAAAAAACTGAAAAGAAAAAGGCAGTTAAGAAAAAAACGACTCAAATCGGCAAACAGGTCGGCAAAGTAAAAACAGGGGCAGTTG
>Ga0213859_10000830_pt1 | contig 14024 bp, 13 predicted proteins | sample PICome_2_FD_160133 | JGI IMG/M metagenome (GOLD analysis project Ga0213859, IMG submission 160133) | Coastal seawater microbial communities near Pivers Island, North Carolina, United States - PICO304 | ecosystem: Environmental > Aquatic > Marine > Coastal | place: USA: North Carolina... | reverse complement strand
TTTTTGACTATTACGTAAAAACCGTCAAACGCCTTGCGCCCGATGCGCAATGGTGCGCAGCAGGGATTGGCAAAGATCAGATCACATTGAATGATTGGGCCGTATCAGCAGGTGGGCACGCCCGAACAGGTCTTGAGGATAACGTGCGCCTTGATCGTGAAACACTGGCCCCCTCAAACGCGGCATTGGTGAAACGTGTGGTTGAGCTATGTGATAAATATGAACGCCCTGTCGCGACATGGCAGCAGGCGCGTGAAATTCTGGAACTGCGGCCCTCATAGATCAATTGGGGGATAGGAGATCACCGTGCAAGAAATCCAGTTAAAAGCACGCCCTAAAGGCGCCCCAAAAGAAAGTGATTTTGCACTTGTCGATTGGACCCCTCCAAAATTGGCACCTGATGAAATACTGGTTGAAGTGGATTGCTTTTCTCTTGATCCATATATGCGGGGTCGGATGGATGATGCGAAATCCTATTCAGCACCTGTTGCGTTAAACACACGTATGGAGGCAGGTGGCGTGGGGCGAGTCATCGAGAGCGCATCAGATCGGTTTAAAATTGGCGACTACGTCTTTGGAATGACGGGATGGGCGTCACACGCTGTCTTACAGGACAAGTTAATCCGTAGATTGGATGTCGCCCCGGAACACCTTAGCCGCGCTTTGGGTGTACTTGGAATGCCTGGCTTTACGGGGTGGTTTGGCCTAACCCAACATGGCCGGCCAAAGCCGGGTGAAACCCTTGTTGTGGCCGCCGCAACTGGCCCTGTAGGATCAATGGTTGGCCAATTGGCAAAACGCTCGGGTTTACGGGTGATCGGGATCGCGGGAAGCGATGAGAAATGCCAAGTGGCAGTAAATGAATTCGGGTTCGATCACTGTATCAATCACCGTACATTTGAAACAGCAAAAGCTATACGCACAGAGCTTACTCAACACGCACCAGACGGAATTGACATCTATTTCGAAAACGTCGCAGGCCCCATCCTTGAAGCCATCTTACCGGTGATGAACGTGCACGGACGCATTCCAGTTTGCGGTATGATCAGTTGGTACAACGCAGGCCGTTTGGGTGGTAATGCATCAATTGAAACATTAAGCGCACCCAAGATTTGGCGAACCATTTTGGTGAACCGATTATCTGTCAAAGGCTTCATCATATCAGATCATTGGGATCACTTTTCCACCTTTTTGACAGAGGTTGCACCGATGGTGAACGATGGACAAATCAAGTTCATCGAAGATATTACAACTGGACTAGAAAACACGCCGCAGACGTTTATTGGAATGCTGGATGGTAAAAACCACGGGAAAACAGTGATCAAATTACGCTAATCAATGTAGGCATCCTTGCGGTTCCCGGCACGTTCCCAATGAATGGGCAATGTACGTCCATAAAGTTGTTCTGTGCGTTCAGGGCTGCCAACCATGTCGGGCTGTTCAACATAAGAAAAAATCGCGACATATCGTGGGGTGGTTCCAATAAGTGGCGTCACCCGATGAAGAGAATGGCGCCCTCTGAAGAGTTGCAAATCACCTGGTTCCAACTCCAGAACATTGATTAAATCAGATGTGCCATCAAGAACGCGACAGACTTCGGAAAAGTTTTCTGACCCTTTGCGAATGCCAGGTGCATATTCAAATGCACCACCACCATCAGCATTTTGTATGGCAAGTGTCACAGTAAAATTATTCGTGTCAAAGTGCCACGGAAACCCATTCCCTTCGACCGCCATGTTAATGATTACATCCGCCAAAGGGTCCGCGTATCTGTAAAAGGCATCTTCCTGAAAACAGTCTTGAATAAAGCGATCAAATCCACCGAAGTCATGTATTGACCGCAGGGCACCGTCGGTTTGAAAGTTGTCAGCAGGAATAAATGCGTTTGAGCGATCATAAAAACGACGTCTGGGATCATTTTCCGGTAGTGTTTCATCATCTGCAGTAAAATATACGTTGGTGCGGTTATAGGAACGGTGTGCATGTTCAGCGACCGCGTCTGCTTCTTGTGTTAGTGCTGCAATCCCTTCTGGAGTTAAGAAATTCTTAAGCACAGCGCAGCCATCGAAGGCGAGGCTATCGCGCACATTGTTCAAAACTGCATCGCGCTTCTCTCCATCTACATGGATTGGATAGGCATCAATGTTCACGAGATTTTGCACGTCATACATCGCTTTGTCTCCCTGTCTTTGAAATTAATAAACAGAAAGTCGGATAAGCATTTCAGGCTTATTTACGACCGCGTTCGTAAATTACGACGTCTTTCATTGCATAGTGCGCATCACTTAGAGAATTGATCCAATTTTTCTCAATCGCGTCCGGTCGCAACATCAACTCATCCCGATTGGCTAAAACTTAGGCATGTTCATCTTCGTGAAGAGCATCTTGCATAGATTTCACAATAAAACCAACCAGCAGGTTGATAACCGCAAAGGTCGTGACAACAGTGAAAGGCACGAAAGACACCCAAGCGTGAGGGCAAACTTCCGTCACGGGTAAAACAAGCCCAATGGATCAGCATTCAAGCGTCATAATTTGGTACAAATTTTAGGCGGACTGATCAAGATTTCTGAACATTCCAGGAGAAGTTGCTCCGAACAGTTTGGTCCGCGATAGTGCAGTAACCCTTGAGGATGTGAAAAAGGCCGTTTGGGCTAAGCTGGGCCGCCGTGGGACCAACGACCCTCTTCCATCTGGATACAGATACGAGCAAGATTTAGTCATTGTTTCCATCGCGATGCCGCCCATGAGAATCTAAGTGCCCCGCGTGACGCCCTGATCCTGGCCATGCAGAAAGCAACGAAAACCTTCAGGTAAGACGCGATAGTATTTTCATGAATTCGACCCCTAAAACTGGGTCGCATTCTTAGGTTTTTTCCCTAGTACTTCAAACAGTGCTGCTGCAATGATCAACAGCGTGCCCAAGGCTTCGCGCGCGCCGAACATTTCTCCTGAAAGAAGTGCTGCGGATATGGCACCGACGACAACCTCGCTCATCAATAACACCCCGATGCGGGCGGGTGGCAAAACCGTGGCAGGCAGAATTGTCAGGAACACCATGGGGATCATATAAAGTGTGTAGATCAAAACATACCCCAGCACAGTGGGATCCCAAGTTACTGAAACAAGCACGCGCCCCTGCCCCTGCATAACTCCCAAGGTGATCAGTGACAGCATCAGCGCGCCTAAGAAAAAACCAATCACCTGAACCCGCGCGGGGATTTCATGCGCTTTTAACAACCCAATGGACCCCACAGCCCAAAAGATACCTGACAATAGGGCGAAAATATCCCCCGAGGTGCGCGGGATCGGGATACCCCCATTGCTGCCCAGAATGACCGCCAAACCGACAAACGCAGAGAGCAGCGCAAGGATACGGGGCCGATCGAGACGTTCACCTAAAAATAACAGGCCCAAGATCGTGCCCCATGCTGGCGTTAGGTAGAAGAGCAGGATTGCGCGGATCACATCCGTTAATGCAAGAGCCGTTGTGAACAGGCTAAAGGCCGCGCCTGTTAACAAACTGCTGAACAATAGAACGCGCCAGTGGGTTCGAATGATCGCACCGAAGCGTAGGGTAAAGGGCAGCAAAACAACCAAGCACCCGATATACAGCGCGATACCCGCGCTGGCGCCCGTGAACCCTAATCCCTCAAGATGGCGCAAGGGGAGCCAATAGATCCCCCACATGCAACCGCCCAAAATGATCAGCAGGCTGGCGCGTGTCTGAGTTAACCGCATATCAACGCGCAATAGAGGCCGATGAAGAAGCGCGCGGCACCAAGGCGCGCACCAAATCCTTCATATCAATCTGACCTATAGTTTCTCCATTTTCTGTCACGCGATAGATGTGGTTTGTGTCGCCATCCGACAGCGTGATCAAATCCTCAAGGCTTTTGTCCGCATCCACTTCGCCCATGATATCCCCATCACTGACAGGGGACATAACCGAGCGTACACGCAACACGCGGGCGCGGTTAATATCGCTGACAAAATCCTCGATGTAGGGATCGCAGGGGTTCAACAAAATGCCCTGTGGTTCGCCCTGCTGCACCACTGCGCCGTCCTTAAGGATAACAAGGTGATCGGCCAGTTTCAGCGCCTCATCCAAATCATGGGTGATAAAGATGATAGTTTTGTGCAGTTCTTTTTGCAGCTCCAACAACAGGTTTTGCATATCCGTGCGGATCAGCGGATCAAGGGCAGAAAACGCTTCGTCCATCAGCATTATGTCAGTATTCGCCGTTAACGCTCGAGCGATACCAACACGTTGCTGCATCCCACCGGACAGTTGCGCTGGATAATGATTTTCGTATCCACTGAGACCAACACGATCTAACCATTTAGTTGCTTCTTTATCACATGTGGCCTCATCCTTACCTCGAACAGACAAGGGCATGCCTGCATTCTTAAGGATCGTCTTATGCGGCAGTAACGCGAACTTTTGAAAAACCATCGACATCTTTTCTTGTCTGGCTTTACGCAACCCGTTCTCAGACAGGCCCATCACGTCTTCACCCTGCACTATAATCTCGCCCACGGTGGGTTCGATTAACCGGTTCAAGTGACGGATTAGAGTAGATTTCCCGGAGCCAGACAGGCCCATGACTACTGTGATTTCGCCCGCCTGCATATCGACGTTGATATTGTTGAGGCCCAGCACGTGTCCGTGCCGTGCCAACAACTCTTCCTTACCCATACCACCTTGGACGTGGTGCAAAACATCTTTTCCGCGCGCACCAAAGATTTTATAGAGCCCGCGCATGCTTACCATTGGTTCGACCATGATGCCTGCTCCTTAATGCTTGAGGTCGGTCATATCGACGCGTTTGAGAGCCGCTTTTGACACTCTGTCTAGGATCACGGCCAACAACACAATGCCAATACCCGCGACAATACCCACACCTAGTTCAAGGTTCCGGATACCACGCAATACGTTCACGCCCAAACCCGGCGCAGACACCAGAGAGGCGATCACGACCATGGCAAGACTCATCATTATGGTCTGGTTGACACCGGCCATGATATTGGGCAACGCCAGAGGAAGTTGTACTCGCATCAGTTTCTGGTGGTCATTCATGCCAAAGGCATCAGCCGCTTCGATCACATCTTTGTCGACAAGCCGGATGCCCAAGTCTGTCAAGCGGATCACTGGCACAATCGCATATAGGATGATCGCAATCCCATAAAGCTTTGACTCTGTAACTGAAAAAAGGAAAATCAGAGGGATCAAGTATACGAAGGTCGGTAGCGTCTGTAGCAGGTCTAGAAATGGAACGACGCTTTTTTGTAGCCGGTCAGATTTCGACATAGCAATCCCAATGGGCACACCGAATAACACAGATATCGTCGTGCATACAAAGATGATCGACAGGGTCTGCATCGCCACATCGTAATGATCGACCAGTCCCATCGTCATGATTGATGCCAGAACAAAAATTGTCACCTGTTTTGACCGCGATGCGAACCAAGAAATCGCAACCAGAATTGGCACCATGATAAACCAAGGTGTTGTAGCAAACAACCACAATGCCCCGTCCAGCAACCAACTCAGCGGCTGCGTGATCGGGTCTAATACAGCTTTGAGGCCCGGTTTTGCCGCTAAGAATCCGTTTTCGATGCCTTTAGTCACATCGCGCGACTGAATAATCCCCGGGCAACTCTCGTTTAGATTGTCCAGGGATGGGAATGGAAAAAACTCGCCTTTCGTTTCTTTGCCACTGCTCTTCGCAAGCAGCTCCGCCATCGACATAGGGGCGTTGGAGGCTGCGTCACCACACCAGCCCTTTAGGCCCAATGTGTTAAATAAGCCATCATAAAAGGCCATGTTTGTCCCTCACTTGGAAAATCGCCTCCCCACGTTCTCACGACACGGAGAGGCCAATTGTTAGATTAGTTGCCCAAAATCGCAGCAAGCTTGTCCTTGGCTTCGTCGTTCAACCATGAACTCCAAACGTCTGCGTTGTTCACCAAGAAATGAACGGCAGCTTCATCGTAAGACGCATTGTTGTCCAAGCGCCACGCCAAGACTTCACCCATCTGTGTATTTGTGAAGGATACTTTTGATAGCAGTTCAACGATATCAGGGTTCTCTTTTGCAAAAGTCCCAGAAACCGCAGTTGCGACTTTTGCCGCGGGATATGCAGAGAACACTGGGTTAGCGCAGTCAACATCACCATTGCAGGCGTGTGCCTCAGCGTTGTAGGCAGGTACTTCTACGCGAACCATAGGGTATTTGCCCAAAACAGCCGTTGGGGCCCAATAGTATCCGAACCAAGGTGCTTTTTCAGCATAAGCAGCCGCAATGGATGTCTGCAAAGTCTCACCAGAACCATGCTGGAAACGCTCAAGCCCGCCAGCTTCAGCCCCAGCAGCTTTCAGATTGTTATTGTTGATGATGTCGCACGCCCAACCTGACGGACAATCGTGGAATTTGCCACCAACCGCCGCTGGATTCGCCATGATACCTTCCCATGTGGTCAGCTCTGGATTGGATTCAGCCAAATACGCAGGAATCCACCATGCTTCGACTCCGCCATCCGACAGAACGTTTGCAACTTCAACCAGTTTACCTGCGTCAACAAGTGGCTGGTAGGATGGTGTGGAGTTTGCCCATACTTCAGTCAGAATATCAGGTTCACCTGTTTCCGCTAGTGATGTCAGTGCAGGGACCGTCGAAGACGGGACCTTTTGTACAGAACATCCGTAGCCTTGTTCCATCAAGAATGTCGCAACGGCTGTTACCACCGCAGAGGACGCCCAGTCCATCTCAGTTATAGAAACCTCGCCGCAATCTGCGTAGGCTGCAGATCCCGACGTCATCACCACTGCGGCAGCAGCACCTTTCAATAAGTTCATTTTTGTATCTCCCAAAGTTGTTTCGCCCTTTTGTTAACCCTAGTGTGCCAGGGCGGCTGGCGTCACGTAGGTATGAGCATGCGCGGAAGTTCAGGTCATGGTCAGCCAATAACCGGAAGTTCACGAGCCCCGCGCGAGCTTATAAGTCGTGCTGCACTATCAGTCTTCACGATATTTTCTTCGTGCAGCGTAATCAAGCCCTTACTCCTTTCAGACTCAAATGAGTTCCTTTTTTCAATGGATAAGCCAAGTATGCTTTGTTTTCGTCTAAGCTGAAACCCACAGAAGCATTTAACGGCATGCTTTGGTTTAGCCTGATAGGCCATCAGCACGCCTTAACTTAATTCTGCGCAATATATGCGGTCGCCTCAATTTCGACGAGGGCCTCGTCCTCGATAAGATCATTCACAATGACCCGCAACATCGCAGGAAAAAGTTTGCGGAACACACGTTGATAGGCTTTGCGAACCTAGCGTTTATAAGCGAGGTATACCCTAACGTAGCTTTGAGCGCGGCAATATTTCTGTGTCGCTGGATGAGGGGTAACGCGTCAATGGCGTTAGATTATTGTAATCTTGCAGTTAATTTTGGTTGCGGGAGCAGGATTTATTCAAATACCAACATTGCAAAAGGCAATTTAGGTTTTTGAGAAATTGTTAGACTAATTCAGCTCACCAATTAAGTTGGTGTGCAATCTATCCAACTAGTACCTAACGAATTCATAGCTTACATCGACGCCTCATTCATGCAGAAGGTCTTCAACATTCCTCAGTGATAGCGGAATGAGAATTGGTTACGCGTAGGCTACGTGGCTAAAGACCGGACCGCCTTCAGCTATATCGTGGATTTTGACAAAACCCGTCTGAAGCCAAACAACATTGATGTTTGCGACCAAGGGTTTAGGATCACATTCAAGCGAAAATTTGCAAGCTACTCCCATAAAAAAGGGTCTGATCATGAGAATACCTGTCCATGCACTCACAGCGGTAGCAACCGCGATCCTATTACACGCTGGCAGGAACCAAGCAGCGGCTGAACGGGTATCATCACGGCTCGTATCCGCAAACGTCACCGGACACGACAGTCACGGTGTCGGAATGATACCAGCTTATGTCGATGGTATTCGATCAGGGCAACTGCTCCCAAACGCCGAAATTGAAATCGTGAACGACAAAGGCCCGTTTCTTCTAATAGATGGCGGTCGAGGATTTGGTCATGTCATTGCGGATCAGGCGATGGAAATGGCAATAGAACGCGCAAAGACCAGTCATTTTGCCGTACTATCGCTTCGCAACAGTTTTCATTTAGGACGTTTGGGCGACTGGGGCGAGATGGCGTCGATGGCAGGTTTCATCTGTATTATCTACGCCAATGTGCAATCCGAAAGACCCCTCGTAGCGCCCTATGGTGGTAGTGATGCTCGCTTTGTCACAAATCCATATTGTACTGCGATCCCCGCCACTGAGAAGAATCCTATGTTTATATTGGACATGGCGACGAGCACAATTGCGATGGGAAAAGCTCGCGTAGCGAAATTGAGTGGCAAACAAGTACCAGTGGGTTCAGTAATTGATCCACAGGGCAATCCAACAACAGACCCGTCAGTTATGTTTCAAGAACCAGCTGGATCTCTCACCACATTTGGTCAGCATAAAGGTTTTGGGCTTGCGTTACTCGGAGATATTTTAGGCGGCGCATTCAGCGGAGGTGGTGCTTATCTGCCTGAACGCGAAGTTTCTGATCGGATAATTAACAATATGATGGCTATATTAATTGATCCAGACGTCTTTGGGGAGGCAAAAGAATTTGGAATTGACATTGATAGATATATTGACTGGGTGAAAGCATCCCCACCTGCTGAAGGCTTTGGCTCTGTTCTTATGCCCGGTGATCCAGAAAGGCTTTGCGCAATGGACCGTTGCAAAAATGGCATTCCTCTCGATTCTGGTACAGTTGAACAACTCATTGCAACAGCGACAAGTTTAAATGTACCCGAGGAAATAATCTCGATGCTTTCTTCTAATGATTTCTAGCTGCCAGTTGAATGAACTCAAAGTAGGTTTTGAAATAGAAAAAGGATACTAAAGTCAGCACAAATTAGTATTCTAAGTATATCAACTGACCTGATCAACGAGGTTTATTCTGACAGCACCTGCAGCATGAGTAAAATAAACTCAACAGCGTAATCCACAGGAATGGTATCTGATATGGTCATCAACGTGAAAGAATGCCGATAAACAGTGGTTTGGGGGCGCCCAAGATTATTTACTCAACTCCCGAGATGGTCGCTTATTGCGATGGAAGCCAAAGAGCTAGGTTAGGAAAGGCAATCAAAAGTGCAACTAGCACTAGAGAGCATCCTATAAACGGGAACGCAGAGGTATAAATTTCGCGCATTGTGGTACCAGAGGGGGCAACCCCTTTCATAACAAATAGTAGCAACCCGAAAGGCGGGGTTGTGAAGCTGATTTCTAATGACAACAACATGATCAGAGCAAACCAAACAAGATCAAAACCAAGTGATTGGGCAAGAGGAAAGAAGATTGGCACAGTGAGCAGCATTATCGAAATTTGCTCCATAAACATTCCAAGCAAAAGCAGGACAGCAAACATGATCATCAACATAGCTAATGGAGCAAGGTCGAATGACGTAGCCCACTTCACCAACCCACGCGAGGCTCCTGAAAAGGCTAATAGCTGGCTAAAGGTGGCCGAACCGAACACTATTAAGTAAGCCATCAGTGTTACACGCAACGCACCTGTTATAGATTTACGTAAAGCGTCTAGTGTCAGACATTTAAATATGGCAGCCAAGAGCAAAACACCAAGCGCCCCGAATGCAGCAGCTTCAGAGGGGGTGACAAAGCCTTCGATCATTAGAATAATAATCACCACCATGATCCCCACCATCGGTAAAACTTCACGAAATAAAAGGACAATTTTTTCTGCTAAACTCATAGACTGCACCTCATAGGCAGGTGCGGCATTTGGATCAATTTTGGTTTGCAACCAAATCGTTGCAAGATAAAATCCGGCGAGTATAAGACCAGGTATAACGCCTGCAAGCAAAAGTGCAGCGACATCAATTTGTGCCAATGTTGCCAATAAAACAGCTAAAGCAGATGGCGGTATAATAATCGCAAGCCCGCCTGTGCCCAAAATCGGGCCGATGCTCATGTATGATTTATATCCGCGACGCGACATCTCTGGAACCATCAAAGACCCTAACAAAGCAGTTGATCCCATCGACGATCCAGATAACGTCGAAAATGCGGTTCCGCCGAGGACAGTGACATAGCTCAAACGCCCTGGTAATTTTCCCAATAGCTTGTCAATAGCATTAAACATCCTCCCACCAAGTCCAGTGTAAAAGAATATTTCCCCCATCAACAGAAAAAGAGGGATTGGCATCAAGGCATATTTTGTCAGCGAACCAAACCCATTGTTCAAAAGTTGGGAAACTCCCCGCTCACCACCCATAAATACCCAAGCACCGAGGATGTTTGCTGCCAAAAATGCCAGCGCCACGGGCATACCAATCGCCATTAGAACAAGTATCACACCGAGGAGTACAGCAAGTGCTTCGAACCATTCCATCATTCGTGTATCCCAGCTTCACCCGTGTGCATGATATCTTGCCCGAAGACAAAACGAGAAAATTCAAAAGCCATGAGACTAAAGCTAATCGGAAATGAAATAGTCAAAATCCAACGCGGAAAATAATAGGCGCGCGTGTCATAATCGCTCCGCTCAATATTAGTCAGCATCAGATCCAATCCTTTCCAAGCCAATATCAAACAGATTAAAACACAAGCAAGTGCGACGCAGCGACTTACTATATTTCTGGCTGTTTCAGGCAATGTAGCGGTGAGGAGTTCGATGTGCACATGGCCTTTTTCTCGCACAAGCCAAGGTGCTCCAAACATCGTCATGTAGAGCAGGCCGTATTCTGCAGATGTAAAAAGCCAGGCAAAGGGCTGCATCCCCATGTTACGCATGAAAACCGATAGAATGACTGATATCATGAGCCACACAAGCAAAGCCCCTGACATGCCGGCAAGGCCATATAATAAGCCAAGATAAATGCGCGAATTCATTGTATCCCCTAACCTCGCAGAATGGCCCACCTAAAAGGTGGGCCAATTATTTTACTTGGCTGCGTTTAAGTCATAGAACAATTCAATCAAGCGATCATAATTGCCCGTGCCTCCCGGTTGTTCGCCCATTACGGTCTTCATGCGTTCCCAAGTTTTTTCCCGCGCCGCTGCAAGGTAATTTGCTTTAGCATCACCTTCGAGTGACACAACTTTCATCCCGGCCGCTCCGAGAGCTGCAAAATCTTCATCGCGTTTTGCACGCAAGGCCATAACGCTGTCTTTTTCGTGCTGCACCGCAACATCTTGAACTATTTTGCGCGCTTCTTCTGAAAGCGAATTCCACTTATCATTGTTCACGATTACACCAAGGTCCGTTGAGAAGAAGCATGGTTCAATGCGATAGTTCAGGAATTCGTTCCATTTTAGATCAATTAATCCGATCTGCGTCCAACCTGTTGCATCAACCACACCGCGTTGCAAGGCAGAATAAACTTCCCCTGTTGGTAGGTCGATCACCTGCGCACCAAGATAGTTGGTAAAGAACGCATTATACACGTTGTTACCCCGCAACTTTAGGCCTTCAACTTCGAGATTGCCGTTCGCATCAAACTTTGGCTCGTTGCGTGTCCAAAGGTTGTAGCATACACCACTGTCGAACCAGCCAAGGTATTTGAGACCCATCTTTTGCTGATGAATTTCATCGATTAATGCGATACCGCCATTTTGGCGTGTTTCGACTGCTGTCAGGTTTGACGCCACCAATGCGTCTTTCTCTGGCAGAGCGGCGGCGTAGAATGAACCGGGGGTATACACCATGTCCACAATACCATCACGCACCGCGTCTGGCTGTTGGAACATACCAATGGCTTCAGGACCACCACGCACATCAATTTGTACAACACCTTTACCAGCTTCATTGACCTTGTCTACAAAAGACAAAAAGCTTTTGGTGTAGATAAGAGTCTCAGGGAACGCATGCACTGCCGAAATCGTTTCTTCGGCTTTGGCAAGCCCTGCGATCAAGGTAGCTCCTGCGAGGAACCCACCTAATAGTTTCATTTTCATTTCTCTTCTCCCTCTAACAGAGGTTCAAAAACCTCTTTCGTTTGCGGCACTTTTTGCACCAATTGCACCAGAAGCGGTGCGATTACTTCACCCCATTGGGCCATGCCCAAGGGGTGATATTACAAGCCCTCTCTATGTATCCTTCGATGCTAGAAAGGTGCTGCTGAGTCATATCTATGTCATCCCAGCCATTGATCAATTTTAAGCGCCAAGTTTCATCAAGCGTGAATACGCACTCAAACGATCCAAGGCGCAATTGACATGTGTCAAGATCGATTGCTGTAGGCAGATCAGATTTCGCCTTATGGCAGACGACAAGTTTTGCGTGATCCTGTTCATCCAAGCGCAATGGCAAAAGTCCATTGTTAACCGCATTAGACGAAAATATGTCGCCAAAACTTGGCGCAATCACTGCCTGAAATCCAGCATCCACCAAGGCATACACAGCCGCTTCTCGTGAAGAACCACTGCCAAAATTGCGGTGCGCGATTAGGACGCTCGGGGTCTTGTCGGTATTAAGCGGGAAACTTGGATCAAGCTGTCCATAGGCGTCGCGGCGTTGGTCATATAAAAGATAATCGCCATATCCTTCTGACCTAGGAGCAGACATAAAACGCGCTGGAATTAATTGATCCGTGTCTACATTCGCCCTAGGCAAATAGGCTGTAATCCCTTTGAGATGGCGCCATCCCCCCATCAATTTGTCTTTCCTGAGAGCAAGTCGCGTACGTCACAAATGGTGCCAGTCACTGCTGCTGCTGCGACCATTGCAGGCGACATGAGGTGCGTGCGTGCGCCTTTACCTTGACGACCTCTAAAATTACGATTGGTTGAAGAGGCACAGCGTTTGCCCGCCGCAACCAAATCTCCATTCATGCCGACACACATCGAGCAGCCAGCGCCAGCCCATTCCAATCCAGCATCTTTGAAGACTTTGTCCAAACCCTCAGACTCTGCCATCGCTTTGATTTTTAAGGACCCTGGCGAAATAAGACCAGGGATGACGGCACGCCGTCCTTGAAGAACCTCGGCAGCAGCCCGTAAATCTTCAATCCGTCCATTGGTACAAGAGCCGATAAAGATCTGGTCCACAGGTGTCCCAATGAGCGGTCTTCCCGCCTCAAGCCCCATGTATTCGAGCGCGGCTTTCGCGGCTTCGGCTTTTGGCGCCTCTAGGTTCTCGAGTGCTGGAATAGTTGCCGTCACGGGCACAGCTTGTTCTGGGCTGGTTCCCCATGAAACTGTTGGAGCGATATCTTCCGCACGCAATGTGATTTCTCGATCAAAATATGCGTCAGAATCGCTTTTTAGGTCCGACCAATCCTCAATCGCTTCTTCAAGTTTTTGCCCCTGTGGAGCGTATCTACGATTTTTCACATAGTCGAATGTGGTTTGATCGGGTGCAATCATCCCAAACCGCGCGCCTCCTTCAATCGACAAATTACAAAGGGTCATGCGCCCTTCCATACTCAGCGCTTCTATCGTGCTGCCTGCGTATTCAATCGCATGTCCGCGTGCACCGTCTGCACCCAGCAAAGAGATCCAGTTCAGCGCGATATCTTTTGCGGTCACAGAAGGCCCCAAAGTGCCCTCGACCTTGATCCGCATCGCACGTGGTTTGCGCTGCCAAATGGTCTGCGTTGCAAGAACATGCGCCACTTCGGTTGCGCCAATCCCAAAGGCAAGCGCCCCAAAGGCGCCATGCGTTGAGGTGTGGCTATCGCCACAGTTCACCAGCAAACCTGGCAGCGTCAGTCCAAGTTCAGGTCCGATCACGTGAACGATCCCCTGATTTTGGTGGGTCAGATCAAACAGCTTAAACCCATGCATCGCAGCATTATCGCGCAGTGTTTGCATCATGCGTGGAATACTGGGGTCAATTTGAATCCCAACGCGGTTGGTTGGCACGTAGTGATCCAAAACACCAAAGGTGAGGTTTGGTTCTTTGACGCGGATTTGTTTTTGGCCAATCTTTGCAAAAGCGTGATGCGATCCCTCATGCCC
>Ga0213859_10000827_pt1 | contig 14034 bp, 9 predicted proteins | sample PICome_2_FD_160133 | JGI IMG/M metagenome (GOLD analysis project Ga0213859, IMG submission 160133) | Coastal seawater microbial communities near Pivers Island, North Carolina, United States - PICO304 | ecosystem: Environmental > Aquatic > Marine > Coastal | place: USA: North Carolina | collected... | reverse complement strand
CAGGTACAGCAGGTGACTCTGCAGATTTCTACTCAGATATGCTTACCGACGGAGCAAAAGAAATCATTACAAATGAATTCGAACTTACCTTTGCACTAGGTGGTACTGCGGGAACGCCCCGGTTTGAAATTAACCTACCTACTGCTCACATGGAAATCCCTGTTGTAAGCATTGAAGAAGTTATTTCTGTAGATATGAATTTCCACGGACTTCCATCTGCGATTGACCGCTCTGACGAAGCAAAACTATCTTATGTAGGGGCAGCATAATCTAGAAAAATTTAACTTGACAACAAAATCATGTTAAGATAAACTTATAGCATCTGGGTAATCTCAGATGCTATTTTTTTACATAAGGAGAAATTAATGAGTAAATTATCGTCAATGTTGACAAATAAACTCGAAGCCTGGATTGAGATGGATGGATTTGATGGCTTTGAAGTAAAAGTCGCGTACCTATCTCGCGATGAACTTAATAAAATTCGTAATCAAGTAACACGAGTTTCTTGGAGTCCAAAGACTCGCCAGAAGGAAGAAACTATTGATAACGAACTATTTATCAGAGAATTTGTTAAAGCCTGTGTCCTAGACTGGAGAGGTTTTACGGTTGAGCACGCTTCTAAGCTGCTCCCGATTGAGGTTCCAGAAGGCATGGAACTTGATAGTGAAATTGAATTTGATGCAGAAGAAGCAATCGCACTTTCTACAAATTCTAACGTATTTGATTCTTGGCTAAATGATGTGATTTTTGATCTGGCCAACTTTCATCGAGGAAAGTAAAGAAGAATCAGTAGAGCTACTAAATAAATTTTTAAAAGATTCAGATAGTCCTATTGATAAAGAAAAATACTTAGAAGTACAAAGACAGCTAGGAAAAGAGCCAGACCCAGACAAAATACCTTTGGGGTTTGATGATTTAACGCCAGACTGTCAAATAGCAATAAATATTTATAATAGACTTGGAAATAGAGTTTACGGAGAAGTTGGTTTTACCGGGAAAGATTTTACTAACCTTCCCATTCTCATCGAAGCACACAATATAGTTAACAAACTATATTTGCTTGATCTTCTTAATTGTTTAGATAACTTTTATCTCAAGAAAAACGCTAAACAAATAAAGAAGATGATAGATGACATGAAAAAGAAAAAGTAATGGCAAAGAAGAAAAAGGTCAAACTTACAGCTGACTTGAATGTCAATGCTAAAGGCATGGACAACGCAAGAAAGAAAAGTAAGAAAATTAAAGACGACTTTAAGGAGGCTGCCAGCCACTCTAGTAAACTTGGTAAAACAGCAATGGGCCGTACAGAGTATAGAACTACTCGATCTGTTACAGGCCAAAGAGATGCTAGAGGAAGAAACTTTTCTGGTATGGCTGCTGCTGCTGGAGGACAAGGCGGTATAAGTGGTCTTGTTGGTGCGTATGCAACACTTGCAGCCAACATTTTTGCGGTAACTGCTGCTTTCCAAGCATTGTCTGATGCTGCAAAGGTAGAACAACTAACCCAAGGCTTAGAACTTATGGGTGCTCGGGGCGGTATTGCTCTAAAAAGTGTTGCTCGGGACCTGCAGGAAGTTACTGGATTCGCAATTTCTAGCGCTGACAGTATGCGTGCTGTAGCTAAGGCATCATCTGCCGGTCTTGGTGCCGACGAAATTGCCCGACTAGGTGCTGTTGCAAGAGGTGCTTCTGTTGCTCTTGGTAGAGATATGAGTGATTCAATGGACCGTTTGATGCGTGGTGCCATTAAACTAGAACCAGAACTGCTCGACGAACTTGGTATTATGGCTCGCGTTGATGAGGCGGCACGAAAGTATGCAAAAGCAAATAATTTAGTTGCTTCTTCTCTTACTGGTACACAAAAAAGACAAGCATTTCTTAATGCAATCCTAGAAGAGGGCGAGGGTAAATATTCGGCTATTGCAGAACAAATTGACCCTAATCAGTTTGATCAACTTGCTGCTGCTATACGAAATCTAGGAACTCAAATACTAAGTCTTACTAATAATGTTTTATTGCCTTTTGTTACTGTTTTTACAGAAGCGCCTTTTGTTGCGGCAGCCCTTGCAATGGGAATCTTTAGAAAAAGTTTAGGAAATATTCTTCCTACGATGGAAACGCAGCAGAAAGCAATTAATGCAAGACAAACAGTGTACCTAGCTAAAATTAAGCAGACCGGAATTGATCTTGGAAATGTTCGCTTACAGATGCAGGGAAATAATCTTTCTCAAGGCGAGTTAAATAAACTAAAAGCGCAAGAAAGCAGGCTTTTAAAACAGCTTAATGTAAGTATGAGTAAGCTAAACATGGAGAAGCAAAGACAAGTTCTGCTAGAAAATTTTATTAACACAAGGAGAACAGAGGGACTTGCTACAGCCACTGCAGAGTACACACTAGCTCTAAAACGTCTTTTAATTGCTGAAAAGATGGCTAAGATTCCTCCACAGGGTGTTCCTCTTCCCGGACAGATGGGTCCAGTGCTTCCTCGTGCAGGAGACCCTGATTTTATTGGTCCTGTACCCCAGGAGAAACAAGCAAAAAAAGCAGGACTTTTTGGTAGCCTTTCTAAGTTTGGGTCTAGAGTTGGTGCGGGGCTTACTATGGCCATGGGCGCTCTTGGCAGTATACTTACTATTATTGTTATGATCACAGCAGCAATACAGCTAGGTACTTTTTTGTTTAAAAAGTTTTTTCCACCAAGTGAAACAGAAAAACGATTAAAAGAAATCAACAAAGACCTAGAAGAAATTATGGAGTCTTCAAAGAAAACTAGAGAGCAGCTAGAAAACATGAGCATTGGAGAAGGCTTTGATGCCAGTGTAAATAACGCTATTGCTTTACTAGATAAAATGATCGAAAGATCACAGATAGAAATAGGTATAATACCGCCAACAGTTGAGGAACTTAATAGACAAACGCAAACAGCAATGAGAAGAGCTCAGAACCTTGCACAGGCACGAGAGGTCTATAGAGCCAGAGTAGCTAAGAGACAACAGCTAATAGATAGTGGTGCTAGCGTGTTTGATATTAATCAAGCCACAAATAGTATACGATATGCACTAGGAGAAGTAAATAAGAAGCAAAGAGAGTTTAATAATGCAGTTAGAAATAGTAATGTAACACTAACCGAGCAACAAATTAAAATGGCTAGTATAGGGACTGAGGCTCTTGAACTATCTAACCAGATGGGTGTTATAGATGGCCAACTAAAAAGTCAGTTTGAAACTGAACTTTTAGCGGCACAAACAGAAGAAGAACGCCTACAAGTTATGCAGAAGTTTTCGGGGGTTCTTCAGCGTGTTAAAGGATTTAATAGAGATATAGAAGAAGCTGCCAAAGGTATAAAAGAAGGATTTAACGATCTTGAAACGAAAGCTTTGGACACTGGCTTTACAAAAATAAATGATAATGTACAAGCTATAAGAAACACCTTACAAAGCACTTTAGAGCTGGGAGGTGATTTAAATGATTTAACTGCAAGCCAAAGAGGGGCAATAATAGAAGGCCTAGAAGATATAGGGATAGAAAATTTAACTGCTCTTCAAAACACAGCTTTAGAGCTGGGAATGAAAATTGACCCTGAAGATGTACAAAGAGTCACAGATATTATAGATGCACTACGAGAAAAAGTAGAAAAAGAAGCAGAGTTAAGAATTGCTATAGAAAAGGGAGATTCAATTGCTGTTATCGGCACACAAGTAGCTCTTGCAAGAATTGGTGAGAGACTACTAGGCCTATCCGCAGAGGGCACAGAAACTGCGGCAGAACAAGCTGCTTATATAGAAACAACTTTAGTAAACCAAAAAATGGCAATAGAAACTGCAAAGCAGGCAAACCAAATAGCACAGTCTAAAGTAAAAGTACTGCAGAATGAGCTTAAAACAGAGCAAGAAATTCTAGCTATTAAAAACAAAACTCTTGGGTTAGATAAAACAAACAGCCCTTTTATAGATGATATTTTAGGTATTACTCGTCAGCTTGAAAAGGCTGAAGCACAGAGATACAAAACAGCCCTAGATATAAGCCAACTTACTGCACAAGAAGGTAAGCTAATTGCTGAGAAAAACATAGCGATTTCACGAGGTAAAAATACACAAGCAGAGTTTTTACGTCAACAGATTAGCAGTATTCAAGCACTAAGGGAGCAAAAGAAAACAGAATTTCAAGCAGACCTTGATAATAGCGCAAAACTACTACAAGCACAAGTAGATGCTTTTAAGATTCGTCAAGACGTACTAAAGCTTACAGTAGAACAACAAGTACAAGAAGATGGTACGGTTAAATTTGCTACCGTACAAAACAGACTACTTGCTGATAATCTGGAAATTACTGAGGAGAATCTAGATGCTGTAAAGCTACAAGCGGCTGCAGAAAGAGATAGACTAGCGCAATTAGATAAAGAACTTAAGAATCGTCAAGAAATTTTATCTTTACAACAAAAGTTGCGTGATGTTACTTTGTCTACCCGCCAAGCACAGCTAGAAAGAGCCTCTATTGGCCTTAGACTTGGAGACAAACTTCAAGGTAGCGCAGCCCGTAACTTTGAACAGCAGGCACTAGAAAACCAAAAACAAACATTATTGGAGCAAAAAGAGTTTCTAGAAGAAGAAAAACAAATGGCTTTGGAAAAAGCTAAACTTGAAAGAGACTTATTTAGAATTCAATTTGCTGCTGCAAACCTACAGCTACAAAACTCTCTTGCTGCTTCTAAACTTCAAAGAGAAGAAGCTATAGCAACCGGAGGAGACACAACCAATCTAGATAGCGCTATAGCAAGTGTAGAGTCTGTGCTTGCAAATACTGATGTACAAGGAACGTTGGATATTCTTGATCAGAGGTATCAGAGCGAGGAAGATCATATCAATAGAGTTTTTGGCCTTAGAGGTCAAGTTAATCAAGCAGAAATAGATGGTATCGATGCGCTAATAGGTAGAACTCAAACATTTGGTGATGTACTACAACAAGCTATGGGCGACTTTGCCGGGCAATTTGCAGCTTTTGGACTAAGTGGACAAGCAAGCACTTTATTCCAAGCAGAAAGAGCTGGAATTAGACAAAATGCAGCAGATCCCGAATTTATGGCAAAAAATCCAGACTACGATCCAGAAGCGGAAATTCAGCGTGCTCGTAATCAGGCATTTAACTTCCAAATTGCAAGTGATGCAGCACAGGGATTCTTAGATATTGCCAACAGCATTCCAGATGCTATGACAAATGCTTTCATGTCTATTATTGACGGCACTAAATCAGCAGGTCAAGCATTTAAAGAGATGACTGTAGCAATTCTTAGAGATATTACTGCTATGATCTTAAAACTTCTTATAATGAAGGCAATTCAAGTTGGTCTAAATATGATTCCTGGTGTAGGACCGGGACTTTCCGCCGGCTTTAGTAGCTTGATGGGCATGACTCCTATTGGAGAAACTGCACCAACTGCTACAGGTGGTATTATGCAAGCAAAAGGCTATGCAGCAGGAGGCATTTTATCTCGTAGAGATCGTAATGAAGGCGTAATTAAACAACCTACCTACCTTGTTGGAGAAGGTCGCTATAACGAAGCTGTTGTACCACTGCCTAATGGTAGAGCTATTCCTGTACAAATGCACGGGGGTCAAAGTAGCCAGCAAAACAATGTTTCGGTTAATATCAATATGGAAAGTTCTGGTAATGTACAAACCCAGTCTTCTGGTAATGATATGCAAAATCTTGGTGCAATTATTGCAAGTGCAGTACAAAAAGAACTTGTTGCCCAAAAGATGCCGGGAGGAATTCTTAATAGATATGGAGCAGCCTAATGTCAGCATACTTTGTAATACCCAATAGCTTTACAGCGGATGGTGATAAGACAATACCTTTAGATAATAATTTTAATATTACTAGGCAAAAGACAGAAAGAATTAGTGAGTTTGGAGACAACTACTTTTCTTCCGTACCTTTAGGACCGGGTATTCGTACAATGCAGTGTAGTTTGTCTAATAGACCTACAACTGAAATAAATTTAGTCGAGTCTTACTTTAATAGTATAGCTGGGGGCCTAGTAAATGGGCTAAAGATAGACGATGCTAGTATTAATGCAGTTGTAGAAAAGTTTAATAAAAACTATCTAAACGGAGAAGTATATACTTTGGGGTTTACTCTAAGAGAGGTTAAAAGATAATGTATTTTACTATTCCAGACTCTTTTACGGGTAATGGGGCTCTACAGGTAAATATTGATAGAAACCCAACTTTAGAAAATGAGATAAATACTATTTTATTTAAAGACGCTATGGGCTATCCTTTAGAGCAGTCAAGACCAGACGGAATAAATACTACTAAATCTACAACACAGTTTACTATGAATAATATTCTTGCTACCACAGCAAAAACTATAGACCTGTATTTTGAGTCTTTGACCGGACCGATAACAGTAGTATTTCCAGACGGTAATAAAGAAGTGTTTATAACAGAGTGGTCTGTTTCAAGAATACATACAACCTATTCTAGTGTTTCTGTTAAGGGGAGAATTGTAACATGAGTGATGTAGTTGCAGATATTAATAAGTTAAATGTAGACTCAGACATTGTAGAACTTTATATGCTACAGGTAGGGTCTGGCTATGTTTATTTTACTCCTTATCACACATCTATAGTTTTTAGAGACTATGAATCTCCGTATACGGAAAGAACTTATGTAGCACTGCCAATTAACTTTACCGGGTTTGAACACAAATCAGATGGAGCCTATGCTAGACCTCGTGTTACCTTTGCAAATGTTTTAAATACCTTTGAAAATTCTATTGTTAGTAATGACGACCTAATTGGTAATAAAGTTATTAGGCGTAAAACTCTTTTAAAGTATACTGGAACAGGAGGCTCTGGTGTTCCTACTGAATTACCAAAACAAATCTTTCTAATTGACAGAATAGAGGCAGCTAATGCACAACTAGTGACTTTTGAACTAAGTACTCCATTTGACTTGGCAGGAGTAAAAGTACCTAATAGATATGCTATTCCAAATACTTGTACTTGGAGATATCAAGGTGCTTCTAGTATTTCTGGGCTTGGTGTAGGTGTGGGAGGATGTACTTGGAGCAATAATAATAATGGTGTAGATGTTTACTTAGATAGAAAAAATAATCTTCTTATTAACTCTACACATGTAGAGTCTACCGCACATACCGGAGGTAGCTATACAAAAGATCTAGTGTATAAAGTTTCAACCACAGGCACTAGAAATAATCCCGACGGAACTACTACTAGTGCAACCATTTTTAATTTATGGCAGCCTTATGCAGACGGAACTGGCGATCTAGGAACTACTGTTGCCCGCAGGGCTAGACAGTATACTACATACAGCTCAGGAACTACGTATTATACATACCAACAGGGAGAGCTTTATAACGACATTGTATACTATAATAATCAACTTTGGGTTTGCAGAATTTCTCATACAACTGCTGCTTTGCCCACAGTAACTTCTGCTTACTGGCAAAGAGCGGATGAGTGTGGCAAAAAACTTTCAAGTTGTGCAGCAAGATTTAGGTCTCAGGCTTCTTCTGCAAATGCAAGTGTTCCTTCTACACAAGAAAAAAATTATACTCATCTATCTAACTCTTCAAATCAAGGAGTATTACCTTATGGCGCTTTCCCAACTTCAAGAAAGTTTAGATAAAGAAATACAACAACACTTTAATCCTTCAATAGAGTCTTGTGGCTTTGTAGTTGTACAGAAAGGTAAGCTAAAATATATTCCTTGTGAAAATGTTTCTGAGGACCCTAAAAACTACTTTATTGTAGACCCCAAACTTTATGCTAGGTACTCTTTAATAAGTGATATAGTTTATATTGTTCATACACATCCAGATAATACAACTCCTAGTGAGCATGATCTAACTACTTGCAATGCTTTAGGCATCCCTTATGTAATATATAATCAAGAAAAGCTAGATCATAGTATAACATACCCTAATAACTATAAGTTTTTAATTGGTAGAGAATATAAGTTTGGTGTAAGAGATTGTTTTGAGGCAGCAAGAGATTGGTATATAGCCCATAGTATTTATGCACCAAAAAGAGCTGAACATTGGAAAGACGACTGGTGGTTACAAGATTATGATTATATTAATAATGAAGTTAGCAACTGGCCTTTCAAAAAAGTAAAAACTTTACAGTATGGAGACCTTCTTACTTTTGCTGTAGAGCATGATAAAGAAAATCACTTAGCGGTATATTTAGACAGAGATCAGATGTACCATCATGCAGCAAACAGATTGTCTTGCACAGAAAACATGTATCCCTTTTGGGGTAAGTACTTAAGGAATATTTATAGGTATGAAAAAGGTAATATTACAAGGGCATCTTGGAGATAGATACGGCTCAGAGTGGAAAATGAAAGCCAACACGTTTGGTGAAATTTTTAGCTGTATAGACGCAAACTATCCCGGCTTTCGTCAAGATTTAATTGATATTGCAGAAGCTGGGGGTGACTTAGATATTAGTGTTGCTGGTGTAGATATTGATGTAGAAGAGATGTTTCATCCAATAGATAATGAAGAAATTATTATAATTACACCTATTCCTACAGGTGCTAAGTCTGGGGGTGCAAAAATTTTAGCGGCAGTTGCTTTGGTAGCCTTAGCATTTATTGCTGCTCCTGTAGCAGGTACTTTTGCAGCTATGTTTGGTATCGGACAAGCTGCCTCTGTTGGTTGGACAGCTATAGCGCTATTAGCAACTTTTGGCCTTGCAGCAGGCCTTGCAATGGCAGGACTAGAGCAAATAATGACTCCTGATCCTTCTGTAGATGGAGATGAAAGAGATTATCTATTTACTCAAGCAGAAAACACTATTTTGCGTGGGACACCTGTTCCAGTGCTTTTTGGGGAAATGATTGTAGGAGGTATTGTTATTAGTAATGGTATCAAGTCCGGCATTTTTTCTGGTGGTACAGGAAGTAGCGGGCATAGTACAAGCGGCAGTTATGGAGGTACAGGAGCAGCAAGTGGAGTGGGAAGTGAAAGTGGTCAAGTTTCAATCGCTCCTGGAGGTTCAGAAACAACCATAGATCAACTATATAACTCTCTTGTTACTGGTAATGGTGGTTATGTTACTACGCAAACTGTAATAGATCAGATACAAGAACAAGCACGAACAACAGGAGCAGCATGGACGGGAGCAAATATAGATCCTTTTGATATTATTCCTGGTACTACACCGGGTACTAATGGTTCTGGAGTTTTATTTGATGATATAGCTACCCAATTAAGTATGGAAGTAGAAAATGTTGATCTTTCTCAACAAGCTATGATGATAAATATGAGTTTAGGAGACTAATGGCACAAAATATAAATCTTAATACCACTTCAGTAGGCATGGTAATGGATCTAATTAGTGAAGGGCCAATTAGACTAAAAAATGGGCTAAACTCTGTCTACTTAAACGGTACCCCAGTAGCAAATGAAGGTAACCAAAATAGAGCTTTAGACTTAGAAGGCTTTCCTGGTTACCTGAACAGTACTGGAACTAGTCTTAGAATTGATCGCCCTTTAGGAACGTATGTAGAAAATAAACCTTATCCAATCTTACTGTATGGTGCAGCAGCTAAATCAACTGTTACAGCCTCTAAGGGAGATACAACAATAACAACAAATACTTCTTTTTTCCAATCAAGTTGGGCAGGTTTAACCCCTTCAATCCAACAAATGCTACCCAGAATTAGAATTGCAAATGGTACTGGAGAAGGTACTATTAGTCAACATGTTGTTAAAAGTTATACTAGTGCTACTGAAGCGGAAATTTTTCCAGAAATTCAAGCCGATCTTAGTAATGCAGATATCTATTTTGACCTTTCTACTGTAGGAGTTGCAAGTGTCGAAAGTATCAGCACAGCAGGAATTATAGTTTTTCAAACAGTTACTTTTGCTTTAGAAGATACTGTTGCTAGAACAGACTTACGAAATGATCTTACCACAGGAAGTTCTGATGACTGGACACCGGTAGAAACTTTAATACTAGGTTCGGGTGACCCTGCAAATAGTAGTTTAACCTCTAAAGGATTAAATTTTAACTCGGTTAGGACACACTTTAGAGAGGGGGCATTATACCAAAATCCTGTTCAACTAAAAAACTTTTCCTCTGGTACAAGTACGGTTATTTCACCGGGAGTTGAATTACAGCAGGTTGATACTATAACAACAGAAACAGGTAGTACTTTAAACATTCATGATACTAAAAAGAAAAAAATGTTTGAGGGAACAAACTTAGGAGATGTAAAGCCAGAAGTAGGAGCAGGAGCCACAATTTTAGATGCAACTACAGGAACTAATGGGTTTAATATGTCAAATCCAGGAGCTGCAGATTCTGTTGTTCTAACAATTAATTTTCCTTCTGGCTTGTATGCTAAAAAAGCAAATGCAGATGGAGATATCAGAGATAATGGAGTAGTTTTTAGGATAGTTTTTAAGCATAAACTTACCGGTGAAGTAAACTACCATAGAAAACTACTACTAGGCCCTACTACTTCCGAGATTCAGGCAGTACCTAGTTTGATGGCTAGAATGCAAGGTTTTGGTAATGAGGATACCAGACCTTCTGGCTGGTTTTATGCAGAAACAGAAGATCCCGGGTCTATCGATATTCATTTAGATCTAAAACCATATCAGCCTTTTGATGATTGGCAGATAGAAATTAGTAAAATTACTCCCGATTCTTTTACGTATGATAGCGGTAAATGGCAAACTTTTGGAACAACTGTTCTTACTCTTGCACAAGTAAATATAGAAGATAAGTTTAGTTATCCACACTCTGGATACGCAACAATAGAATTTGGTTCAAATGAGTTTCAAGGAAAGTTTCCTGAAAGAAAATATCATTGTTATGGGGTTGAATGCTCAGTACCTACAAACTATGCAACGAGGGAAGAAACAGGAACAAACGCAAACTATAATAGAGATATAAGCAGCGGTTTGGTAGGTACAAGTTATGTACCTTGGGATGGCACATTTAGAAGGGCTTATACCGATAATCCAGTTTGGTGCCTTAGAGAATTACTACTTAATAAGCGGTGGGGTCTTGGCGAATGGATGACAGCAGATGAGATAAATGATTACTCTTTGTATTCTTTGGCAAGATATTGTGATGAGCTAGTACCTGACGGTAAGGGTGGTTATGAGCCACGATTTACTTGTGGCGTATACCTTACACAGTCAACAGAAGCATATAAAGTTATAAAAGATTTTTGTACTATAATGCTTGCAATTCCTTACTGGGTGGATGGCAAACTTATCTTAGAGGGGGATAGACCTTCAGAGCCTGTGTATACTTTTACAAAATCAAATATTATTGATGGAGTTTTTGCATATGAGGGTACCGGCAATAGAACCAGAATAAATCAGGTAGCTGTTACTTATAATGATAGAGATAACTTTTATGAGCAAGCAGTAGAGCTTATAGACGATATTGAAAATATTATTGCTACAAATAGACTCAATACGTCAGAAGTTGTAGCTTTTGGAGCAACTTCTAGAAGCCAAGCTATTAGGTATGGTAAGTGGAAACTTCTTACGTCTAAATTACAAAAAGAGGTTATTACTTTTAAAACAGCAGAAAATGCTTCCTACTTAAAACCCGGCAGTGTTATCTATATCCAAGATGCAGATAAAGAAAGAGTTAGACAGTCTGGACGACTTCGAGCAGAAAGTTCTAGCACGACGATATATTTAGACGACAGCTTAACACTTAGTGCTCCATATACTTATGATCTTCATGCAATCGTGCCCGGGTCGGTTACATACCTAGCACAAGACTCTGCTACTATTTCTATCGGCGGAACTGCTACAGATTTTGTTCGAGGTGACATTATTACAGGAGTTATTACAGAAGCAGCAGCAGAAGTTTTAAAAGATACAAGCAATAATCCTGTAACAGTTCAATTCTCTCCAGATGTACACATAGAGACCAGAAGAATTACTAGTACAGGACATACAAACTCTCCTGTAGTAGCTTCTGCATTTAGTACAACCCTACCTAAAGATACAGTGTGGGCTGTTACTGTTTTAGAGGATGATGCTATTGTACAAGGAAGCCCAAAAGAATATAAAATTCTTGCGGTAAGCGAAGAAGGCCCAGGTACTTATGCGATTACTGCCGCAGAGCATTTTAATAGTAAGTTTGATTTAATCGAAGAAGATTATCTTTCCGAGCCCCCAGACTATAGACCTAGAAGGGCAGATATTGCTCCGGTTACGCAGCTTACAGGAAGAGTAATTAGAATACCTGAAGGAGATGGTTTTACCAATACTGCTCAAGGTGGCCAAGGAATTAAACTTAGTTGGGCAGCTCCAGACCCTAATCAAGGCAGAACTCCTTCAGGAGGCAAAGATACAGGAGTAGACAATATTATAATTTATTCTCTAGACGGTAGTTTTGCAGACGTTACGCTACCCGGCACCGCAACTAGTTATGTATACAATAATGTAAAGCCTAGAACATATAGCTTTGGTGTTAGAGGAGTAAGTCAAGTAGGCCCCTCTTCTGAAATGCGGCCGATCTCTGTTACCGTTAAGGATAACTCAGTAACTACTAATGCAGATTCAATAGTTGGTCTTGCTAAGGGTGGCGTATTCAGTCAGCCAATTATACTAGACGGGAGCAATCTTACTGCTCCAAGCAATTATACTTTTACCTCTCCTAAAGGAGAAGAAACTATTGTAGGGAGTTAAATGAGCTATACTTCTCTTTCTTTAACTAATCTTGCTTCAGGAGAAACAGGATTTATTGTATTTGATGCTGATTCTGGTTTTAAGGTTGTTCAAGAAATTACTTTAAATTCTACTAGTTATTTTAAAGATATAACAACAGGAACATCAAGTAATATTACAACATTAACAAGCCTTGTTGCGGTCAATGGAGGTTTAGCCAAAGATTTATCTGTTACTGGAAACTTTTCTACACTTGAAGATAAGGTAGGTAGCTCTATTTTAATTGGAGATACTTGGACAAAAATAACTGGCTATATAAGTGACTCTGCAATTAAAATAGGAAATACTGTAGGTACCAGAGCACTAACATCAGGTTTTACTGTTGCAAACCCGGGAGTAATAACAACAGCAGTACCACATGGTTTTAGTGTAGATGATCCTGTAGCATTTTCAGCTATAGGAGACCTTCCCACAGGGATTTCAGAAAATACTAGATATTACGTAGGAACAGTCCCTTCATCTACAGAACTTACACTATCAACATCAACTTCTAATGGGAATCCTGTAGAAATTACTGCGGTAGCAAGCACAGTTCAACATGTTTTATTGCCGGTATTTGAACTAAAAATTCCTGCTTACCTTCCTAATACTATTTCTGACTCTATTGTTGGAAAAGTTACCAACAATGCAGGCACTTATGAATTAGAACCTTACTATACCGTTGCACACAGTAACGATACTCCTTTGGTACTAGTGGATAGTTTGCCTGCTTCGGGTAACTATGTGGGTGAAGCTGTACTACTTACAACTACAAATACTATCTATACTTGGACAGGTTCTGCTTGGGATGAGTCTGCAGGATTAAGTGTTACAACTGTAAATGCCTACCAGCGCTCTGCTACCCTACCTGCTACCCCTACTGGGGGCTCTTTTAACTTCTCAACGAATACTTTAACACCCCCTAGCGGATGGTCTGCATCTGTACCTAGTGGTAGTGACCCTATCTATGTTGTTTCTAGCGGAGCATCTGTTACAGGTACTTCAGGAACAGACACTTCTCTTACTTGGACAACCCCTGTTATTTTAGCACAGGATGGTTCTGCTGGTACAGATGCTAAAGCAATTAAATTAACAGCTTCTCAATATGCCGTACTATATGATGGTACAGGCTCTAAAACCGCTGTTGCAATTATCTTAACAGGCACAGCCACAAACTTTTCTAGCCCACAGTACCGTTTCTTAGAAAACGGAGTAGAAAGACAAGCATGGAGTACTACTAGCACTTACACAATACCAGATGCTCAAGAGCCCGCAGCTAATACAGCAGATAGTTGGACAGTAGAAGTAAGAGAAGGC
>Ga0213859_10000824_pt1 | contig 14043 bp, 16 predicted proteins | sample PICome_2_FD_160133 | JGI IMG/M metagenome (GOLD analysis project Ga0213859, IMG submission 160133) | Coastal seawater microbial communities near Pivers Island, North Carolina, United States - PICO304 | ecosystem: Environmental > Aquatic > Marine > Coastal | place: USA: North Carolina... | reverse complement strand
CCAATGGGTGCAATGTATCCCCATGAAGTACAAGCGAATTTAATTCAGACCGTCTTGACAGGATTCCAAATACAACGATTCTACTATCTTGAATTTCTTGAAATTTTTCTTGTTCTGTTTTCGTCTTTAGTAATACTGGCAATGGTCTACAGACTTCCCACAGTTCTTTCGGGGATAGGGAGTCTAGGTGTCGTTGGATTGCAGGCGTATACGGGGTATTACGTTTGGATTGAGAACTTGATTTTGCTCGATGTCTTTTACTCATCAGTTGCCTCATTGTTAGTTTTTGGTCACGCATCTTTCAACAAATACTTCACTACGTATCAATTGAAAGAACAAATAAAGAAACAGTTCCAAAAATATTTATCGCCTGACATGGTTGAAGAACTGCAAAAAAATCCTGAACTATTGAAACTGGGTGGAGATAGAAGGGAACTTTCATTCCTATTTGCCGACATTGTAGGATTCACTCCAATAAGCGAGAAGTATATGAAAGAGGACGACCCCGAAGGATTGGTTGAACTTATCAATAAATTCTTAGACGCAATGTCAAAAGTCGTACTCAAAAATGGTGGAACCATCGACAAGTATATGGGCGACTGTCTGATGGCATTTTGGAATGCCCCTTTGGATTGTCCAAACCACGCAGAAATGGCTGTTAGAAGTGCTATGGAAATAGAACTGCTTACTGAACAAATGAACAAAGAACTCAAAGAACAGGGATATGGATTACCACCCGTTGTGATTGGCACAGGAATAAATACTGGCCCATGCATAGTGGGAAACATGGGTTCTGAAGCAAGGTTCGATTACTCAGTAGTTGGTGACGCAGTAAACCTAGGTGCACGTCTTGAAGTACAAACAAGAACATTTGATACACCTATTATACTTTCACAATATACATTAGACCAACTGCCTGATGATATTAAAGTAAAAGAACTTGACGAAATAACCGTAAAAGGAAAAGAAGAACCAGTAAAAATCTATGCACCATATTTTAAACGCACAATTAGAAAACTAAAGAAATGACCTTTACGGAAGTATTAGATAAACTATTATTAAAAGAAGCAGTAGTAGAATATCAATCCCTCACGTCTGACAAGATTCATAAAAGACATTGTACTATCCCTCGCAAGTTCCAATCAAATGGGGACAAAATAGTAGTATGGGATTGTGTATTAGATTCATGGCATGACATAGAAATTAATACAATTATTTCAATAAACCCTCTTGAAAAAACCTAGTTAGACCATATATAATATATAAATAAGAATGTAATTGCTCAATTGAGGATTACAGTATATTAACTTGCTAAAAATAGGAGAAAATATGACGCATTTAGATATATTTGGTCAATTCAGACCGTTCGCTATAGGATTTGACAGGTACTTTGAAGACCTCGAAAGAATGTCAAATATCTCACAAACTAACTACCCACCTTACAATGTTGTAAAGGTTGACGAAGAGCATTTCGCTGTTGAACTTGCAGTCGCAGGTTTCAGTAAGAAAGATATCTCTATCACTAAAGAGAAAAATGTTCTTATCATAGAGGGTAAAATAGAAGATGAATCCAAGGACTTTGTCCACAAAGGATTGGCTTCTAGAGCATTTAAGAGAAGTTGGACTCTCTCAGACGATATCGTTATCGAAGGGGCAGAGTTAAAAGACGGTATCTTATCCGTTAGTTTGGAAAAGGTTATTCCCGAAGAGGATAAACCTGTAGAAATTAAAATTTCTTAAAAACCCACTATACAGATATGTACCTGTTTAGTATAATGGGTACATGTCTGTTATTTTATCACATGCCGATTCGTTACATGCCGCTCAGGTTTTTATAGATTACTATAAAGGTTTTGACCGCATAGACGATTACCTAAGAAAAGTAAAACTTGAACGTATGGAATCACTTCCAACGTCACTGCCTGGCATGGGCCCCGAAGACGATATGTTCAGTGATTTTACAATGCACCCACAGGACATGGAATTTGAAGTCAGAGTATTATCAAATGAATTGTTTGATAACTATCTTGAGATTACAACGTCTCATGCCTTAGAAAAGTCAATTCCTGGCAAGACATTGAAGTGGGTTGTATACGAAAAGAACACAAACAAAATTGTGGGTTTCATACGGTTCGGTAGTCCAACAATCAATTCTAAACCTAGGAATGAAATGTTGGGAAGACCTTTAGATACTATGAACAAAGACGTTATGAAACGTTTCAATGATTCCGTAATTATGGGATTTACTATTGTTCCAACTCAACCATTCGGATACAATTATCTTGGTGGTAAACTACTTGCAGCTATTTGTTGTTCGCACAAAGCACGTAGAGACTTGAACAAAAAATACAAAGGAACGTTTTGTGGTTTTGAGACAACCTCTTTGTACGGTTCTTCTAAGACTGCTTCACAATATGACGGTATGAAACCCTTCCTTAGATTCAAAGGTTTGACTGATTCAGATTTTGTGCCAAGTATTAATGACGAAAGATACAGAGAACTTAAGTTTTGGTTTGAAAACAAAAACAATGGTGTACCACTAGTTCATGATGACGCCTCTTCTAGAAAAATGAAGACGCAACAGAAAATGATTTCTATAATTAAGAACTCACTAAATACTCATGACAAAGAAAAGTTGAAAGAATTCAACCAAACTTTTATCGATGCAAAAGCATTGACTGAAAGAAAGAGACAATACTTTTCTAATTATGGTTATGAGAACGTGGTCGATTATCTTAATCTAGAAACTGACACTCTCAAGAAAGCACCTAACTACGATAGATATGAATTTGAAGGTGTAGTTGAATGGTGGAAGAAACTTGCTAGTAAGAGATTTGATAAACTCAAATCAGAGGACAGACTCAGAACACAATTAGAAACGTGGAATGTTAATGCAGAGGACATTGATATTATAAGATAAGTTTAAGCGGAGTTAGTTTAATTTAGTAAAACACTAAACTACCAGTTTAGAAATCACGGTGCAAACCCATGACTCCGCTCCAGTTTCAATATGAGTAAGAATATACCAATACAAGCAGTTGACCAATATGATTTCCTAGAACACAGAAGGGAACAAGAAGAAAAACATTGGAAGAAAAAAAGTGACGAACTCAAACCCCTTGACTCAATTCTTACGGTTGAAATTAATACTACTGAGTTGTGCAACAGGACATGTGTCTTTTGTCCAAGACATGACCCAGCAGTATTTCCCAACAGGAATCTCCACCTTACGGTTAAAGGTGCTAGAACCATTGCAGAAGAGTTAGGAGATAATCAATATTCAGGTAAAATATCATTCAGTGGTTTTGGTGAAAACTTATTGAACCCTGATTTTCCTGAAATAGTAAAAGAGTTTAGATTCAATTTACCAATGGCGACAATTGAATGTAATACAAATGGAGACAAACTTACAGAAGAGTATGTTGACAGATTGTATAAATCAGGACTAGACTTATTGTATATCAATTTGTATGACGGTATAGAACAAATGGCACACTTTGAAGGAATGCTAAAGAACATACGAGACGATATGTACAAGTTTAGAATGCATTGGGGAGACTTTGAGAAACATGGATTGATTCTCAATAACCGTAGCGGGGTAATCGATTGGGTTGGGATAGAAGAAACAGACATTACTTCTTTAAAAGGCAAACCTTGTCATTACCCCTTCTACAAAATGTTTGTTGATTGGAACGGTGACGTATTGTTCTGTTCTAATGATTGGGGAAGAGAACACGTTGTAGGTAATCTTCTACAACAAAGTTTACATGACGTATGGTTCTCTAAACCCATGACAAAGATTAGGAAACGTTTAATGAAAGGTGATAGAAGTCATTCGCCTTGCAATAAATGTAGTGTTGACGGTTCACTATTTGGAAAACCGTCCTTTGATTTAGTGAGTGAATATTATGAGAGTGGCAATAACAGGTAGTACAGGTTTAGCAAAAACAATTATTGATACACTAGAAGCAACACCATATAATGGTAAACAGATAGAAGTTATGTCTGAACGTATGGAAAACATTACAGTGAATGGAAATACTTGGTGGGGTTGGGAACAATATGATGTATTAATTAACTTTGCATATGACGACTTTGAACAAACAAAGATTTTAGAATTAGCTCACAACGCATGGAAAGATGACAACAGTAAATATATTATCAACTTTTCTTCAAGAGCAGCTCAACCAAACATATCTAAAGGATATCTTTACTCAGCTGCTAAAGCGTCATTGAATCACCTTGCAAATAATTATCAATACAATTCAGATAAAAAATATAAAATGACTACATTGAACTTGGGACTTTTAGATTCACCATTACCTAGTGTATCGAGAACAGAAATCGCAGGACTGGTGCATAAACTAATTACAAGTTTCCCTGAACTTGAAATTGCAGATATGACACTTCAAGCACACCACAACTATGGTGACGTGCAAGACTTAAAGTCATTTCAAAGAGGTGAATTACATTGAGTAATAGACCACATTTAATCGGGGAGTATTATAGGATTGTAGAAAATCCTAATCAGAAGGCAGAAGAGCATTACGCAATTGAAATTGTCAAAGGAGAATTTGAAGGTGTAGTGTATCAATATGGTAAAGTAGAATTCGTGGAAGGTAAACCCGAACTTAATTTTCAAAGGACTATTAGACGAGTGCCAGAAGGAATGGAGTTGGACGACCTTCTAGAAGACAATGACCTAAATAACCTCATGGGAGATATATTAGTAGAACTCCTTGAGGAACAAGTCGCAAGACAGGAGAAAAAATGAATATCGAAAGATGTAAAGAAGCGATTAAGAGGCACGAAGGTGAAGTGCTAGAAATTTATATTGACTCATTGGGATTTAAAACTCTTGGTGTTGGACATTTATGTCAACCCGAAGACCCTGAGTACGATTGGGAAGTTGGTACGCCTGTATCACAAGAAGTCGTAGACGCATACTATGACTCAGACTTTGATAAACATATGGACGAAACAGTTCATGTTATTGGAGAAGACGTTTGGAAAGATTTGCCAGGCGATATCCAAGAAGTCTTAGTTAATATGTGTTTCAATTTGGGTGGTACAAGACTGGGTAAATTCAAGAATATGTTGAACGCAGTTGAAGACCACGATTGGGAAAGAATGGCTGTTGAAATGGAAGACAGTCGTTGGTTCAAACAAGTAGGACGCAGAAGTGTAGAACTACAAGAAACAGTTAGGAACGTATGATTGATTTTCACGACAAAGTATTGAATGCGATTGTGCAACAAGCAGACGCAATGATTTCAAAACACAAAATTAATGTTGAGGTATTAACAAAGAATGCAAGTGGTGTTGCAGAACACCCTGACTTAATGAAGACAGTGGAAGACGAGTTATCTCAAATAGCACACTGGCAAGATATTAAGGACGTTGCAGTCAACAATTTTGATTTTCATTCTAAAAAGAATCTTGTAGAATAGTCCCGTCTGTAGTATACTTATATTATGGATTTTTATACAAATGTATGCAGGACACGTGACAAGATTTTAGTAACAGGGTATCAAGGCAACAAGAAGGTAAAAGTTCAAGTTGCCTATCGACCTAATCACTACGTCAAATCTAAAAAAGGACAAACCGCTTACAGGTCTTTAGACGGACAACCACTTGAGGTTGTGAATCTAAATTCTATGGGTGGTGCACGTAAGTTCAGAGAACAATATGAACAAGTGGAAGGATTTGATATCCACGGTTATGACCGTTATGTCTACACTTATATTGCAGATAAGTTTCAAGGTGTAATCGAACCTAATACCAAACTCATTCGTATCGCCTCACTTGATATTGAGTGTGAGTGTGAAGAGGGTTTTCCTGACCCTATGGAAGCGAAAGAGAAAGTCAACGCAATCACAATCAAACCATTCGGTAAAAACTCAGTTACATTTGGAATCGGCCCTTGGGACGCACCTGACAATGTAGACTATGTTGATTGTCAAGACGAAGCATTCCTACTGGAAGAGTTTATTAAGTATTGGGATAAACAATCATTTGATATTATTACAGGTTGGAATGTAAACTCATTCGATATTACATATCTTTGTAATCGTCTTGATAGATTATTTGGTGACGGATATCACAAAAAACTTTCGCCTTGGAGAATGTCAGACGTAAGAGAATTCACGCAGTATGGATATCAAAAGAATCAAGTATACACATTGTATGGTGTCAATGTTCTTGACTATCTTGAACTGTACAGAAAGAATACATTTATCAAACAAGAGAGTTACAAACTTGACCACATAGCACAAGTTGAACTGGGTAAAGGTAAATTAGATTATTCAGAGTACGGTTCCCTACACACATTATACAGAACTAATTATCCACTGTTCTTGGAATACAATGTCCGTGACGTGGAATTGATTGAAGAACTTGAAGACAAACTAGGATTCATTGAACTGATTCAATCCATGGCGTATACTGCCAAGTGCAACTACGCAGATACATTTGGAATGGTGAAGTATTGGGAAACCATTATCTACAACTTCTTGAAAGAACAAGGAATCCAAACACCACCACAGAAATTACGTGGACAAGAAAAGACCAGTAAGATTGCAGGTGCTTATGTCAAGGAACCTATAGTCGGTGGTCATGACTGGGTTGTATCTTTTGACTTGAACTCACTCTATCCACATATCATTATGCAGTATAATATCTCGCCTGAGAAAATGATTAGGGGTAAGGTGGATACTTCTGTAGAAAAATTACTCAGTGGTAAACAAACAATTACAGGTGATTATGCTGTAACACCAAACGGTGCACAATTCAAAAAAGACAAACAAGGTTTTCTTCCTGAACTTATGGAACAATTCTATGACGAAAGAAAGTTGTGGAAGAAAAAAATGATTGAGTATCAAGTTGAACGAGAATCATGTAAAGACGCAAAACGCAAAAGAGAACTAGACACACTAATCAAACGTGCGTACAACAACCAACAAGTTCGTAAGATTGCATTGAACAGTGCTTATGGTGCTCTTGCTAATCAGTGGTTTGCATTCTTTTCTGTAGACCTCGCAGAGGCGATTACGACTTCGGGTCAATTGATTATTCAATGGGGTGAGAAAACAATCAATGATTGGTTGAATCAAGTTCTCAAGACAGAAGACAAAGATTATGTGATTGCAATTGATACTGATTCATTGTATATCACTCTTGACGATTTAGTAAAACAAGTCTTTCCCGAAGATACACCGAAGGCGAAAATTATTGACTTCATTAATACTATCGCAGAAGATACTATCGAACCCGTACTTGCAAAAGGATATGACAAACTTGCAAAAGATACAAATGCATTCCAACAGAAAATGCAAATGGGACGTGAGGTAATTGCAGACAGAGGTATTTGGACTGCTAAGAAAAGATATATCCTAAACGTACATGATAACGAAGGAGTCAGACTCAGAGAACCTAAACTCAAAATGATGGGCATAGAAACTGCAAAGTCTTCTACACCACAATGGGTAAGACAAAAACTTACAGACGCATTTGGTGTTGTCATGAACGGAACAGAACAAGACTTATGGAAGTTCGTAGAAGAAGCACGAAGAGACTTTAGAACGCTACCGCCTGAGGAAGTTGCATTCCCTAGAGGTTGTCGTGGTCTTAGACAATACTCAGATAGAACAACTATCTACAGTAAAGGAACACCGATACACGTTAGAGGTGCCTTGTTGTACAACCACTTACTCAAAGAAAAGAATCTTGATATGAGATACGAAGTAATCAAAGAAGCAGAACAATTACATTTCTCTTACTTGACTACACCGAATCCTATCAATGAGAATGTGATATCATTTACAGGTGGATTGCCAAAAGAGTTTGACCTGCATAGATTTATTGACCATGATATGCAGTTTGATAAAGCATTTGTTGAACCACTTAAAGCAGTCATTAGTTTGATTGGTTGGAACCCTGAACCTGTCGCAAGTCTAGATTCATTTTTTGCGTAATAAATACGACCCTTTCATAAATAAAGGGTATGTATGAATATAGAGCAAAAATTTTAAAAGTCATAGATGGCGATACAGTAGACGTGGATATTGACCTAGGTTTCGGTGTAGTCTTAACAGACGAAAGAGTCAGAATGATGGGCATCGATACACCCGAATCACGCACTAGAGATAAGATTGAAAAGAAATTTGGTCTTGCTTCTAAGGCACGTCTTAAGGAAATTTTAGGAAACGAAACTATATTACAAACGCAAATTAATAGAAATGGCGAAGATATGAAGGGGAAGTTCGGTAGAATATTAGGAGACTTCCAAGTTGAACTTGACGGTGAAACTAAACTTGCTACCCAAGTATTAGTAGAAGAAGGACACGCAGTGCCTTACTTTGGTGGTTCTAAAAAAGAAATCAAAGAACAACATATGATTAATAGAAAAAGATTAATTGACGAAGAAGTTGTAATAATGTCTTATGATATGGCAGGGGTTCAATAATGTTGATTGAATGGATGGACGTATTTTATATAACCATGATAGGTATAATATTTGCATTCATAATTCACATTGAAACTGAACTGCATACAATTAAGACTATGATTGAAGAAGTCATAAAGTTTGATGAATCTAAAAGAATTAAGAACGGTAACGGGCACAAAAAGTAAAAACCCACTTACGAAAAACTGCTATACATAGTATAATGGTTATACATTATGGAGAAGTGTTATGTCATTTATTAAAGACTTAGTTAAGTCCACTGGGAACGAATACGCTAGTGTTGTTTCCGATGGCGTGGCAGCTGGAGACGTTGACTCGTTTATTGATACGGGTTCATACATTTTCAATGCCTTATTGAGTGGTTCACTAAAAGGTGGACTACCTAAAAACAAAATCACTGCACTTGCAGGTGAGTCTGCCACTGGTAAGACTTTCTTTGCATTGGGTATGGTCAAACAGTTCTTGGAAGACCACCCTGAAGCTGCTGTGATTTACTTTGAATCAGAATCTGCACTAACGAAAGATATGATTGAGGAAAGAGGAATCGATTCCAATCGTATAGTTATCGTGCCTGTAGTGACGGTTCAAGAATTCAGAAACCAATCGCTGAATATACTTGATAAGTATCTTGAGACAGACGAGTCAGAACGTCCACCTATGATGTTTGTACTTGATTCTCTTGGTATGCTATCAACTACTAAAGAGATTGAAGATACTGCAGAAGGAAAAGAGACAAGAGATATGACTCGAGCACAGATTACTAAAGGTGCATTCAGAGTTCTAACTCTTAAACTTGGACGTGCAAAAGTGCCAATGATTGTAACCAATCACACTTATGACGTTATCGGTTCCATGTTCCCACAAAAAGAAATGGGTGGTGGTTCAGGTCTTAAGTATGCGGCCTCTTCAATTATATTCTTGTCAAAAAGAAAAGAGAAGGACGGTACAGAAATCATTGGTAATATCATTCACTGTAAGAATGCTAAATCAAGATTGACTGTAGAAAACAGAATGGTAGATGTCAGACTTACATATGATAAAGGTCTTGATAGATACTATGGGTTACTTGACCTTGCACTTGCCTTTGACGTATTCAAGAAACAAGGAACGAGAGTTCTTTTACCAACAGGTAAAACAGAATACGGTAAGACAATCAATAACAATCCTGAAAAGTATTTTACAGAAGACGTTATGGAAAAATTAGAAGTAGTAGTTAATGAGTATTTTAAGTATGGAAAATCAAGCGAGACTGGAACAGACGATTCTCAAGAATCTAGTTCTTAACGAGACATTTAGTAGAAAAGTTCTTCCTTACATTAAAGGCGAATACTTTACTGAAGCAGATGAAAGAACTGTATTTTCAGAAATACAGGAATACTTTCTAAAGTTCAACCAACCCCCTACAACCGAAGCACTTCTCATAAATCTAGATAGTAATGAAGAGTTATCTGATAACATTCTAGGTTCAGCAAAAACGGTTGTAGCGGGGTTTGGTTCTTTTTCGGAAGACACACCTGTAGACTGGTTGACAGAAGAAACTGAAAAGTGGTGTCAAGACAGAGCAATCTACCTTGCACTTATGGACAGTATTGAAGTCGTAGACAAGAAGTCTCAAAGGTCTACTGGTGAGATTCCTGAACTATTGAAAGACGCCTTATCAGTTACATTTGACGCAAACGTAGGTCATAATGTATTAGAAGACGCAGACAAAAGATTTGAGTTCTATACAACAGAAGAAGAGAAGATACCTTTTGATTTAGAATACTTCAACAAAGTTACCAAGGGTGGATTACCAAACAAAACTTTGAATATTTGTCTCGCAGGAACAGGTGTTGGTAAATCACTATTCATGTGTCACTGTGCTTCTGCCCATTTACTTATGGGTAAGAATGTATTGTATATCACCATGGAAATGGCAGAGGAAAGAATCGCAGAAAGAATTGATTCAAACATTATGAATGTGCCAATCAAAGAACTGCCTGATATGTCCAAATCAATGTATGGTAAGAAGATTGAGAAACTAAAAGACAAAACAAAAGGTAGAGTATTCATTAAAGAATATCCTACAGCAGCTGCTCATGTTGGACACTTTAGACATTTACTACAAGAACTAGAACTTAAGAAAGATTTTAAACCCGATATAATCTATATCGATTATCTAAACATATGTGGGTCATTACGTATCAGGCCAGGCGCTGGTGCAAACTCTTACACATTGGTCAAGAGTATTGCTGAAGAAATGCGTGGTCTTGCGGTTGAATATGACGTACCTATTGTTAGTGCAACACAAACAACTAGAAGTGGATTTGGTTCTACTGATATTGGTTTGGAAGATACTTCTGAATCCTTTGGACTGCCTGCAACTGCAGACTTTATGTTCGCACTGATTACGTCCGAAGAACTAGAAGAGTTAGACCAAATGGTGGTCAAACAATTGAAAAACAGATACAACGACCCTACAGTATTCAAAAGATTTGTAGTGGGTGTTGATAGAAGTCGTATGAAATTTTATGACTGTGAACAAGAAGCACAGGAAGAACTCGTTGATAGTGCAATCGCACAGGAAGACGACACGCCTGTAATGGACAGAAATGAGAAATTCAGGGACTTTAAGATATAAAAATACCTAAATAGTAATACAGTATGGTATTATTATGGCAAAAAATTTGAAATCGCAAGAGGTTATTGATTTAATACAACAGAAAGTTACATTAAAAAAACAACTAAGACTTGCAAGAAAAGATAAGAATGATACAGAGGTGCAACGCCTCTGTGGTGCCATATCTTCAATTGAAGAACACCTAAGTTCGACACCACTTCAAAAATCATAAATAGTAGACAGACACTTCAAAAGGTGATATTCTACTATTATGGCAGTTAAAAATTTACATTTAGAACATTTAGAAGACGAGATTATCAATAATGGTATTGATGGTGGACGTTCTGCTATCTACTTCCTTATGGAACTTCGTCAAATGCTTAAGGGTAATTCCAGTGCACGTGTAAACATGACAGTTAAATGGGACGGTGCACCTGCTATATGGGCAGGGCCTCACCCTGAATCAGGTGAGTTCTTTGTTGCAAAGAAATCTTTATTCAATAAAACTCCATTGTACTACAAATCAGAACAAGAAATCAAAGACGCACCTGAACTTAGTGGTGACCTAGAAAGTAAATTTCTAACTGCATTCAAATACCTATCAAAGGTTGGATTAAAAGAAATCCTACAAGGTGATTTAATGTACACTAAAGCAGACGTAAGTAAGAAAAAGTTTGATGACGGTACATACCTTACATTCGGCCCAAACACTATCGTTTACGCAGTCAAAGAAGATTCAGACTTAGGTAAAAGGATTGCTAAATCACAAATGGGTATAGTATTTCATACCACATACAGTGGTTCTACCATAGAAGGATTAGGTGCTAAGTTTGGTGCAAATATAAGTGGTCTAAAACAAGGTGACGTTTGGATAGATGACGCAACATATAAAGACGTTAGTGGTACAGGTTCAATGACTGCTAAAGAAGCAATGCATCTATCTAAGATATTATCCGCAACAGGTAAAGCATTTCACGGAATCAAGAAAAATGATTTAACTAAGTTTCAAAAAGTTATGGCAACCATGGAATCAAAAGGTGCTTCGGGTGCAACATACAAAACATATGCTAACTCACTTATACGTTCAGGTGGTAAATTCAAACCAAACTCTCAAGACTACATAAACTATGTGGGTAAATATTGGGAAGAAAAAATAGTCGCAAAAGTAAAACAAGAAAAGACTAAGAATATCAAAAGAGAGATTGGACAAGATTTAATTAAAGAATTAAATGGATTAAGAAAAATGATTGATAACTTGACTGCTTTTCAATCATACTTGGTAGAAGGTAAAATGTTAATTATCAACGCACTTAACAGAGTTAAGAGTATTGGAACATTTAAGAAAACAGACAAGGGATTTGAAGTAGTAAATCCCGAAGGTTACGTAGCAATCGATAAAGAAGGTGGTGCTGTTAAACTGGTAGACCGTATGGAATTTGCCTATAATAACTTCACTGCACAGAAGAATTGGGATAAATAGAAGTATGTATGACGATTTAATAATAGAAGACGCAGAATACCAAGGTAAGAAGGTCAAACTAAATGACCCTATCAGAAATCCTACTGGTAGCAAAAAGAAGTTCAAGGTCTACGTTAAGAACGATAAAGGTAATGTCGTTAAGGTTGAGTTTGGTGACCCTAATATGGAAATCAAACGTGACGACCCTAAAAGACTGAAAGCATATCGTGCTAGAATGAATTGTGATACAGACCCTGGCCCAAAATGGAAAGCAAACTATTGGTCATGCTGGCAGTGGAGAGCAAACGCACCAGTAGATGACGATGTCAAATATGATTTTGAGTATTTCTTAGGTGAAGTAATGTCTATGAAAACTAGACTCAAAATGAAACAAGCATTCAGAAAGAACAAAGCAAAGATACTAAGAGCAAGAAAGAAAGCTGCCAAGAAACCTCAACTACAGAAAGGTCAGATAGAAAAGAAAGCAGAATTGCAGGCACGTAAAGCAATTGAAAAGAAAATTCTTAAAGGTAAATCCAAAAAAGATTTACCCGTTGGTGCAAAAGCAGCCCTTGAAAAACAAATGGCAAAGAAACAAAAAGCAATTAAGAAGATTGCTATGAAGATACGTAAAGACGTAATCGCAAAAGAAAAGGCAAAAATCAAAAAGAAAATTCAAGGAGTAAGTGAAGAGTTCGCACTACCAAAGTATCCAGCACAAACTGATATCAAATTCAAAGAGGACGATTGGGTAATCGGTGACCCTGAAAAAGCATATGAGTATGATACCTCTAAAACTGGTAACGAAAACATGGAAATCATGGATAAAATGGTAGATAAAGAAAGGGAGAAAATGAAGTGAAAACTTTTAAGTCATTTAACGAAGCAAAAGAGAAAGGTGCTACATTTACATTTGGTAGATTCAATCCACCCACTACTGGTCATGCAAAACTAGTTAAGAAATTAGAACAATCTTCTAAAGGTGGTTATGTGCCTTTAATTTACACTTCACATTCAAGTGACCCTAAAAAGAATCCACTTAGTTATAAACAAAAGATTACTTATCTCAAAAAGTTTTTTCCAAAGATTGGTGTCATTAGCACACCTGCAAGAACTATTTTTGAAATTGTAGTAGACCTACACAACAAAGGATATACGAATGTGCGTATGGTTGTAGGTTCAGATAGAGTCAAAGAGTTTGATATGCTTATCAAAAAGTATAACGGACAAAAGGGAAGACACGGTTTCTATAAATTTAATTCAATCGATATTATATCTGCTGGTGAACGTGACCCTGACGCAGATGACGTATCAGGAATGAGTGCAAGTAAAATGAGAGCACTTGCAAGTGACGGAGACTTTGAATCATTCCAAGACGGTGTTCCAAGTAAAAATAAAAGAATGGCACAGTCTTTATACAAAGACGTTAGAGTTGGTATGGGTATCAAAGAAGAGCACATACCTTGGTATATCAGAGAAGATTTGATTATGGAAGGTGTTTATGACCAAGGAATATTCAAA
>Ga0213859_10000823_pt1 | contig 14044 bp, 11 predicted proteins | sample PICome_2_FD_160133 | JGI IMG/M metagenome (GOLD analysis project Ga0213859, IMG submission 160133) | Coastal seawater microbial communities near Pivers Island, North Carolina, United States - PICO304 | ecosystem: Environmental > Aquatic > Marine > Coastal | place: USA: North Carolina... | reverse complement strand
AGATTTTTTTATTGATAGATGAAAAGTCGTGATAGATTATGTCTTTTCTAGGATAATCTACACAATTTTTTCCAAGAATCTCTTTTAAACCATTAAGAACAGTTAGCTCAAAATAATCACCTTGATATTTTGCAGACTTTGTTGTTATAAATAAAATTTTCATTTATATAAATAAAATACGATTAATTATTTTTGATTTAATTTGGTAAATTAAATTTTTTGATTCAAAATTTGTAGAAGAACTGTGGTTTTTTCTATTTTCAGTAATTGATGGTTCTATCCAAAAACATTTAAAATTTAAATATCTAAAAAGTTCATTCATCCAAACATCAGGAGCATGATTGAAAGGTAAGTAATTCTCATAAAGTTTCTTTGCAGAACTTTGATTTAACAAAAAAAATTGAGCAGACTTCGTTCCTCCTCCAGCCACAATTTTCCCGTTTTCATTGTAAGAATACCCAAGTTTTTTTTCATAAACTATTTTTTCATTCGATAACTTTCCTTCCTTAATATATTCAAAGGAGTGTGCTCTGGTAGAGTCAAAAACAACATCCCAATTTTTTGGTAATTGTTTCAAGCATTCGTGAAGTGTTTCAATTATATTTTTCTTTACCTTACCTACATTATCTTCGATAATTACTGCGTATTTATAATTATTTTCTACGATTTTTTCTAATGCGAGGAAATGTTTATAAGAAACACATATCCATCCGTCTTTTATTGATCCAGTAATATTCGGAAATGAGTAGTTGTGTCTTCTTGATTTTTTTTGAACAGATAATTTTTTTATTTTAAATGTTAGTTCATCCTTATTTGGGTATTCAATAAATTCAATATCTTCAATCATTACACCATTATTAATAAGTTCATTAACTAAAACTTCTTTTCTTTCAGGATCTCTGTTGTGAATGACTAAAAATTTAATTTTTTCCATAATGGTATTTGATGTATATTATTACTAATGTGCTTATTCTAAACAAATCATCAATAATATAATATGAAAATTGTAATAACTGGTGGATTGGGATACATTGGCATGGAGCTTGCAAAGCTCTATTCTGGTAAATCAAGAGTACATTCTGTATCTGTAATTGATAAATCATTCTATTCTCAAAGAGTTGCTCAAATTAAAAGGTGGGGAATAGACTTTATTCAGGCTGATATATTAGATGAAGCAAAAATGAAGCAACACTTAGCTGATGCAGACATAATATATCATTTAGCTGGAATTACAGATGTTTCAACAACTGTTCACGAGATTAACAAGAAAAAAGATATACAAGTTAGAGATGTGGGGATTAATGGTACTAAAAATATTTTAAAATATTGCTCAAATAACTCAAAAATCATCTTTCCATCCACACATGTTATTTTTGAAGGGTTAAAAAAAGTTGAGAGCAATATAGATGAAAATTTTGAACCTATGCCAGTATTGGAATATGCCAAAGGTAAAGCAAAGTCTGAGCAAGATATAGCTAACTCCGGAAAAAAATTTGTTATTTTAAGACTAGGTTCTGTTTATGGAAACTCATATGATTCAACTCGCTTAAATATTATGCCTAATTTATTTACAAAAATTACTTCAGAAAATGGAACAATAAAACTTTTTTCCAAAGGTGAGCAGCTCAAGAGCTTAGTGGCTGTAAAAGATGTTGCAAGAGCTATGATGTATACAGGTGAAAATCAACAAATTAAAAACCAAGTTTTTAATGTTGTAAGTGAGAATTTAACAGTCAGACAAGTTGCAGAAATTTGTAAAAAAATTAATAAAAAGCTTACAATTGAGTTAACAAATGACCCTGTTCCAAATAAGGGCTACGCACTTTCTAATCAAAAATTAAAAAAAGAAGGTTTTAAATTTTTATATAACTTTAAAGATGAGGCAAGTGATTTTATAAGTGATATAAAAAATATTGAAAAAATATATAATAATGAACTAATTGAATATGGCACTAATAATTTTGTAGACGGAAGAGGAATAATCTCCAATTACTATATGAATGATTACATAAATATGATCGGTTATGTTGAATCAAAAAAAAGGTCAGTAAGAGGAAATCATTATCACCCTATTCAAACTCAAAAATGTTTACTTATAAAAGGAAAATATGTAAGCATTACAAAAGATTTGATGAACCCTAATTCAGTAGTCGAAACAAGGCTTGTGAGCGAGGGAGAAATGTCCACAATTCCTCCATACGTTGCCCATACAATGGTTTTTCTTGAGGATTCAATATTTTTGAATTTAGTTAATGGAGAAAGGGAACATGATAATTATGGTATTACTCATACATTAAAATACAATCTTGTTGAAAACAAGTTATCAGAAGATTTACTTGATACATACAAAACAGAATGTCGAGTATGCGAAGGCGGCCTAAATCATTACTTATCTTTAGGTCTCACTCCTCTAGCAAACAATCTTAATAGTAAAAAAAATGACAATAATGATTTATACCCTCTTGATTTAAACTTTTGTAAACAATGTTACAACTCTCAATTAAGCGTGGCTGTTCCTGCTGAAAAGATGTTTAATGATTATGTTTACTTGTCATCTACATCTGAACAATTCAGGAGTCATTTTATTGATACAGCAAAGGAATTAAAAACCGACTTGAAGTTGACTAAAAAATCAATTGTTGTAGATATAGGTAGCAATGATGGTGTTTTCCTCGCCCCACTAAAAAAACTTGGAATAAAAGCTATTGGTGTAGAACCTGCTAAGAATATAGCAAAAATTGCAAATTCAAATAACTTGGTAACTATCCCTGAATATTTCAGTAAAAAAACAGTTAATAAAATTATCGACGAGTTTGGAAAAGTAGATTTAGTTACTGGATTTAATGTTTTTGCACATAATGATGAATTAAAGGATATGTTAATCAACATTGAGGATATTTTAAAAAAAGATGGAGAATTTATTTTTGAAATTCAATATTTGTTAAAAACTATTAACGATCTAACATTTGACAACATTTATCATGAACATTTTAATTATTGGTGCTTGCTTTCAATTTTACATTTTTTTGAAGATACGGGTATGAAAGTTTATAAAGTGAAAGAAGTTAATACCCATGGAGGTTCACTGAGGGTCTATGCTACTAAAAATAAAAATAAAAAACGAGATAAAAGTGTTAATAAATATATTGAGCTAGAAAGAAAACAAAAATTAGATAAAATCGAAACTTATTTTAAATTTGCAAAAGATGTGGAGAATATAAAAGAAAATTCATTGAAAAGAATAAATAAAATTTTGGAGGATGAGAAAAAAATAATAGGATATGGTGCTCCAGCTAAAGCCACAACAGTATTAAATTATTTCGGTTTAGATGAAAATCATTTTTCTTATACAATCGACGATAACTTACTAAAGCAAAATAAATATATACCTGGTACAAATATTCAAATAAAAAGCATTAGTGAAATAGAAGGCATGAGCTTTGATTACATATTGGTTTTAGCTTGGAACTTTTTTGACTCCATAAAAGAAAATAATAAAAAAATATTTAAAAAGAGTAGATTTATAAAATTAAAATAATTTTTCAAAAAAAAGATTGATGAATACATATGAGTTTCTTTTTATTATTATTGTAAATGCTAAGGAATAAATGGTTAAAATAAAGCAATACTTTGATGAAATAATCTATATATCTAGAATCACTAAAGTCACAAAAAAAAGGCTTAGAATATTTTTTTCTGTTATATTATCGAACCTTACTGTAGTACTCGACATCGCAATAATAATTTTTTTTGCTTATATATTAACTGGAGAAACAACAGATAATGAATTCATTGTCTACTTTTTAGAAAGAATATATTTTTTACCGATAATAGTGTTTCTAAGATTTTTATCTAACTTTGTTGAAAAAATGAATATTTTATCATTGCAATTACAAGTAGAAAAAAATTTAAGAGTTTATTTAATAAAAGAAGTTTATAAAAAAGGAAATTATTCAATTGCTGATGCAACTTTTTATATTAATACCCTCAGCGGCCATGTTGGCTATTTTTACGGAGCTTTAACGGCATTTTTAAATAGCTGTGTCCAAATAATTATTTATTCAACATTCTTACTAACTACAAATTTTCAAACAATCGTAATATTTTTGTTTGGCGGTCTAGTACTATTTTTCCCTACCAGAATACTTCTAAGGCTTGGTAGAAAATATATGCATGAATCATGGGTCAATGCTCAGCAAACAGGAAGAGATGTACAAAGAGTTGTTGAAAATATTTTTCTTATAAAAATTCTTGGTACTAGTGAAAGCGAAATTAATAGATACGACAAAACAACACTACAGCTTCAAGAATCACAATTAAAAAATCAAGCATACGGAACAATAAATTCCTTAATGCCAAATTTTGTTACAGTATTTACAATTTCATTACTATTTATATATACAAATCTAACAAAAACGATTACATTAGAATTTTTAGGAGTCACATTACGCCTAGTTCAAACTATTGGCGCGTTAAATAATTCATTAAATATGATGATTAATTCTCAGGTACACTTGTCTAAATTTATTGAGTTGGAAAACAATAAAATTATAGAACGACCAAATTATTACTCAGCTGATACCAATCTGTCTAAAGCAATTGAATTAACAAATATAAGCTTTAAATACTTTCGATCTGAAGAGTATATATTTCAAAATCTAGACTTAGAAATTGAAAAAAATAAACATACAATCATAACAGGTCCAAATGGGTCTGGAAAAAGCACTTTGTTGGGAATCATTTCTAAAATTTTCTATCCAGAAGAAGGATTAGTAAAAATTAATTCAACTCAAATAGGTTATGTTGGTGTAACCCCACTAATTATAAATGGAACTCTAAGAGAAAACTTTTTATATGGTAATGAAAAAGTTAAGACCGACATCGAGATTTTACAATTAATGAATGAATTTGAACTATTTAATAGAGAAGAAAAAACATTAGATACTGTAGTTGATAGCAAATCACTTTCCTCCGGCCAAATGCAAAAAATTTCTTTCATAAGATCTCTATTAGCAAATGCAGAGCTGCTTCTTTTGGATGAATCAACTTCAAACCTTGATATAGAAACTAAAGATCTTATTTTCAAAATATTAAAAAATAAAAACATTACAATCATTAATTCAACACACAATAAAGATGATTTTGATTATGATCATCATTTAACCATAAGATACTCTGGAGAAAAAAGAATGGTTGAATATGTTTAACCAGTTGTTAAAACTTACTTAAGCATATGGTTTTTGATGATTAATTTTGTTCTTTGCTTTGACAAAAATTACAACGATGTAGCGCACCTATTTTTACATACTTTATTAAATAAAGTTAATGAAAAAATTAACGTTTTTATAATTCATAACAATCCGGATTCATTTTTTGAGATTAAAAAAAAATTATCTGACAATAAATACTTAAATGAAATATTTATTTATGAATTTGATAAAGATTTATCAATTTTTCCTGGTATTACACATGGTCATATCAGTGAAGCTACCTACTATAGGTTCTTTTTTGATGAGTATTTACCGAAAAACTTAGATTACTTTTTATATGTTGATGCGGATATTATTTGTCACAAAAACCCTATCAATTTAATCAAATCTGATATAACGAGATTAGAAAAGTCTGGACAAGTTATAGCTGCTAGAACAGAGGTTTTTAAAGAAAAAGAAATTGAACCTCACTGGGACAGGTTGAAACTAAGAGGATATAGATACTTTAACGCCGGAGTCCTGTTGATAAATTATCAAAAATGGTTAAATGAATCTATTTCTGAAAAATTATATAAAAAGTTAACAGAGCATAAAGATATCTTACTCTACTGGGATCAGGATGTTATGAATATGGTCATTGATGATAAATTTTTAGAAATAAATCCAAATCTTAATTTTGATTTGTATATTAGTGTCGATCAAAATAATTTGTCCCCCTTAGAACATTTTGGCCAAGATGCTTTAAATAACATGTCATTACTTCATTACACAGGAAGCATAAAGCCATGGACAGTGAGGGGGTCATTTAATAAGAAAGCTAGATATTTTCATGATGCTTACTATGAGTTATTTAAGGTAAAATATTGGATTAAAAACACTTGGAGAGTGTCTGCATTATCACAATTACTATTGGGAATTCTAAAACTACATATAAAAAACTTGAAGTATCCATTTTCGTTTATCAAAATAGTTTTAAAAAGCTTAACTAAACCACCGCGTTAGATTAGCTTTGATTATATATATTTAATTCTCTTTCAACTATTTTTTCAATACTATTATTTTCAACAATTAAATCATAAGCTTTGTTAACTAATTTGTTCAACTCACTTTCATTCTCAAGAAAATAAGTTATTTTATCAATAATTTCATTTTCATTTTCATATAAAACACCATTTAAACCATTTGTAATAACTTCAGCAATATTTTTGTTTTTCTTTGCAATTATTAGTGTGCCTCTAGAAATTGCTTCTAAGACAACTTTTGGATTTCCTTCAAAACCGGAAGGAAGAATAAATATTCTATATTTTAAATAATGTTGATTTAAATCAGAATGTTCCAACCTCCCTAACAGATTTAATTTTACATTTAGGGAGTCTGCATATTTTCTAAGAGCTTTTTTCTCAGATCCTTCACCAACTAAATCTAATTCAATGTTTGAATTTGATAAACTTTTTATTAAGGAAAAAAAATTTTTTTGAGGCTCTAGCCTACCTACTGATAAAACTTTGTTTTTATATCTATTATTAAAATCATTAAACTTTACATCAGCAATCCAATTAGGTATTACAGAAATATTCTTTGTGTAGAAATATTTTTCTAGGAACAACTTATCAGCATTAGATGTAACCGAGTAATTATTAGAGTAAACCAAGCTTATTTGAGTTAGTAAGTAGTAAAAAATTTTTTTAAATATGTTTTTCTTATCTTTAACCGAAAACTCAAACAAGTTATAACCTGTCCTAATATAAATAGGAGATTTTGTATGTAGTTTTAACATCATTGCAACCCAAGATCCGTTTAATTGATTAGTTTTAATAACTGTAGGTTTTTCAATTAATTTAATTAACTTTTTAACACCTATCAAAGTTTTAAAAAAATTAAATATTGAATTTTTTGATTTATTTATATATTTGTAAATTGGAATGATTGTTAAGTCATTAATTAAGTGACTATACTTTTCATCTTCGTTGTCACCAAAAGTTAGAAATGTAAAACGAACATTATGCTCTTTATTCATTTTTTTATAAATTTCAACTTCTCTTGATAAGATTCCTAAGTCGTCCCACTCTTTTATAGAAATACCATAAGTAAAAACCAGAATTACATGCATTGAGTTAATATTAACTTATTGAAAAATTTTTAAATATATGAAAAAAATATTAGTTATCCACAACAAATATAAACTTTTAGGTGGTGAAGATATTGCTGTTCAGTCAGAAATTGAAATTTTAAGAGAAAATTTTGATGTAAGAACACTTATTTTTGATAATAAAAATATAGATTTGTTCTCAGATATTTTTAGTTTTGTATTTAATAGAAACCCAAAAAGTCTAAAAAAACTTAAAGAAGAAATTAAAGATTTTAAACCAGAAATAGTATATGTGCACAACACCTGGTATAAGGCTTCTGTAGCAATTCTTGATGAATTAAAAAAACTAAATTTAAAAACATTTATAAAGCTTCATAATTTTAGATATGATTGCACTAGACATTTTCTTGCTAAAAATCATTTTAAAAAAAGTGAAATTTGTGAGAAATGTGGGGTATCTAAATTATCCTTTATAAACAAATACTTCACGGATTCAATATTCAAAACATTTCTGGTTTTAAGGTATGGAAAAAAATACTTTAGTTTAATAAAAGAAAATAATTTTAATTTAATTGTATTAACTGCTTTTCATAAAAGTTATTTAGAAAGTTTGGGAATTAATAAGGAGAATATTTATACAATTCATAATCCATTTAAAGTTGACACTGCAATTAATGAAAATTCAGAAAATTACATAATTTATGCTGGAAGGATTTCTGAGGAAAAAGGAGTTGAAGAATTAATTAAAGCTTTTCTAAAATCTGATTTAAATGAAATAAGTTTAAAAATAATTGGCGAGGGACCAAAATTAGACTATTTAATAAATAAATATAAAATCAACAAGAATATAGAACTACTAGGTGCTATAAACAATTCCCAAACAAAACAATTAATTTCGAGTGCAAGAGCAGTAGTTACTGCTACAAAACTTTTAGAGGGTCAGCCAACACTCTTGTGCGAAGCATCTTCTTTAGGTGTTCCTTCAATATTTCCTAAATTTGGGGGGATTTATGAATTTTTCCCTAGAGATGTAACTCTTTCTTTCGAACAATATAACTACGATGATCTTTCTTTAAAACTTAATGAACTTAATAATGAAGAAAAAATGTTATCTGAAGGTAAAAAGAACAGAGAATATTTACTTAATAATTATGGGGTAAAAAGCTACATCGCCAAATTTATAGAGGCTATAAATGAATAAAAAGCAACCATTAGTATCTTTTGTAATAAGCGTGTATAACGAAGAAAATTTTATTTTAAATTCACTAGATAGCATTTTATCTCAAACATATAAAAACATTGAAATAAGAGTAGTTGACGATTGCTCAACTGATAGTACATATAATAAGTTGGTTGAGTTTGAAAAAAAATATAAAAATGTGTTTTTATATAAAAATGAAAAAAATGTTGGGTTGACTAGATCTTTGAATTATTTAATTTCGCAATCAAAAGGAGACTTAATTGCAAGGCAAGATTCAGACGATTTAAGTAGCCCATATAGAATAGAAAAACAAGTTTCATTAATGAACAATTACAATCTTGATTTTTGTGGAACAAGATCAATTCACATGCAATCTAAAAGAATTATTCCAAAATACTCTTATTACATACCAATAAATATTTTAAAACACTTTAAAAATCCATTCATTCACGGCTCTTTAATATTTAAAAAAACAGTGTTAGAAGAAGTAGGTTTTTATAATGAAAAATTTTATTATGCCCAAGATTATAAGTTGATAATTGATTTATTGAATAGAGGTTTAAAGTGCAAGGTAATTAAAGAACCTCTTTATGAATTAAATATGTCTAATAATATTTCTTCAAAATTTAGAGAAGAGCAACAGTACTATGCTGACTGTGCAAGAAAAGGAATATTACCTAAAGTTTTAGCTTAAATTTTATACATTTTTCAATTAGAGACTCAAAAGATGTTTTGTTAGACCAACCAATTTTATTGTTAATTTTTTTTGTATCAGCAACTATTGTATTTGGTGTTTGTTCTCTTAATAATTTGGAATCTACTTGAATGTAATCTGAATAATCTAAATCAAAAAAGTCAAAAACAGTCAATGCCAACTCCTTTATTGATTTTCCTTCCCCAGAACCAATTACATAGTCATCTCCAACCAAATCTTCTGTAATGTAATACATTGCCTCAGTTGTATCTTTTGCATAAGACCAATCTCTAATTAGGTCTAAACTCCCTAAAGTAAAACTTGTTATTTTTTTATTTTTAATTTGAATTGCATTATTGATTATTTTCATAAACAAATAATCATCTTTTCGAAATTCAGACTCATGATTAAACAGGATTCCAGAATTTATATTCCAATCATGTTCATTTCGAAGAGTTGATATTTTTTGATGTATATCATATTTAGCTTTTGCATATGGAGATAGTGGTTCATATTTTGACTGTTCATGCAGCTTTAGATTTCCATTGTCAGCAAACATTTCAGAACTAGAAGGTTGAAAAAAATTAATAAATCTTTTGTTTACTATGCAGGCATTAATTAGATTGTCAAAAATACTAATGATTGAGTTATAGCTATCACCCGGTTGTTTAAAGGAGTTATATACAGAGCTAGGCCCTGATAAGTTAAATATAAAATCAGGGTTGTAATCTGTAATTATATTTGACACCTCCTTTTCGTTATATAAATTGCTTTTGTTCAAGGAAACCTTTTTTGTGTCCAATGAATTATTTAAATAATTTAAGTTTTGAAGAAATTTTGTGCTGTCTGGAGATCGAGATATACCTAATATTGAATCGACTTTCTTATTGTTTAAAAGAAAATTCGTTAAATGAATTCCATCTTGTCCAGTTATTCCTGTTATTAAATATTTCATAATTGCTTAAAAAATTAATTATAAATGCTCTTTAACTTTTTAGATTAAGTTACAACAACTAATAAAAAGTAATTATTATTTGATTACGAGCATCTTAATGAAAATATATTTGAACTCAGTAAAAGAAAATTGGATTGTTGATAGAGTCAAAAAAGAATGGATTACTCTTAACAAAAATATTACAAGTAATTATCTATTTAATTCAGAAATAATTTGGATAATTGCACCATGGACATGGAAAAAAATTAATAAAAAGCATTTACAAAATAAATTGGTAGTTTGTTCTATCTACCATATTGATGAAGAAAAATTTGATGAAAGTCAATTATTTGAATTTAAACAAAGAGATAAATATGTAGACAAATACCATGTAATTTCAAAAAAAACTGAACAACAAATAAAAAATTTTACTGATAAACCGATTTTTACTAGTCCTTTTTGGATAAATCAAAATATATTTTTTGAATTAGAAAATAAGAAGGTAATAAGAAAAAAACACAATATTAATTCAAGTAGTTTTGTTATAGGATCTTTTCAAAGAGATACAGAAGGGTCAGACTTAATAAGTCCGAAACTTTCCAAAGGTCCTGATAGGTTAATACAAGTTATTGAACATTTTGTTAAAAATAAAAGCAACATCACAGTTCTGTTAGCTGGGAAAAGAAGAAATTTTATAATCAATGAGCTAGAAAAGAGAGGTATAAATTACAAATATTTTGAAATGGTAGACTTCACAACATTAAACGAACTTTATAATTGTTTAGATTTATATGTTGTTTCTTCAAGGTACGAAGGGGGACCTCAAGCAATCTTAGAATGTGCAATATCAAAAACTCCAATTATCTCAACTGATGTGGGAGTTGCATCAGAAATATTGGCGACGGAGTCTATTTTTACTATGGATAATATCTCTACTGCAAGGCCAAATATTGATGAAGCATTTACGAATGCACAGAAATTTATAATTCCAAATGGACTAGAAGAATACAGAAATTTTTTTAAGGAACTTTATGAAAATTAGTATAGGTACAAATATAAAAGAAGGACCTTGGGGTGGTGGCAATCTATTTGCAATAAATCTAAGAAATTACCTTATAAAACAAGGTCATAATGTAGTACATAATCTAAAAGATGATGATATTGATATTATATTGATTACAGAACCTAGAAAAACTTCTGAATCTTCTGCGTTTACCCACATAGAAGTTCTTGAATATTTATCTTACGTTAAATCTGATACTTTGGTTGTTCATAGGTTTAATGAGTGTGATGAGAGAAAAAACACAAACTATGTTAATAAATATCTCATCAATGCAAATAAAGTGGCCGACCACACAATATTTGTAAGTGACTGGCTTAAACAGCTTTATGTCAATCAAGGGTTAATTCGAGATAATTTAGATGTAATTTATGCGGGTGCTGATGAAAATATTTTTAATAGAAACAATCATATAAAATGGGATTCTGTAGGTCCAATAAAATTAGTTACTCATCATTGGGGTGCAAACTGGAATAAAGGTTTTGACTTCTACTTAATTCTTGACGAATTAATAGAAAAAGCTGAATGGAAAAATAAAATAGAGTTTACTTATATTGGCAATATTCCAAAAAAAGCAAATTTTAATAATAGCTCTATCATAAAACCACTTTCAGGAGCTTCTTTAGCTGATGAAATTAAAAAAAATCATATTTATATTACCGGGTCTATTAATGAACCTTCAGGAAATCATCATATTGAAGCGTCACAGTGTGGACTACCTGTGCTTTATATTAATAGTGGTGGAATTCCTGAGTACTGCAATAACTATGGAGTTATGTTTAACAATAAAGAAGATTTTGAAGAAAAATTATTAAATTTAATAGAAAATTATTCAACTTTTTCAAAAAAATTAGAAAGCTATCCTTTTAGTGCATCAAAAATGAGCTTGGATTATTTAAATTTATTTGAAAAAATGTATAAAAATAAAGAAGTTTATTTTAAAACTAGGGATATAGAATATAAAAAATCTTTTTTTGGTAAAAAAATATTCGACTATAAAAGACAAAAAATTAATTACTGATAATAATTTCTTCCAACTTTATACAAAACTTTTTCAATTCGTAATCTCTTTCAATTGACTCTCTAGCAAAATGGGATACATCATTAATAATATTTTCTTGGTTAAAAAAACTTTCAATTTCTTCTACCCAAAGATCTATTTCATTTTTTTTCAAGAAAAAAATATTTTCTCTGTGTTTAAATTTTTGATAGTCCCAAAAACCTTTGGTAAGTGTAATCATTACAGGCGTTCCTGTGGACATAGATTGTAAAGCTACGCTTTGGCCAGATGGTTGAAAGGTTTCCTTGATAGGTAAAATTGTTAAATCATTTTTTTTATAGAGTTCTTTAATGAATTCGTCACTATATTCATATTTACCCCAATCACCTTTATATAAATTTAAATTTTTCAAAATTTTATTTTCATTAATTTTATTAGAAACAACATCAAAGTTATAATTCGGCATTTTTTTAATTAATTCAAGTAAAAAATCATAATCGCGCATCCCGTCATTTCCTATGAATAAAATATTTTTTTTAACTTTTTTTGGTATACTGTAATTCCAAAAATCGGTATCAATTGCAAAAGGCAAAAATATAAATTTATTTTGGTACTTTTTGTATTTTCTAATAGCGTATTCGTATTCACCTCGACCTAAAAAAATGAGGTTTTTGCTAGTTTTGATTAAAACCTTTATAAAAAATTCTCTAAAAAAATATTTAATTTTGTATTTCATAGGTTTTCCAAATAGCCCCATTATGAAGACATGAGAATTAATCTTAGTCACAATCTTTGAAACCAAAAGTAGTGGAAGCATAGAATATGCTGTTTTTTGATTTGTAAAAATTATATCACTACTTTTTTTCAACAAATCATAGTTCTTTCTGTTAGTTAAAAATTGTCCATAGATTGGTAAATCAGAAATTCTATTCAAAATGTAATAGACAAAATTAAATATTGATTTTTTTTCATTAAATTCAATAATATTTGTTTCATAACCTTTATTTTGGAAGTACTGATAACCATAGAAGAATTCTTTAGCATAATTTTCTGGTCTTAAATTCAACTTATCTTTTCTGCCAGATATAAAAACATAAGAGATATTTTTTTTATACATTTATCCTCTTAACTTAATAGGATAAATGATATATTATTTTTAATGTTTATGAATATCTTGAAAAAAATTGAAATACCATATTTGTTTTTTCTTTTTTTCTTTTTTTTGGGCTCATCAACTTTTGACAGGAGCTTTGTAGGACTAAAAATATTTGGATTTAGACTAGGAGAGTTAATAGTAGGAGTTCTCCTTATTCAAACTCTAATAATTTTATTCCTTAGAAAAAGTTTATTTTCTTCCTTAAATTTAACTAAATTTTCTATAACCATAAATTTTTTAAGAGTTATTTTTGTTTGTTTTGTGGTGAGTATTTTTTATTTTGATACTAACTTTTTATCAACCTACACCTTTAAAACAAGTTCTTACATATGGATGGCTTCCGTATGTTTTTTTGCATATTATCTATTTAAAAGAAATTACATTGAAAATAAATTTATTTTGAAAATTGTATATTTGTATCTTTTAATCCCAATAGTCCAATATCTATTTTCTTCCGGTTATTATCCAAATTTCGTTATGGACTTTTTTATCAAATATTCTGATAAATTTACCTTTACAAAAGCATCTGACATTATGTTAGTGCTAGTTATTTCAAATCTACTATTACTTAATATTCAGAAAAATAAAAAAATCTTTTTCATATATTTTGGTTTTACCTTACCATTACTACTTCCACTCCTTCTTGAAATGAGCAGAGGGTCTTTTATTGGTGCGGCATTATTCTTTGTATTAATTGTTT
>Ga0213859_10000821_pt1 | contig 14064 bp, 13 predicted proteins | sample PICome_2_FD_160133 | JGI IMG/M metagenome (GOLD analysis project Ga0213859, IMG submission 160133) | Coastal seawater microbial communities near Pivers Island, North Carolina, United States - PICO304 | ecosystem: Environmental > Aquatic > Marine > Coastal | place: USA: North Carolina... | reverse complement strand
CAAGCAATTGTCAAAGCTATTATAAATATTACTTAGAAGATTCTGCTTTCATAGATAATGACTGGTGTTATAAACTTCGTTACATCCCAAGGCGAAAACGAGACCTTTGTTTTACTGGTAATCTTTGGATCAATGATAGTTCGTTTGCCGTAAAACGAATTGAGGCTACTGTATCTCCTAGCGCGAACCTAAACTTTGTCAAAGACTTCTACTTTCAGCATGATTTTGAAAAGGTTCAAAATGCATTCTGGATGTTAAAGAAAGAGCGCTTTATTGCAGATATTCAGCTCACGAAAAAAACAAAAGTTTATGGCTTTTTCGCCCGAAAGTATTCGGAAAGAAGTGAATTCAAAATCAATCGAAAAAAGGACAACTCATTTTATAAAACAGACAATACGGTAGAAATTGCTAATGGGGCAAACACCAAAACTGATGAAGCATGGGACTCACTACGGACTGTTGAATTAAATGCACAAGAAAGAGGAATAGGACACATGATTGATTCGCTAAATCAGACGACTTATTTTAAGAGATTGAAAAACTTGTCCTATTTGGGGACTACAGGTTACTACCCTCTGGGTAAAATAGAAATTGGAAATCTATATTCATTATTCAGTGTCAACCCAGTAGAACGATTTAGAACAGCCTTATCATTGAGGACCTCAAATGCATTCTCAAGGAGAATTGAATTTGGCGTGAATGGAGCTTATGGTTTTGGTGATAATACATTCAAATATGGAGGCCTAATTCGTTGGAACCTTTCCAAACGCAAAAGAGCGCTACTATCTATATTCTATAACTATGATATCGAGCAAATAGGTGTTTCTCCTTATGCTGTATCGATGGGTAATACTTTTGCTACGGTTTTGAATACTGCTCCATTTGATAAGCTAACTTTTATAACAAGGGCGGGTGCAAATATTGAAAAGGATATAAAAAAGGATTTGATTGCGTTCGTAGGTATTGAATGGAAAGAATATCGCCCCTTAGGTTTAGCTAATTATTTAAGGGTTAATCCAGCTGATGGAGCTCTCGATACGATCACACAAATTAAGGCAAGTGAAATCACAGCCCGATTAAGATGGGCCAAAAACGAAGAGTTTATTTCCGGTGCATTTGACAGAACAAGCTTGCGTTCAAAATATCCAATTATTGCTATTCAAGGAGTTTTTGGAATAAAGGGTGTATTAGGAAGTCAATATTCATATCAAAAAATAGAGCTTCAATTGGAGCATAATACCCAACTAGGTATTCTTGGAAGGTTTAATTATGGTGCAAAAGTTGGGTATATCTTTGGGAACTTGGCATATCCTTTATTAAATGCACATCCTGGAAATCAATCTTTATGGTTGATGTCCTCAGCTTTTAATAAGCTGAATTTTTTAGAATTTATTAGTGACCAATATATGGAGGGGTATATTGAAAACCATTGGGATGGCTTTTTCTTTAATAAGCTCCCTCTATTAAAACATCTTAACTTAAGATTGGTAAGCTCTGCAAAGATGGCCTATGGCAATCTCAGCTCGAGACATCAATCTGAAATGATTTATCCAAGTTTTATTAGATCTTTTGGGAAAATACCCTATATGGAAAGTACAATAGGTATAGAAAATATATTTAAATTCATAAGAGTTGACTTGGTGTGGAGAATGACGCATAATGACCCAGGTTCAAACCCACTTGGTATTAGAGGGAAACTTACGCTTAATTTTTAATACATTGGTGAAGTGAATTTATATACAGAAAATATTTTTAAGAGCTACAAGGGTAAAAAGGTAGTGCAAGATGTCTCAATTCACCTCAAACAGGGTGAAATTGTTGGTCTTCTTGGTCCAAATGGAGCCGGAAAAACCACCTCATTTTATATGATTGTTGGATTGGTTCGACCAGACAGTGGGAAAGTCTTTTTGAATGACACTGAAATCACAAACCTCCCTATGTATAAGAGAGCGCAGATGGGATTAGGTTACTTACCACAAGAGATTTCTGTGTTCAGGAAGCTCAGTGTCGAAGACAATATCATGGCTATTCTTGAAATGACCTCAAAATCAGCCTCAGAGAGAAAGAACAGACTTGAAGAGCTTCTTGAAGAATTTAATCTGACGGAGTTTAGAAAAACATTAGGAAATAGACTTTCAGGGGGAGAAAAAAGAAGAACGGAAATTGCCAGAGCTTTAGCAACCGATCCTCAGTTTGTTTTATTGGACGAGCCATTTGCAGGAGTGGATCCTATAGCAGTTGAAGACATTCAAAGTATTGTCTCTGCATTAAAAAAGAAAAACATAGGAATACTGATTACTGATCATAATGTACAGGAAACACTTTCCATCACTGATCGGGCCTACTTACTTTTTGAAGGCAGTATTCTAAAATCAGGCACAGCAGAAGAGTTGGCAAATGATGAACAGGTAAGAAAGGTGTACCTAGGTAGAAATTTTGAGCTAAAGAAAAAACCGTTATCGGATTAGGTTAACAAATCCACTTTTTTGCTCTGCGGTATAAGGGTTTGCACAACTTTTATAGGTAAATACATAAGTATAAATTCCATCTGGACAGACAACTCCTTTATATGTTCCATTCCATCCATTTTCAATTATATCAGACCTGTGAACCATTTCACCCCATCTATTGAATATTTTAAGCTCCCACTCTATCATTTCAAAATCTGTGACTACATTAAAAATGTCATTCACCCCATCACCATCTGGAATGAATGTATTTGGTGCATAAAGCACAAAGGGTTCCACAAATACCTCCTGTCGAATTGAGTCACTACATCCATATTCATTGTAAACAACTTGTAGAGGGTAATCTGTTCCGTCATTTAAATAAGCATGCGTGAAGTTTGGATCGGAACTCGTGAATTGATTTTGATCGAAAAAATAAAAATAAGTTGTCCCTCCAATTGATTGATCAATAAACGAAACCTCATTATCACAAACATCAACATTTTGAGGATTTACCTGAAAACCTGCAACTGGAGAGGGGTGTACGGTAAAAATATCTTGCTGCATTTCATATAGAGTATCAATACAGCCCTCCAAAGAAATTACCGTTAAACCAACACTGTAATTCCCAACTTCAGTGTAAATATGTGTTGGATTAAATTCTTCAGAACCTGTACCATCTCCAAAATCCCAGTAATAGATTCCAGGACCATCAACAGTGCTCAAATTTATAAACTGAGCCAAACTAGGGGCGCAAAATAAACCGTCTAAATAATCAAAATCAATTGTTGGTTCGGCATAAACATAAATCATTTCACTTATGGTATCTGAGCAATTTTCATATGTCCCACTTAATTGAACCTCATGAAAACCGGGAGAATCAAATTGTATTCCCGAAATTGTTAATGCATTTGATGAATTTACTGAAGCGCTTTGCCCAAAATCCCACAAATATTCCGCCCCAGAAGGCCCGCTTACTTGTGCCTGAAAATTATATAGACCATCCGTAATACATAATGAATCATTATTGGTAAAATCTAATACAATAGGTTCATTTAATGTGATTTCTACACTTGCGGTATCTGAGCAATTGGACACTGACTCTCCTATAAGCTGAATAGAATATGTTCCAGATGATGTATAAGTATACATTGGGGCCGATATACTACTTTCATCTGAGTTTGGACCATTGTTGCCAAAATTCCATAGAAGTGAATTCACATTTGAATAATCACTCTCAAAACTTACTGTCAAACCTATACATTCAATTTCGTCAGGAATCAGAATATCAACCTCGGCTTGTGGGACAACAAATACGGAATCCTCGAAAGACGTATTGCAATCTCCATCATCACCATTTAAGATCACAGAATGATAACCAGGACTTAAAAAGGAAACATCTGGTATATCAATACCATTCCAATTGTCAATACTTGCATCACCATCTAATTGCCAATCAAAATTCGCAGTCATGTTGCTTGAGATGCCGATAAATTCAAAATTATTGCCCAAAATACATAATGAATCTTCCGCCTCCCATTCCAGAGAGAAAGGATTATTCACCGTAATATTCATGTATGCCGTATCAGTACACTCTGATCCTGGATTTACAATAAGTTGGGCGACGTAATCTCCAGGTGAAGGATAAGTGAACACGGGGGCAAATGAATTACTCAAATCCGTACTTGTTCCCGAAACACCGAAGTCCCATGCATAACTTGAACCGCCGTATGAATTATTTTCAAATTCTACAGTTAATCCTTGACAATAAGAAATAAAACTACTCAACTCATCTTGATCCGGTAAAATAGCTTGCATGGTAATATTGCAATCAAATACTTTGAATAAAAAATCTCTAATGGTTTCACCTATAAGTTGCCCATCTCTGAACTCTTGTACCCTAACTCCCACAACCATTAAACCTATAATGCTGGGGTTTACGGTAAATAATCCATTATTATCTATTAAACTCATAGAGCCAGGGCCCAATGGTTCGTTGGCATTAAAGCCTCCTATCCACTGAACAGGGAAATAGGGAGGTGGGGGCGCCTGATTTGGCGCAGGATCAAATGAACTAGCACCAGTGTATGGTGATACCAAGCTATAAACTAATAAATCACCATCCGGATCAACTGCGGAGTGATCAAACACCAATTCTTCTCCTACACATAATAATGTCGGTGGATAGAATGAAAACCGAGGACTACTATTACTGACAATTCCAGTTTCCGTTCCAGGAACATGAGTCGTAAGTGTTAATCCCGTATCATCAGGGTTGACAATATTCATAACATTTGGCCCCCTACAGCATCTTTGGTAAGAAACGGTGTAACCGCCAGCAGCAGGTGGAAGGTTTAAGGTCTTTTCATAAATGGCTCTTTGCACACAAACGTCAGTTGGAGCAGTAGCACAAGGATTGTTGAAGTCAATTGGCAATGTGATATAGCCTGGAAAAAAAACATCTACATTCTGTATGAGTGTGTTGTTATTATAAACAGCTAGCTTAAGAGGGTCGTCAAACCAGGCCCCTTCAGCATTACAGTCTCTATATATAGTAATGTAAAATTTATAATTACCACCACCTAGATCATCATAATAGATGTCCCCGCCAATAATATGATCAGCACGGCTTGAAAAAGCAAGAATTAAAAAAAAGAAGGTGAAGATCCTTTTCATAGTTAATAATTAGACGAAAAAATCAGCTATGTGTTGTTTATTTCTACATCCCAAATTGACATTTCGTAATCAAACCCAAATTTGTTTACAAATTTTGAGCCATCGATTGACTTTCCCCTTCCTTCATCAATGAAATGTAATTCTTGTTTAAAATATTTTTTAGCAAATGCACTATAATATTCTTTGCGAGATGGATGATTTGGATGGCTTATATTATAGATTTCTCCTTTTCCACTCACCTCAAAAAGCATCATTATCACCCTTAAAACATCCCTTCTATGTACCAAATTTACCGGTGTTCTACCACCTTCAATTAGATTCTTTTTCAATAAATATTTAGTTGGATGGCGATCTTCGGAAATTAATCCTGAAAGACGTAGAATAGTGGAGGCTTTTGGAAATGCCCTTTTCACTTCTTGCTCTGCCTTGTAGACTACATGTTGCTCATTAACGATTGATTCCTCATTTATGTGTCCTTCCTTGTTTTGATAAACACCTGTACTACTCGTAAATATGAATTGTTTGACTTGTTCTGATTGTTTACATATCTTTTTGATGAACCCTACATAATTTTCCGTACTACTTGGTGGTAGCATTACGCAAATAATATCAAAACTAATATTACTTATATCGGGATGTAAATCATACGTATTGGATAAGAAGTGGATTTGTTCAATTTTATCATCAAAACTAGACCATTTCGAAATGTTTCGTGTTGCTATATGAATCAAGTAATCATTTTCTGATAACTCACGTAACAATTCAGTCCCGAGCCAACCAACCCCAAATAAAAGAATCCTTTTCTTATTTATAGTGACACTCAAGGTATTTACTTATTAATTCACAAAGAAAAACAAATTGGAAATAAATAAGAAATTGAACAGCCCATCCCAATGATTTGTTTGTAGTATTTTTACCTTTGTAAAAATTTTCATCGATATGTACGACGTAATTGTAATTGGTTCTGGCCCTGGAGGATATGTAGCGGCAATTAGATGTGCCCAATTGGGTATGAAAACAGCTTTAGTTGAAAAATATGATACGCTCGGAGGGACTTGTCTCAATGTGGGATGTATTCCGTCAAAGGCATTATTAGACTCTTCTGAACATTTTCACAACGCAGCTCATACGTTCGATAAGCATGGTATTGACCTTAATGATTTAAAGGTTAATCTTGATCAAATGATGAAAAGAAAAAACGAAGTCATTAGTCAAACCTGTGATGGTGTCAAATTCCTTATGGATAAAAATAAAATAGATGTACTTCATGGTCTGGGCTCATTCATCGATAAAAACACAATACAAGTCACGGGTAAAGACAAAAAATCAAGTGAATACAAAACGAAGAACGTAATCATTGCTACAGGTTCTAAACCTAACTTTTTTGCTGGTATGGAACCAGACAAAAAACGTATTATCACCTCAACAGAAGCATTGAATTTGAAGGAAATTCCGAAAAAAATGTTGGTGATTGGGGGTGGTGTAATCGGTTTAGAATTAGGTTCGGTATACAACAGATTAGGTAGCCAAGTAGAGGTTGTGGAGTATTCATCGAGAATACTTCCTTCTATGGATGAAACCATAGGTAAAGAATATTCAAAAATCCTTAAAAAAGAGGGTTTCAAGTTGCATTTAGAACATAAAGTCCAGGGTGTGGTAAACAAAGGAGATCATGTAATCTTAAAAGCTCTCAATAAAAAAGATCAAAAGGTGGAAATGGAGGCAGATTATTGCCTTGTTGCTGTGGGGAGAAAACCCTATACCCAAGGCTTAAACCTCGAAAAAGCTGGGTTAAAAGTGAACGAGAGAGGCCAAGTCGAAATCAACGAAAACATGCAAACCTCAGTTTCAAATATTTACGCAATCGGTGATGTTGTAAGAGGCGCTATGCTGGCTCATAAGGCTGAAGAGGAGGGCGTATATGTAGCTGAATTTTTGGCAGGACAAAAACCTCATATTAATCACAACTTAATTCCTGGAGTTGTCTACACATGGCCTGAGGTCGCCGCTGTCGGTAAGACTGAACAAGAACTAAAAAACGGAAATATCGAATATAAATCAGGTATTTTTCCGATTCGGGCTTTAGGACGTGCACGCGCAAGTATGGATATCAGTGGAATGATTAAGATATTGGCTGACAAGAAAACCGACGAAGTCTTGGGTGTTCACATGATTGCCCCAAGAGCTGCAGATTTAATTATGGAAGCAGTGACGGCAATGGAATACCGAGCTTCAGCTGAGGATCTTGCTAGAATATGTCACCCTCACCCAACTTATACAGAAGCCATCAAAGAAGCTGCACTAGCTGCTACAGATGGTAGGGCACTTCATATTTAAGATTCATTCCAAATCTTCCAACTTTTCATGGCCTGCTCTTTGAGCATGCTTAAACCGTTTAAGGTTTGTGCTCCTTGTTGCTCAGCTCTTTTCAAAAATACTGTTTGAGATGGATTGTAAATTAAATCAATCACTAAATGTTCTGAAGATAAATATTGATAAGGAAAGGTAATCTCATCCCCTATCAAAGGATAACTTCCAACAGGTGTGCAATTCACAATGAGTTTACATGCATCAAGCATGTAATTATTAATTTCTTGGTAAGTAAATACATTGTCTTCAGGAACAGGTTCCCTAGAAATAAAAACCACTTCTATTCCTATGCTTTTCAAGACGTATTCAATAGCTCTCGATGCACCTCCTGTTCCCAAAACCAAGGCCTTTTCATGTTTATTAGTCAAAAAAGGTTTAATGCTTTGATGAAAGCCAAAAGCATCTGTATTATGACCGAAAGTCCTATTGTTTTTAATATGAATTGTATTAACTGCACCTATGTCTTTTACCTCATCAGAGACTTCATGCAAAAAAGGTATAACGTCAATTTTGTAAGGGATTGTAACATTTAAGCCCTTATATTGATAAATATCCTCTTTAAAAAAATCCTTGAGCTCATTAACCCCAATAAACTCCAAATTATTATATGTGCAATCTAAATTGTTTAATGAGAAATATTCCGTAAAGAATTGTTTAGAAAAGGAATGTTCTAGTGATTTACCTATAAGACCGTAGTGGTGCATTGACATATTCAAAAGTACAACTATTCCTTTGTTTTCTTTTCAATAAACATCAAGTAAGCTATTTTTGCTCCATGCGTGGTTTAGTGATGAAATCAACTGGTAAATGGTATAGAGTTCTTTTGGATTCGGGCTATACCGTAAATGCAACCATAAAAGGAAAGCTTCGACTAAAAGGCATCAAAACGACAAACCCAATTTCTGCAGGAGATTTTGTACAGTTAATAAACAATAAAAGTGGAGATGAAGATCATTACATTATTCAGTCTATAGAGGACCGAAAAAATTATCTGGTCCGAAAATCCACGAATCTGAGCAAGCAGATGCAAATTATTGCTGCAAATATTGATCGTGTTTATTTGATTGCAACACTCAAATCACCCGTTACACAAATTGCATTCATAGACCGGTTTCTCGTGGCAGCTGAGTCATTTAGAATTCCGACTACGATTTTATTTAACAAAACAGACCTCTATAGTTCAACTGAAATAAACCAGCTGAAAAAACTAGAAAACCTATATTCAAAAATCGGGTATTCTTGTCATAGAATTATTGCTCAAAACAAAGACACTATTTCTTTTCTGATAGAAGAAATTAAAAATCATAAAGTAATGATTTCAGGGAACAGTGGGGTTGGAAAGACAACCTTGGTGAATTCACTTGACTCTGAATTGAAACTACGTGTTGGGGAAATTTCTACTTCTCACGAACAAGGTAAGCACACAACCACATTTGCAGAAATGCATCCCATAAAAAGTGGTGGTTACATCATCGACACTCCTGGAATTCGGGCATTTGGCCTGATCGACTTGGAGAAAGAACATTATGCACATTATTTCCCTGAAATGCGAACGCTTTTAGGTAGCTGTAAGTTTCACAATTGTCTTCATCTTGAAGAACCAAGTTGCGCGATTAAATCTGCAGTTAAAAACGGTGATATTCATGAATCAAGATATATCAGCTACCTTCAACTAATGAACGAGGATACTCAAGATCCTTATCGCAGAAATGAATTCAAATGAAGATACTAATCCAACGTGTAAGCCATGCATCAATAGAAGTTGAGGATACAATGCATGCACAAATAAAATCAGGCTTGTTAATCTTTTTAGGAATTGAAAAGGACGATGATTTTTGCGATGTGGATTATCTAGTAGGTAAAAGCGCTGCCCTTCGCATCTTCAATGATCTAGATGGTAAAATGAATTTATCTGTTCAAGATGTAGGTGGTGAAGCTCTAATTATAAGTCAATTTACATTGCATGCCAGTACGAAAAAAGGAAATAGACCAAGCTATGTAAAAGCGGCGAGACCGGAACATGCAATCCCCTTGTACGAATACTTCATTCAAAAAATGAATCTGGAGCTACCTGAAAAAGTTAAATCTGGTATTTTTGGAGCGGATATGAAAATACAGCTACTCAATGATGGCCCAGTAACGATAATGATTGATTCTAAAAATAAAGAATAAATAGCCTTTTTGTTACATTTGGGTATGGAGTTACTTACAGAAAATAGGTTAAAAGAATTATTAGCTAAACAAAATCAATTTTTCCAAAGTCATAAAACCAAGGATATTTCTTTTCGTAAGGAGAATCTCAAAAAGCTACTACGAGTTGTTAATTTATATGAAAATGAAATCGCAGATGCCTTAAAAAAAGATTTAAATAAATCTTTTCAAGAAGCCTATCTAACCGAAATAAGTTTGGTGAAAGCCGAAATCAAGTTCCACCTTCAAAATCTAGACGAATGGGCGAAAGTTCAAAGCGTCTCAACCCCCATATATTTGCGCCCTTCTAGAAGTAAGATTCAATATGAGCCACTTGGTGTTTCATTGATTATTGCACCATGGAACTATCCCTTCCAGCTCGTATTTTGCCCATTGATTGGCGTTATATCCTCTGGATGCTGTGCAATATTAAAGCCGTCTCCTGATGCTCGAAATACCTCAATGCTCATGGAGAAAATGATTGCTGAAATATTTGAAGAGGATTATATTTCTGTTGTCCATGGAGATAAGGAGGAGACTCAACTTTTATTAAAGAATAGGTTTGATCATATCTTTTTTACGGGAAGCACACGAGTTGGTAAGATTGTAATGAAAGCAGCGGCAGAATTTTTAACCCCCGTTGTATTGGAGCTTGGAGGAAAATCGCCATGTATCGTTGATCAAAGTGCAAATCTTGAAATAAGTGCAAAGAGAATTGCTTGGTCCAAAGCCATTAATGCTGGACAAACATGTATTGCTCCGGATTATGTACTCGTTCATCAAAGCCTGAAAGATGAACTCATTTCAAAAATTGAAAAATATTGGATCGAAATGTATGGAGAAGACCCAATGAAGAGCGAGTTTTATCCTAATATCATTAATGAGAGGGCATTCGACAGATTAAAGGAGTTATTGTCAAATGGTGAAATTCGTTCAGGGGGAAATACGAATCGTGAAAATAGCTACATACAACCAACAATCCTTGATAATATAAATTTAAAAGACGCGGTGATGACTGAGGAGATCTTCGGCCCCATATTACCTGTAATTGCTTTCGACAACCTTTCTGATGCTTTTGAAGTTATCCACCAATTTGAAAAGCCTTTAGCGATATATTACTATGGTTCGAGTAAAGTTGCAAAAGAGGTAATGCATAAAACGAGTAGTGGTGGTGCCTGTATCAATGATGGCTTGCTACATATTGTAAATCAACATCTGCCTTTTGGGGGAGTTGGACACAGTGGAATGGGATCCTATCGAGGTTATGAAGGATTCCGTTGTTTTAGCAATCCAAAAGCCATTTTAGAGTCTCCAACATGGATTGATCTGCCTCTTAAATATCCTCCGTTTAAATGGTTCCGTTGGATTCGGAAAATTGTGTAATAAAAAAACCTCATGTTTCCATGAGGTTGTTCTTGATTCAATGTATATCTTTTATTGAACTTTCGTAACGTTCACAGCATTTAAACCACGTTGTCCCTGTTCCACTTCGTATTCAACATGGTCGTCTTCTCTGATGTTGTCTACTAAACCTGTTTTATGAACAAAAACGTCTTCATTCGATTCTTCATCTTTAATAAATCCGTATCCTTTTTCATTGTTGAAGAATTTCACTACTCCTTTTTTCATTGTACTTATATTAGTTGTTATTAATCTTTATTCTGATTTCTTTGTCTCGCTTTTTGGCGCTCCTCATCTTGAGTTAATGTATTATTCACTGGAGCGCTGTCCCAGTCTATTTCGCTACCGCCAGAGGAAGACTGCCTTCTCATCTCTTTTCTTTCGAGCTTTTCTTTTTTCTTAAGATTGCGATTTTTTTCGCGTTGCTTTTTATTAAATGTTTCTTGAGATCTTCCCATATTTTATAAACCTGTTGAAATGATGACTGCACCAAACGAAACGTCTCTCAAAGTATTGACAGTAAATTCAGGATTTTGGCATGATAAAGTCATCTGTTTATGCATCATTTTATTTATTAACGACACAAAAAAGATTCAAGCTTAAAAGTACCGGATAAAACATTGACAAAGCATTAAACTCTGTCGCAACATAAATCAAAGATAATTTATTTTTTGTATTGACCATTTTAAGTCCAGATATATTTATTGGTTATTATTTCAAATAAACTGTCTAATGGATTATTAGTTTTATAAATTATGTCAAACATGGCATAAAATTTGAAGAATCAAAAAATCGTTATACGGCACCAAAAAAGTAACTATATTTAAAAAGCTCCGTATAGAGTAATTATAAACTTAAATTAAGAAAAATGAAAAAATTATTACTTATTGCAGGTTTTGGATTTATCTTTAGTTCAAGCCTTTTTGCCCAATCGCCAGTAATGCAGGGTAGTATCATGATTGATGCTGGTATTGGATGGCCGACTGGTAATATCTTATGGCAAAGTGGAGATGGGGATAACTATAAAGTTAATGGTGGACCTTTTGCCTATGGAGGTCGATTTGAATATATGATCGCTGATGACTTTGGAATTGGTATAGACGGGAATTTTGTTAAGACCGGATTTAATTATGACGATATTGATACAATTTCTGTTTACGATCCTGTAACACAAACTTATTCAGACTCAACGTATTCAGCTAATTATGATCTGACTACAAAAAGAAGTAGAATTATGGTTAGGTTAAACAAGCATATTGTCCAAAATGACCAAATGGATGCATACATAGGGGCTGGAGTTGGTTATAGGATGGTCAATAGGGTGGCCTCAACAAATGGAGAGCCAGATGCGGAACAAGAGGCTGCTGTAATTCCAGTGGCATTTAGACTTGCCTTTGGCGCTCGTTTTTTCTTCACAGAAAATTTAGGAGCCCATATTGAATTGGGTGCTTGGGGTGGTGCCCCAATTCAATTCGGATTAGCATTGAAATTCTAACCCAACGAAAATTATATATGAAGCCGAGCATGTCTCGGCTTTTTTTATGGTATGTTTTTTGCAACTTAGGTATCACAATATGTTTGCATCTCGATTTATAATCGTCATTTGGTTTACAGGTCTCATACTCAATTCAGGGCTTTCCATATACCATGATACTGAGCCTGTTTTAGAATTAACTGAATTTTTTTCTGATGATTATGATGATATGAACGATGAAAATATCTATTTATCATCACTTTATTTGGCGCCCAATATTATTTGTAATTTTAATCATGATTATTGTGAAGAGCCAATAAAAATGCCTCCTATAATTGAAACTCCACCTCCTGAATTTGGACTTTACGAGTTGAAAATAATTAGAGAATATTAAACCCATAAAATTAAATCATAATGAAAAAAATAATGATTCTTGGCTGTATTACGGCCATTCTATGCTCCTGCGCAGTGATAAGGCCTGGGGAGGTAGGAATAAAACAAAAATTCGGTAAACTAAAGGGCAAAACCAAAACACAAGGGCTCTTGTTTTATAACCCATTTACAAGTAGCGTTGTCCGTGTTCCGATCAGAACCATAAACAAAGAAATCAAGCTCAATCTTCCTTCAAAAGAGGGCTTGAATGTCCAGGCAGAAATTTCCATTTTGTATCACATTGAAGAGGATAAAGTTTCTGAAATTATTGCTTCAGTTGGTAAAGCCTATGAAAGAACCTTAATCTTAAGTACATTTCGCTCTGCCTCTGCCGATGTTTGCGCGCGATTTTATGCCAAAGACATGCATTCGGGTAAAAGAGGTGAAATTGAGAAAGAAATAAAAACTCAAATGGCCAAGCTACTTAAAGATCGTGGCTTCAATATCGAAGCTGTGCTTATGAAAAGTATTACCTTACCTAAAGGTTTGTACTCCGCCATAGAGGCAAAGCTACAGGCAGAACAAGCGGCTCAACAAATGGAATTTGTACTTCAGCGTGAAGAAAAAGAGGCCGAAAGAAAAAGAATTGAAGCACAAGGAATTCGAGATGCCCAGCTCATTATTAAAGAGGGTATTACCGAAGGAAATATTCAATGGAAAAGCCTTGAAGTACTCAAAGAAATTTCAATGTCTCCGAATGCTAAGCTGATTTTGACTGATGGAAAAACACCGGTCCTTATCAATGGTGATGATGATTAATACTTAACTTTAGAGATGCCCAATTGGGCATCTCTTTTTATTAAAAATTTCAAATAAATGATACTATCAAATACTGAAGGCATCCCAAAAAGGGAAATCGTAGAAATCGTGGGAATAGCTCGCGGAAGTACTGTTCGAGCTAGAAATGTTGGACGCGATATTTTTGCAGGTCTTAAAAATATTGTGGGTGGTGAAATCACTGAATACACAAAGCTTCAGGCTCAGTCAAGAGAACAAGCCATGCAACGTATGATTGATGACGCGAAAACCTTAAATGCAGATGCCATTATCAATATCAGATTTACCACATCAATG
>Ga0213859_10000816_pt1 | contig 14137 bp, 13 predicted proteins | sample PICome_2_FD_160133 | JGI IMG/M metagenome (GOLD analysis project Ga0213859, IMG submission 160133) | Coastal seawater microbial communities near Pivers Island, North Carolina, United States - PICO304 | ecosystem: Environmental > Aquatic > Marine > Coastal | place: USA: North Carolina... | reverse complement strand
ACGGTTCCGGTGAATACTATGCACGAACATATAATAACGGTAAAGTAGCATTATATCATGATAATAATGTTAGGTTAGAAACATCTGCAACTGGTATTAGTGTAACAGGGGAAGTAATAGCTGACTCTGCAACGATCTCTGGTACGGTGACTTCCGGTGGGTTGAAGATTAACTCAGGTGTCTTTGACATCAATCTTAATGGTTCTTTAGACGCACTTCCTGCTGATAATGATGAATCTCATATCTTTACAACCAGTGGATCAGGCAGTGGTTTTTTTGCAAAGTTTGGTGCGCTAGGCATAAGCTCAAGAAACAAAGCTACAACGTCTTCTGATATTGGGTTTTTTACTGACAAAATTCAACGATTACAGATAGCAGATGGCGGTTATATTTACTTCTTTGAAGACAGCGGAACCACTGCAAAGCTAACGTGGGACGCATCGGCTGAAGAACTCCAGTTCAAGGACAATGTAAAGGCTGTATTCGGTGATGGTGGCGATCTTGATATTTATCACAGCGCAACTGATACTTTTATTCTTAATAGAACTGGCACTTTAAATATAAGAAATAATGCTAATGACGAAGATGTTAGAATTTTAACTGATGATGGGTCTGGTGGAACAACAGATTACTTTAGAGCAGATGGTTCTACTGGTAATACTATCCTCTACCATTACGGTTCTCAAAAATTTAATACAGACGCTTACGGTGCCACTGTTACTGGCACGATGAATGCTGACTCTGCTACGATTTCTGGTAATCTCACGGTTGACACGAACACACTAGTCGTTGATGCTGCTAATAATAAAGTTGGTATTAACGTGGCTTCACCACAGAGAAGCTTCCATATTGTAAATAATAATGTCGGTGTCGCGACAACTTATGGTGTAGCTGTAATAGAAGCAGCAGATGCTCACCTTGATCTTGTATCATCATCTGATAGTACTTGGGGAAGTTCTATTAACTTTGTTGAAGGTGCTAGTGTATCTGCTAACACTGATGTGTGGAGTATTGCTAGAAAGACCACTGGCGGCGCCGGGGATGGATCTTTACATTTTAATTTCGGTACTGTTAATCAGCACAATAACAATAATAAAATGGCGTTGAGTAATTCTGGCGATCTTACGATTGCTGGTAGCTTCTCCGGTTCTGGATCATCGCTTACATCTTTAAATGCAGACAATATTAGTAGTGGTACAGTTGACTCTGCAAGATTACCAGCTGGAGTATTTGGCGGAGGTGGCGGCGGAGGAGGTGGTGGTGGTACCGGAAGCCTTGACTCTGTCCATCTAACAAATGGTAACTTTGCTGGTCTGGATATTGATTCTGCTAATATTGCTGATGTCAATATTAGCAGCAATGCGATAAAAAGTACTGCCGGACAACTTATAGTTACAAGTGCTACTAGCAGTAAGGATCTTCAGCTTGGTAATCTTGGTAATATTTCAATAAAAGCAAACGGCTTAACAGGCGGTGCTGATCTTGGCTTTGGTGACTTGGGGACTTTAGCTAATAAGAAGCTTGGAACAACAGCTTATGGTGTCGATGTTAATGGTACAATAGATGCTGACTCCGCTACTATTGGTGGTGTTAATATTATACGAAATAGCAACACTAAAAGCACTATCAAGCACACAGATGCACTAGCACAACTTATTATTGGTGACTCAACGGGTCACAACACAGATATTCACGGTCAGTATGGTGTAAACCTAAAACATGCTGGCTCTACTAAACTCGGAACAAGTGCGTATGGTGTCAATGTCACGGGTAAAGTTGATACTGACTCAGCTGATATTGGTATTCTGAATATAGACGGTACAGGTGATGTAACATCGACAGGTTCTATTAGTTTCACAGATGGTGGTGCAGCGTCTAATAATATATCGTTCTATCACGGCAGTGATGAGTTGTTGCTGTTGCGTGGTGATGGTAATGTTTATCTCAATAGTAGTGGTAACACAAAACTAGTCACATCACCTTATGGTGTTACAGTTACTGGTACAGTCAATGCTGACTCTGCTACCATTGGTAATTTGAATATTAGCGGTAATGCTATAGCTGGTACTACGAGTGTCAATATATTTAACGGTAATACTGTTACAATATCAGCAGATGCTGATGGCGGTAATAGAGCTATATTATATTTTAATGGATCACCCAGATTAACAACTAATGCTTATGGTGCTACGGTTACTGGAACAATTAATGCTGACTCTGCAACGTTATCAGGTAATTTAACAGTCGGCGGAGACCTCACAGTATCCGGCACCACGACTACTATCAATACTGAAACCATTAACCTTGCTGATAACAATATTGTTCTCAACAGTAATCACACTGGAACACCAACACAGAATGCTGGAATCACGGTTGAACGTGGTAGTAGTACGGATAAAGTATTCCAATGGAATGAGACGAGTGACTACTGGGAGTTTGATGATGATGTCAATGTCACCGGCTCTGTTACTTTAGACACTTTTGCTTCAATAGCTGGTGTTGATACAGGTAATCCTTCTCCTAGTTCAAATGAGCTAAGGGCCAGTGGCTATGGCATCATAGGTAATAGGGGAACTGTATATCTCACTAATGCAAATTCTTCAGGAACTATACAGCTTGGTATAGGTGGGGTTCATAATGCTGGGCCGAAGATGACAATACTCAGCAACGGTAATGTTGGTATAGGCGAAACATCGCCTCAACATAAATTACATATTAAAGATACCGCACCACGAGTGCTAATAGCGGGTACGAACGCGAGCTCGACAGATGATGAGATCTCGCGTATATCTGGTTTATTAAATACCGGATACGTTGCAGATGTAAGATTCCTCAGAGGAACCACCGATTCTCAAGGAAAAATACAACTTAGAACTTACTCAGCTAATGGTGTTACTAATAATGGATTAGTAGTTGGCTCAACTGGTAATGTTGGTGTCGGCGTAACTGCTCCTGCTGAAAAGTTTGAGGTATACTCAGATACTGATGTCTCAGCTGTTATCGGTAGAGCTCATATCGGTTATCAAGGTTATTCAGACTTTGCTGGTTTCAGTCACGTTGATCAAAATGGAACTGCCAGTTATGCATTACTACAAGCTTCCGGGGGTGCGACGTATCTTAATGCTGCTAGTGGCCAAGACATATATCTTAGAGTTGCTAATTCAACTAAGATACAAATAAACGCAGCTAGTGTTGCAACCCTAGTTCCTATGACAATACATGGAACTGGAGGTGGTTCGTACCAACTCAATGCTGATTCAGCCGAGGTCGCATCTGTTAGTCAGACATCGATCGCTGAGTTTGCTCATGCGTCCTACGGCGGTGCGAAGTTTATCGTGACTGCATCACAGGGTACGAAGAGGCAGATCTCTGAATTACTTGTGACACATGATGGAACAACAGCAGTTGCGACTGAGTATGGTACGATCACGACTGACAGTGATCTTGCAACATACGATGTTGATATCAGCGGATCAGATGTAAGACTTCTTGCAACCGGTACTACTGCGACATCGACAAGATACAAAGTTGTAGAAACATTGATTGAGGCCTAAGAATGGCGATTGTATATAATTCAAATAGAATTGTTCATGATAAGCTTGTGTTGCATGTTGACATTGCAAACAAAAAATCTTATCCTGGATCTGGCGTAACATATTTTGATATGTCTGGTCAAGGATACCACGGAACATTCGGTGATGGTGCCGGAAGTAATGCACCTACTGTAGATGATACTACATTTCCTGGTCAACGACATTTATTGTTTGCACAGAGTGGAACTACTGCGATTGCATTTCCTGAAAGCAATATCTCAAAAGATCCAAGTTTATATCTAGGTGAAACTACTGGAAGGTTGACGTATGAAGCGTGGGTGTATTCTTTAGGAGATAGTAATAGCGGATCATTATTTAGAATTATGTCCACTGATTTTAGTGACTATACAGCACTTGGTGTGAGAAAAGATGGAGCAGCTAGTGCAAATCCAGGACATAATAGATTTCAGTTGCAAGTAAACCCAAATAATTCAGCCGTGGCTACACTTTTTAATATTACGAACGACGCAGATTACTTCAATAAATGGTTTCATGTTGTTGGAACATATGATGGTGGAACAGGTGCAAGGGTTCTTTACATCAATGGTGTAGCAGAAGACAGTGGTACTACCGTACTTACAGAAGCAACATACGGTGATGATACCAATAAAGCATTTGCGATTGGTAGTAATGTTGAAAGTGACGTACGATTTGATAACGGATGGTATGGATATATCGATATCTGCAGAATATATGGAAAGGCTTTGTCAGCTGACGAGGTTCTACAGAATTATAATGCACAGAAAGCGAGGTTCGGTCTATGAGCTTGAATCACGGTGCAAAGGTACCAACTGATAATTTAGTGTTCTGTATTGATGCAGCAAATCCTAGATGTGAATTTGTTGAATCATCTACAACCTGCAAAAATATTATAACAGGCGGTAATGTATCTGGCGCGTCAGGTCAGCCAAACGCTGGGGCTCATACACCAAACACGGCAAATTTTCCGGCATACAATGCATCATATACGGGTTGTACAACTCCTGTATTTGATTTTGCCAGTGGGCGTGGAATGAACATTGATGAAGATTTAGGTGCATCGAGTGGTGGGTTGACTATCTCAATGTGGGTATATAAAGCAAACACGAGTTCAAAATATCTCACCGATGGTCGTAATAATGGCGGCGCGTGGTTTTTATCAAACTATCTAGATGTAAATATTAATTTTACTAGTAAACTTAAATATAATTTTGATGAAACATATGACGGTAGCGCTCCAGAATTCATCAATAGGTGGATTCATGTATGTGTAACATCTGGTACTGGAGGACATTTCTTTTATTTAAATGGACATGAAATAACAGTAAACCCGTATGGATACAGAAACGTATATGTATCTCAAAACTCAATCGATCTTGATTTAGGGGCCAATTACCGTATTGGCACGCGTTATACGACTTCTGGACAATGGACAGGTGCCATGGGCCCTATACACATATGGAAACGACAGTTAAATGCAGCAGAGGTTTTACAAACCTTTAATGCTCACAAAAATAGATTTGATTTGGTGGTAGTGTAATGGCTGCACATTCTGGACCAGATCTTGTACAGAATGGGCTTCTCATCTATATTGATGCTGCTAATAGTAAATCATATCCAGGTAGTGGTACTAATGCAGTGGACCTTTCCGGGAATGGGTATGATGGAACTTTAAAAAATGGAACTGCATTTTCTACGGATAATGGTAGAGCTACCTGGAGATTTGATGGCACAGATGATCAGGTAAACGTTGATACACAGCCTGGATATCCATCAACTGTAGATGATCCATTCACAATTGAATCGGCGATTTATATACCAACTGGTACAGATTGGTGGTCTGATAATGGATCAAGCGGAACTACTCTCGTTAGCAGAGGTAATTATTCTGGAAGTCTTGGATTTAGAAGATACTCAACAAGTAATATTGGATGGTGGATAAGACCAAGTGGTTCAAGTAGGCAAGTGAACTACACTGCTGACTTTGATAGATGGTATATACTTACCGGAACATTTGATGGCACGAATAATTCAGGCGGTATGGTCTTCTACGTTAACGGAGTCTCAGTAGGAACTGCGACTGTTTCTGATGCACTGTCAACGACGTTTGATAATAGCTCTTGGTTGATGGGTGGCGGTGGAGCATTTGGTGGAGTCAATGGAGGACACGCCGGAGGTGATATACCATATCTTAGAGTGTATAATCGTGCATTGACATCAGCTGAAGCAGTTCAAAACTTTAATGCTACGCGTGGAAGATTTGGATTATAAATAAAAGTAAACGCCATAATAGGGGAGAGTGAACCGGATGGCTAACGACAAAAGATTTGTAGTCAAGAACGGACTACAGTCACAAAACATCGCATTCGTCGATTCAGACAAGTCAAATACTATCACAGCAAATATGTTGTCGAGTGATACATTATCATTCGAAGGTCAGGTTGGTCAGCTTTTCTCTATTGCCGATAGTATGGGTGGAACTATATTCTCGGTCAACGATATCTCGGGTATACCATCAATCGAAGTTGATGACGATGGTGAGATTCGTCTTGCTGAGACATTCGGTCATGTTCTCATTGGTACAGATTCGAGTACTGACACATCTAAGCATATCGTTCAGATAACTGGTGGACTCAACGCTGACTCGGCCACAATTGATGGAACTATTACCCTCAGCGATGATTTAGTATTCGGCGATAGAACTACTACAGACGGTCATATTCAATTATACAATGGAACGGCTACAAGTGGTTATACTATCGGCGTTGAAGATAATACTTTGTATTCTAGATCCTACCAGAATCATCGTTGGTATATCAATTCTTATGCTGACGGCGGCACCAGTGATAAGATGGAATTGACTGCATCTCAGTTAACTGTTGCAGGTGATATTCAGGCTTTAGGTGGTAACTATTTTACTGACACAAGTAGCCAGAGGGTAAAATACGGAACGTATTCGGATCAGGTGAGTTATGGTATGGGTATGGAATCGAATATAACTTACGGCGGTTTGAATAACGATTGGGCTATAACCTTTCAGATGAATGCCGATAATGATCGCGGATTCTGGTTTGGCGATACAGGTCACAACACAGCTCAAGGTGCAATGGCACTTACTACTGAAGGTAAACTTACAGTTGCTCATAGCGCTCGAGTCGGATATGGTGAAACAGATACTACAACTCCTGGTGCGACACACACCCTTGATGTTAGCGGATCATTTATTGCTGACTCTGTGCATGTTAATTCTAAGAGTATAATTTTTGAAGGAAATACAGAAGACGCACATGAAACAACCATTGCTGTCACTGAGCCAACAGCTGATCGAACGATTACATTTCCTAATATTACAGGTGACGTTCCTGTTAAATTGTATACTGATATTACGACAAGCGGTAATTCATCAACAACATTACAAGTTTCAAATTCCACACCGAGTATATCAGTTGCAGCACAGACATATATAAGATGGGTCTTCCATGACGTAACGTTTAGTAGTGGACCGAATAGTCCTACACTAGCTATTGGTCATACATCTGGAACAGTTTCTTGGACTGGTTCTTATAACTATCCGGATCAGTCAGATCATGGAGTTGGTACGACTACTGATTTATTGTTTGGACTGACAACCAACCACTCGCCTGTAGACCTGGTTTTGAATCTCTGGCAAACAGATACGAACGATTGGGTATGTTTCTTACATTGCAATACTAATAATAGCCCTTACTATTTTCATGGGCACGCTACTGGTGTAGTTCCTGCAAATATACAATTATCGTCTGGTGGAGCATTTAATGTAACAGGGTTTACTGGATCGCTCACAGAAGAATTTGGAGTAATTTCCTAATGGCAAAATTTAAGACAGTATTTGATCCTCGTACCAAGACTAAATCTGTTGTTGCGTTTACATCGGATGACTCTGATACATACGCTGCAATGTTGACTAAAAAAGAAGAAATAAACACTAAAAGAACAAGTAAAAGAACTACTAAAGACAGTGACGGTACTTTTGAGTTAATGCATAACGGAAGTACAAAGCTAAAGACTGATGCTGCAGGTATCATTGTGAGTGGTACTGTGACAGGAACAACGTTTTCTGGATCAGGTGCAAGTCTAACTAGTTTAAATGCATCGAATCTTGGTAGTGGTACGGTTCCTTCAGCTAGATTATCTTTATCGGCATCTGATATACCTAATCTAGCGGCGTCTAATATTACGTCTGGCACATTTGCTGATGCGAGGATACCTTCACTCAATGCATCAAAAATTACTGCTGGTACTCTTGATTCAGCGAGATTACCACTTGGCACATTTGGTGGCGGCGGTGGAAGTACTTCACCGGGTGGATCAAATACTCAGGTTCAGTTTAATAATAGTGGATCATTTGGCGGAGATGCTGGGCTTACGTTTAACGCAACATCAAATGATTTGACTGTCAGTGGAAAGGTGAATGCAGCAACGGTCGATCTTGGTAACTGGACAATCACTGAGTCAAACGGAGTGTTATACTTTGCAACTGGTGGTACAAATAAAATGAAACTCGATGCATCTGGCAACCTGACCGTTGTCGGAAACGTCACAGCATACGGATCAATGTAATGCCTCTACAAACATCTGGAGCAATTGACATACAAGATATCGCAACCGAGTTTGGCGGATCAACACCTCACGGACTCAACGAGTACTATGGTGTCGATGGATATACTGGTGTCCCATCATCTGGTGAAATAGCACTTGATGATTTTTATGGTGCCACGACTCGAAGTAGTACTATTACTGTAAGAGAAGATACTACAGCCGGCGCTGAGAGACACGGTTATCAGGCATTGAACGGTGGAGACTTTTTATATCCAGAAGCCCCGAACGATGATTGGTATGCAGCTTTTGGTGCTATAAGTAAAGCTAATCCAGGTATATCTAATAATATAACTGGATTTACAATCACCAACTATACTGGTGTTGGAATAAGTTCAAATCCGATTATTCTAGTGTTATCAAGTTCAAATAGTGCTGATTCTGGATGGAATACGATGCATGTAAAAGCAACGGATGGAGCGTCTGGTGGTTTAGGAACAGTCGATGTTTCATTTAATAGAACTGCTCGAAGTAATTATACAACTCACACAAGGTTGCAAGATCAAAGATCGACCACACGGTATTATTGGAGTTTTGTGCAAAGTAATCCAAGTGCGAGTGATGATTTGCAAAAGTTATGGACAGCAATACGATATCAGAGTAACAATACCGGATCAGCATTTATTAAATTTACATAGTAGGATTTATAATGATTTCATATAAAATTACAAAGTTAGACCAAGCTAGTTCACAGATTATGGTAAGGTATTCTAAAGAGAATAGTCCAGACTATTATGTGAGACGAGCAGTTAGCAATTTTAATGATACACTAATACACGAGACTGCAAAAGAAGCGGTAGAGGAAGCTATCTCTCACTGGAATAAATTAAGTACTACTACTGACTTTGAATTAACTACTGATACTGGTAGTTTAAAAGAAGTCGTATATGAAGATGAACCCTCATATAATGCTTCAACTCAAAAATTAGTTAAATCAATAACCGAGACTGAAACCACGATTACAGAGGGATGGACGGTTCAAGATTTTACAAATGATGAGCTAGCTAATTTGATCAGAAGTAAAAGGAATGTTCTTTTAATTGAAAGCGATTCTGAAATGTTATCTGACAGGAATCCAACAAGCGAAATGATAGCATACCGCCAAGCTCTGAGAGATATACCAGGTCAGTCTGGATTTCCAACAGATGTTACATGGCCTATGAAGCCAATAGAGTAATAGTATGAAAACTGTTAGATTCTATGTTCTCTGCTGCAGAAACATGCATTCTCTTAAGCGGCATCAAAGAACAATTCCGGTTGACGAGATGACGATTGTTATCAATACACAAGATGACGATTTTAAACAACTAGCTATTGCTCACTGTACACTTAATAATATTGAGTATGTGGTTACTGAGAGTAATGGAACTGCAAGTCAAGGAAAAAACTCAGTCTACGATTTATTTAGTGCATCGATCTATGACTATGCCGTTTTAATTGATGGCGATGACTTTATAACACCCCATGGTGTTTGGGCATATAAGCAGATTGCTCAGCATAGTGATGAAATTGATGTATTGGCATTAGAATATCAGTTTGGTATCTGGAGAGAAAACGGCTACAACGAGTTGTTAGCTCTTACTAATCCTCTTGTCGAGGGTGTGTCAAATCCTTTTCTAGGATGTAATGATAGAACTAATCCAGAAAAAATTCATGGTCACGGAGTAAGATGTTTTTTACAAGCTTATAGCTGGTGGCAGAGAGCAATCAGCGGGACCCTTATCGCAAAATGGAATGATTGGAGTAATGACTTTTCCGATACCCATAAACATTGGGCAACGCACTGCTACAAATATTTAAGCAAATGGGAAACACACTATAGACTTGTTATGTTCTCGAAGAACGCAGTCAATGGATACAGGTATGATCCTAATTTTATAGTAGGAGAAGATACACTACTATATCTTGTATATAAAGATGCTCATGTTAGAGGTAATTTAAAACTAAGACATCTTTACGATAGGTATCCTACCTATGTTTACGATACACGCGTACCAGGTATTGTAGAGTCTACTAGACATTTGAAAAATGAAGTAGAAGAAATAGGCGATTACGGTTGGTATCTATGGATGAAGAAGCTTGCTGAAGAGTATGATGTATATGAAGCAGCAGGTAAATTACATTTAGATACCGTGATGCCAAGGATTGAGCTTAATTTTCCTGAAGGATATACACCAGATGTCTTAGGTTTAGTAAATTATCCTGGAAAACAGAATATTCGCTACCTCTAGATTCAAAACATATAAATAACCATAGAACCATTAAAGGATAATTCTATGGCAAACCCGAACTCAAGATCGACATTGATAGACTATTGCAAGCGCCGGTTGGGTGATCCTGTTATAGAAATCAACGTTGATGAAGACCAACTCGAAGATCGTGTCGACGAAGCTTTACAGTACTATCAGGAATATCACAGTGAGGCTACACTTCGTACGTATTTAAAACATCAGGTCACATCAACTGATGTATCAAATGAGTACATCTCACTCAACTCGAATATTACGTATGTATCAAAACTGATTCCTCTGGCCTCTAACTTCAACCAAGGTAGAAACTTTTTCGATATCAAATATCAGATGATGTTAAATGATATGGCATCGTTGATTCATTTTGCAGGCGATCTTGCCTATTTTGAACAGATGCAACAATATCTTGCTCTACTTGACATGAAGCTAAACGGACATCCGCAGATTCAATTTTCTCGGAAAGAGAATAGACTCTATATCTTCGGAGACTTTGCTGATGGCGATATTAAAGCGGGTGATTATGTCATCGCAGAGGTTTATCAGATATTAGATCCGGATACAAGTACATCGATCTATAATGATCTATGGCTTAAAGAGTATACTACCTCATTAATCAAACAACAATGGGGAGCGAATCTAATTAAGTTCGATGGCATGCAGCTTCCAGGCGGAGTCACACTGAATGGAAGGCAGATCTATGAGGATGCTACGAGTGAGATTCAGCAGCATCGCGAAACTATTCGTCTCGAACACGAGATGCCACCAGGATTCTTTGTAGGTTAATATGAAAAACTTATACTTCTCTGACAAGGTCAGATCAGAACAGAATCTATACGAAGATATCGTCATCGAGTCGTTGAAGACATACGGCCAAGATGTATATTATCTTCCACGTGACCTAGTTGGAGAGAATAAGATTTTTGGTGAAGATGTTCCGTCAAGGTTTAATTCATCATATAAGATTGAGATGTACATTGAGAACATCGAAGGATTCGATGGCGAGGGAGACCTCTTTACTCGGTTTGGTGTCGAGATCCGTGACGAAGCAACGTTTGTTGTGTCGAGAAGAAGATGGACTCAACAAGTTGCAAGGATGGATACTGAAGTAACTGCAGTCAGGCCTCTTGAGGGTGATCTCATCTATCTGCCAATGACGAATAAGTTGTTTGAGATTCGTCATGTAGAACATGAGCAACCGTTCTATCAACTATCAAACCTGCCTGTCTTTAAACTCAGAGCAACATTGTTCGAGTATAATGACGAAGATCTCGATACTGGAATCGCAGAGATAGACAAGATCGAAGTAGACTACTCATACACTTATGTGCTGACGGTCGATCATGATAGTCCTCTGTTAATCAATGATCGTATCGGTTTGATTGCGACTCAAACATTTGGTAGCGGTGTTGTAATGCAGGGTGAGATATCTAAGTGGTCTGACTCAGATAATAAGGTACATCTGATCCATGCTGGTGCTGATGATGGTAAGTTCCACAACTTTGTTTCTGGTGGAACGTTAACAATCCAGGATTCAGACTTTACAATAACTGCTGTCGCCGAAGATAATAAGATATCTTCGAATGAACAGAATACAATATTCAGCACAGAGTCAACTGATTTCCTTGACTTTAGTGAGAACAACCCATTTGGTGATGCGGAGAATAACTAATGAGTGATGACATATTCGACTTTGGCTTTACAGCCGTAGATGAAACAGAATTAGAGGCTGTACAAAAGGCTACAGCAGAGGCAACTCAGGTAGCAACGACTGCAAATAGTACTCAGGAAAAATTAGATAAATTATATAATGCAGTCATACCTTTGCTGACAAACCTAAAAAGAAATCCAGAGAAAGAGTATATTCTCTGGCCAGATCGACTTTCAAAGGTAGAAGCCTTTGAAGATAAACTGACAGAGATTTATAAAAGCTAATGTTTGGTACCTATTTTTATCACGAGAAGATTCGAAAGTGTGTGTCACTATTTGGCCGCCTGTTCAATAATCTTTATGTGATTCGAAAGAATTCTGCAGGGTCAGTGATCAGTCAGGTCAAAGTTCCTTTGTCATATGCGCCTAAACAAAAATATCTAGAGCGCATACGAGAGAATCCTGATCTCAGTGCAAACTCGCAGGTAGCACTCAAGCTCCCGCGGATGTCATTTGAGATTACTAACTTCATATATGACACGACAAGGCAGCTGACAAAGACAAGTACTTTTAATACAGTTGGTTCGGCTAATACAAGTCGAAAAAAATTCTTTCCGCCTGTGCCATATACTATTAACTTCCAGCTAAACATCTATGCTAAGACTCAAGATGATGCATTGCAAGTTGTAGAACAAATACTACCTTTCTTTAATCCGCAATACACCGTAACTGTTAAACCTTTTACTACGGATTATCCAACATTTAAAGAGGATATACCAATTATTATTCAGGGACTATCCTTCCAGGATGATTTTGAAGGTGCGATTGAATCAAGAAGAACTATTATATACACACTTGACTTTGAAATGAAAGCGAGTTTCCACGGTCCGATTGCAAATAGCGATATTATTCGTCAGACTGATATAGTCTTAGGTGAGATGAATAGTGGATATAATGATTCTGATCTAGGTATTGAGACGCTTCGAATAACACCAAACCCGTCAGATATCATCGGAATGCCTGATTCTGATTATGGATTTACAACTACTATTCTGGATAGTGCATAATGAAAGACAATGATAATGTAAAAAGCGATTACGATTATTCGCGCGAGACATACTACGATCTGATTGAGAAGGGCCGTGAAGGTCTTGAGGATATGATCCACGTGGCACGTGAGTCTGAGCACCCGCGGGCGTATGAAGTACTTGCCGGCATGTTGAAGAATATCTCAGACATCAACGACAAGCTGATGGACCTTAATAAAAAGCATAAAGACATTACCCAACCAACGAAAGACAGTAAACAGATAGAACATCAACAAAATATATTTGTAGGGTCGACTGCTGACTTACAGAGACTACTACAGAAAGAAAGTGAAGAGATCGATGTTACCCCAACAGACGAGTAGTTATCTCGGCAATCCAAATGTAAAACGTGATGGAGTTCAGCAAGAGTGGAAGCCTGAGCTTATACAGGAGTACGCGAAATGCATGAACGACCCTGTGTACTTTTGTGAAAAGTATGTTAAAGTAATTGCATTGGATAGCGGTCTTGTATCGTTTAACCTATATCCTTACCAAAGGGATATGTTCAACCACTTTCAGAACAATCGATTCAATATTGTTCTTGCATGCCGCCAGTCCGGTAAATCAATATCTGCCTGTGCTTATCTTCTGTGGTATGCGCTATTTCACTCAGAGAAAACAGTTGCGGTCATGGCAAACAAAGGTGCGACAGCACGTGAGATGCTTGGTCGTATCACATTGATGCTTGAGAATATACCGTTCTTTCTACAGCCTGGATGTAAGGCACTCAACAAGGGATCGATTGAGTTTAGTAACAACTCACGGATTGTTGCTGCAGCGACCTCTGGTTCCTCGATTCGTGGTATGTCAGTTAACCTCCTGTACCTCGATGAGTTTGCGTTTGTCGAACGTGCAGCAGAGTTTTATACATCAACCTATCCGGTTGTATCATCAGGTAAAGAAACAAAGATTATCGTGACGTCAACCGCTAATGGTATCGGTAATG
>Ga0213859_10000813_pt1 | contig 14181 bp, 11 predicted proteins | sample PICome_2_FD_160133 | JGI IMG/M metagenome (GOLD analysis project Ga0213859, IMG submission 160133) | Coastal seawater microbial communities near Pivers Island, North Carolina, United States - PICO304 | ecosystem: Environmental > Aquatic > Marine > Coastal | place: USA: North Carolina... | reverse complement strand
TTGATTGTCTAAATCCATAGGTGCTGAAAAAATCCCCATACAGGCATCCCCAATAAATTTGTCAATCAGACCGCCATGTTGCTGTATAGCATTTACTTGGATAGTTAATGCCTTGTTCATAATCTTAGTAACTTCTTCTGGTGGTAGTTTTTCAGATAAGTTTGTAAAACCCCTAACATCTGTAAACAAAAATGTGCAGTATCTTTTTTCTCCCCCGAGTTGCAAGAGGTTAGGATTGTCTTGTAGTCTTTTAACCTGTCTTGGATCTAAGTAATGTTCAAATTGTTTTTTAATCTCTTGACGCAATTTATATTGTTTTTGGTAGTTAATATAGTATGCAATAGTAGAAGTTATGATTTGAGACACAAAAGTCCATGAAAAATCCAATAAAATGCCCCTCTGAACGCTAAAAACGCCTGAGAAGCCCGTGGTGAACAGCAAAATTGTTACGATACTTAGACCCTTCCCTATACCAAGAAAATTGATTGTGAGCCATGTCAGCGACACAAAAATTCCCAAAATCAAAATTTCCGCTGCTAAATGCCAATCTGGTATATAAGGAGAGTTTTCAATTAAAATTGACTCAGATAATGCTGCTTGAATTTTATGTGGTTCTAATAATCCAACTGGAGTTGCAACTTGTGGCATGATCCCATTAGCAGTTATTCCAACAAAAACAAACTTACCCTGGACATTCATTTCATCTAATGTAGTTTGTGGTGTATCCACCCAACTAATCCACTTACGACCTAAACTGTCTGTCTTGACTGGCGGCAATCCTTTAACTCTTATTTCTTCTATACCAAGATTATTTGTTTTTATGACATAGGTCTCAGCACCGACTAATGACTTTAATACCTCTGTACCAAATGCAGGAACATATCCATCTGGAGTTTTTAATAAAAGCGGGATTCTACGTACAAGGTTGTCAAGATCAGTAGGTGCAGTTGCAATACCCTGTTGTACATAATTTCTAAGGTTGATAGTATTTTGAACTACACCTTGAGATAACATACCACCTTTTTCTTCACCCAGGATCACTGTACCAATTGTTTTTGGGTATATTTGATTTGGGGCTTCAAACATTGCCAATATTGATGTACCTTGTTGAAGAGCCTTTGCAAATTTTTCATCTCCCCCGAATCGGTCAGCGTGGGGAAAAGAAATAACCCAACCAACACCTAACGCACCATTAGACATAATCTCATTATGGATTTCAGCCAATCTATCTCTAGGTAACGGATAACCACCTTCTCTATCTATATCTTCTTCGGTAATGTTTAATATGGTGAAGTATCCAGATGGTTTAGGTTGCTCTACTAAATAATCAAATACTTTTAATTTTAATATTTCTGTTGGCGTACTTTGAAATACTAGAGGTGCTCCTAGTATTATAAGTATAGTGAATAATCCCCACTTCATTTTATTATCTCATAATTATTTATGACAACTAATGATAAAGCTATGTTCATGGAAGTAATAAAATTTTTGCTAGCATTTTTTGAGATAACCCCTGCTACTATTGTTTTTTGTAATATCAATTCTTCTAGTTGTGGTCTATCGGGCAATATAGGATTTTGCTCAGTGCAGGTGTTACATTTTTTTAAAACTTTATAGGTTGTATAAACATCTAAAGCATTTACAGTCCAAAAGGTTACTATCTGTGCTTTTGTAGGAGGTTCATTGTAATCTCCAAGATTAAAATAAAATTCTTTTTCGGGTGGTATGTAAGCAGCAGGTTGTTCAGGTATTGTTAAATCTAATTCAGACCTTAAACCTATTGATATTATTAATAATAAGTACTTCATTAGTTGCTTTGGGTAATTTTTATCGTACTGCCCTCTCCTCCATTTATAGTTACTACTCTAGACACACCATCTTGAATAAAAATAACTGTGTATCCTTTATCAGAATCAATATCTACTCTTGCAGTATTATTAACACTTCTTATTATAGTTAGCTTTTCACCTGTCATGTAGGTTGTGATCTGCGTATCTAAGTCTTGACCAAATCTAGTTCCAACAATATTTAATGTGGTTGCGTCCTGTGCTAACTGATCTTCCTCTTGAACTACCTCAAGTTCGTCTAATATATCTAAAAGATCCTCAAGAAAATTTACATCTAACCAATTGTAATCTAGTTCACTAAATTCAAGACTATCCTCATCTAAATAGTCTTTGTCTAGTTCTTCAAACTCTAAGTAATCTACATCCAATATATTACTTGACGCTTTTGTCGTTGCGTCTTCTGCTAATTCTGTATTTTGTTTTGGAGGATTAACAATAAGCATATTATCTATAAGCTCTAAGCTAAGATCTAAAATAACTGGTTTTGTTGGTGGTTTTTCATATACGTCTACAGTAGTAGCTTGATAGGGTTTGTTAAGAGTTACTGATCCCATTGCGGTGGTTACTATTATTTCCCCGCTAGCAACCCCCAGGTTATTCGGTAAAAGTATTAGAAGCGATCTGCCAGTTTCATCTACAGTGACTGTAAAATCAGTACCACGAATTGCTATATTAGCTGTGGGTGTTTTAAGGTCTATATTTTGTTTATCTATCTTATCTAAAGCACCAGTAATGAACCTAGCGGTGCCAAGCCCAAAAGTGATAGCCATTTTAGAATTACTTGGGTTTGGGTCAAAAATATATTCATCTATAGTAAGTTGAGAATGTTCTGTTAATTTAACTTTAGAGTCGTCTAAAAAAGTGATAGCCATTCTACCATTAGTAGTAACGGCTTGATCGTTTTGTTGAATATTAAATTTTAACTCAGCACTATAAGGCTGATCTCTTACTACTTGTGCAGATCCGTTTAACTCAGATATATTGCCAACATCAACAGCTTGTTGTTGTTCCGCTATCGTTTTGAATGATACAAATATTAGAGTTAGAAGCAGAGCTTGTAATAGATAACCAGTCTCTAGCCAGCGTTGACATCTGTTTAATATTGTATGTATTTGAGCTACCATCTAGATCCAAGTAAAAGTAACCAGCGTCTGAGGATGTTGATCCTCCATAGCCATTACCAAGAAAATTAATTGTATTACTGCTACCATTAACATCTACATAGTTTGTAGCATTCTCATAATCAATGTCAAAATCAAAAGTGTTTGAGTCTCCAGAGATAATCCAATCCAAATCAAGATAAGAAACATCATCATCCTCACCAGCTTTTAGATCAAATGTATTACTACTACCAGTCACGTCTATATTCATATTTACATAATCAGCAGTAATTAATCCTGTGCTGTTCATTAATAAATCAAAAATATTAGAATCACCATCAAACTCAAAGAAACCTGTAAAGTTATCACCATCTATAGCGTCTGATCTAAATATATTGCTACCACCTATTTGGTTAATATCAAGTGTCATTGAAACACCATCAAGGTCAAGTGCTGTCATGGTGCCAGATACGGCTGAGGTCCCTCCAATCAAGTTAGATGATCCCAACTGTTCTAAGTCTATAGATGCACTATTACCACTTTGATCAACATAGACTTCGTTGTCTGCTAGTACAGATACACTAAATAACAAACCAATTAAAAACTTATTCTTCATTTATACTCCAGTAACCTTTGTTTGCTCCTTGCTTTATTGTTTCTAGAACTGCGGTTTCGATTGCTGTTTGTAAAGCTATGTCTATAGATTCGTTTCTAACTAGACCGTTTTCTATTTCTACTAGCTCTGTCTGATTAGCTACAAAACGAAATACATCATTGTCTAAAGATGCACTTAAAATTGTTTTAGTAACTAACACTTCAAGCAATACTTTGCCCGTAGTTACGGAAACAGTGCGAAGAGATATGGTGACTGTATCTTGTTTGTATTGCCTAGACATTCCTATGCCTAGATATCTAGCACCAGCCCCTCCACTTTTAATGTTACTTTCGTAAGATATCACACCGCCCTGCATAATCAAGCCAGCAAACATTAGTGGCGGTAATTTTTTTTCCTCGTCAAAATCCTGCCGTGTACTTCTTATAATCTGTCGTTCTTTAGTTACATTATCTAAGCCAACACGCTCAACTACATCAAAGAATCCAAACTTATTAGACCCTGCGTGTTTTAACGCTCTAATTAAATATGCATCTGGTGCTTGAGTTACAGCAGAAGAAAATGTTGCATAAGAACTATTACTTCTTCGTTGTCCCGTTTGATCTGTAAAAGATGCTTGATAGATTGCAACTACTGGTTTTTGTTTACTTGCTAGCTCTATATTAGCTAAGCTTGGAACTAATAAAGATCCAATCTTTGCTGGTTCTGATTTTTGTATTGGTGGTAAATTGTTTTCTATAGGGTCGAACAGTAATGCACAACTAGAAAGAGAAGTCACCAAGAGGAAGTTGTATAATAGTTTCTGAACCATCGCTTGCAATTATTGTTAGTGTAATCATACCATCTTCAATAGTATAACTAATTGTATTTCCCTCTAAATTAAAAGTACCTTCTGTTGATTGAGTTTCTCCAAACATATTCTCTACTATCTGTCTGGATATCTGTGCATATATTCTTGACTCTAAGTTACGAATAAATCTAGCCAAGGTTGTGTTTTCTTTATCTCTCTCGAGTTGCTCCTGGATGGCTTTCAGCTCTTCTTTAACAGTTAGTTTTCTTTGATACTCTTGTGAATCAATGGTTAAATAATGTGCGGATGTTCCAATACCAGAGAATGAAGGTGACTTAAATTTATGTACCATCTCGTCAGCTTTTACATTCTGCACAAAAATACCTACAAATAAAATTATTCCTATCAAGCATACAATCTTGATAAGCAAATCTTTTTCTTTACTTTTTCTAATCTCTTCTTTGGTCATCTCTATCCGCCTTAGCAATTTTATTGCTATCTATCAACTGTGGGACACCAAGAATAGTTTTAATAAGAGTATCTTGTCTTATTATTTCATTGTCTAAACTTCGCACCCTATCAATCAATGCTACCAAAATACCATGTTGGGAATCAAGTTTAGTGCCTAAGCGTTCTTCTATAGCAGATATTTGTTCTGCTACTTTTTGATCAACGACATCTAATTTATTCTCCATGCCGTCAACAATTCTCATGATTAGTTTATAGATAAACCAACCCAGTCCGAATGCAGCTGCAACTGGGAAACCTAATTCAGTTATTATTGCAACCGCATCCATTTATTTACTTCTTAATTTTAAAATTAAGTGCAAGTAGATCAATGTAACCAAATAACTTATTGATCCATTTGTCATCTTTTTCTGATGGAGTCCAAGCCGCAATTAATGATGCACCTGTAACTACATAAGTAATAGTTGTGATTATATCTAATATAAAATCCATGTTTCACCTCCCGTGTGAAAATATGATTGTATCATTTTGTTAACTAATCAACTAGACAAGTCTATAATTTATTGACCGCCCTCGCCAGCGTTTTCTGCTTCTAAAGTAATGCTATAATTATAAGTAAAAGTTGTAGAACCACTTTTTTCAAAAATCAAAGATCCAGTAATTACAGTAAGGGCACTGCCTGGGTCATCGTATCCACCACCAGAGTCAATATCAAATTCTCTGTCTACGAAAGAAGGTGAGGTTGGTATAGAGGTTGCTGTAGTTCCTATGGTTGAACCAGCAAAACTTGGAAGGTCTCCACTAAATGAGGGGAGTGTAGTTCTTACAGTATAACCAGATGGAGCATTAGATATTCTGTAAACAGTAGTTCCGCTATTAGGGGATTGGGTTTCTCCACCATGAGCTCTTACATCAATATTTCCACTTGTGTAAAACACTCGTAAATCAGAGTTAGCGTTAGTGTTGCTATCGCTTGAATAAGACTCCGCTGATATAGAGGAATGATAGGTCGTAGCAGATACATCAGAAGCATTTCTAAACTCGCCAATAGATATAGTGGTACCACTTGTTGTATTGATACCATCACCACCATCATAGGTAGAATCTGGGGCTCCTATACCTCTAACATCCGCATCATTTAAAGATACGGTGGTACCAGATGTCCCGCCAACTTCTACATGAATAGCGTTTAAACTAATGTTAGTTGTTGGCAGTGGCATTTATTTATGACCAGATTGCATCACATACTGATATTACTAAGGCATCTTCGCCAGAATAATCTGTATCACTAACAACAGGGTTCTCTGGATCTGAATTATCGGTAACAGTTTTGTTTAGGTGCTTTACTTGCGTCTGCACCACAGGCAATTCATCATCTTCTGAATCATCAAAAGTATTTTCATATACCACCATTACTCTTGGGTCTTCATCTCCAGGGTATACTTCAAGCCGTTGTAAGGCACGGATTTTTTCAATAGCCATTATTTTTCTCCTTTTAAGTTATTGATTTCACTTTTCAGTGACTCTATTTGTTTTTGTTGATCTTTGACAGCTTCAATTAATATTGCTGTTAAATGCTCATATCTTACACCATAAGTATTTTTAAGAGGGTCATCATCTTGTGCTTTAAAGTCTTCTTGTTCATAAACTGCAAGTTTTAAAATATCATCTTCTAACAAGTCTTGAGCAATCACACCCATTAATCTTTCATCTTCTGATTTTTTCTTATAATTAAAAGTAATACCTTTAATCTTTTCTAATCTTTCAATTGGTTTGTCGATTTGTTCTATGTTTTCTTTTTGTCTTATGTCTGAAACTGTTCCGTAAGCAGTGATATTACCTTCTGCGGTTATGTCACCGTTGGTATTTAATAAGATTTCATAATCAGTTCCATCGTGCTCATTTCCTGTAGCAGGAGTCCCAACATAAAAAGGGTTTGTACCTGCACTACTTAAATTCTGCCCAGAAAATAACCTACAAGCCTGTCCGCTTGACCTTACTTCAAATATAGAGCCTGTAGTTGGATTTCCGCTTGTTCTTAAAGTTATACCTGCTCCATTTGCATTTGAGTTACTATTACTTTCAAAATAAACGTCCCCACGACCAACATTAAAAGTAGTTGTACCGCCTGAAGCACTGTTGCCAGTAATTTTAGCTATATTGGTTAGCCGTCTTGAGGAATCTATTACTGTTGTGCTATTTACTTCATAACCGCCTGAGCTGGTATTAAAATCCCTATATACAGTAAAGTCACCTGAATTATTACACTGTGCAGCCACTACAGACCAAGCATAATCTACAATTTCCCAGTATCCGCCCGAATTACCTATTTGATTTGTAATGGCTCCAGTAGGTCTGTCTGAGGCTTTTCCTATTCTACCTTGCCCTGTATTACTGCCTATTGTCCAGCTTCCTATAGTAAGACCATCTGATACAAAATCGCCAGAAGAAGATACGGAACCTCCATTATTAATTGCAAGAGCTTCAGGGTGGTCTGGATTACCAATCCTTAGTCTATCTCCCGCAGCATTTTCTACTGTATAAATTCTCGCAGTACCTGTAGTACCAGTTGAACTCGTATCAAAAACAATAGCAGACCGAGTACTTGCTGTTTTGCCTAACCTTACTGTAGATGCTGTTGCTGTAGTTGTTGGTACAAGGTGGCTATCACTTCCAGTAATTTGTAAATAACCGTTGTTTATTGCAGTTCTTGTATTATTTGCTTCTATTCTTTCTGAGCCGCCTGTAACTACACGCCACTGATCAGCTGCATGGAATTGCATATAAGTATTGGTATCGCCTGTAGAAATAATTTGGTCATCGAGATTTATACTTGGAAAAGTTCCTACTCTTGTACTGCTTATAACCTCATTGGCACCAACACTATAGGATGTAGCAAAAGCATTAGCACTAGCATCAAATACTTTAGTACCTGCGGCAGTATCCATACCTGTTCCATTTGCAGAAGCACCAACACGAATTGTGTTATCACTACCATCAACAAGTAGTCCTATGGAAAATGAAATATTATTTCCTGCTGTTCCAGTAGGTGCAGCATTAAGTGAAATTGCTCCATCTCTTCCATGACCGCCAAATAATATTTTACCTACACCATCATTTGTTACTGCATATTGACCACTTCCTGCACCTGAATAACCAATAGAAATAGAATAGTTACCATTTCCATCATTAACATTTTGACGAATAGAATAGTTACCAAGACTATCTTTAAAAGCTAAAACATCATCACCTGAACCACCATCATAACGAGCATCTAAATAAAGTGTTCGGTCTATGTTTACATTAGAACTGAAAATTCCTGTAGTTGCACTTAATCCCGTATCTTCTTGATATGGGGTATAACCCAGAGCAGTTGTAACGTCTGAAGATGTTATTGCTGATGTATAAAATGGTGCTGCAGTATTTGTAGCACCCGCTGCTATGCCATCTAGTTTAGAGCCGTCACTTGCGAGGTCACGACCATCAACTGTACCCGTTAATGTAATATTTTGTATATTTTGGATATTTCTTGCTTTGGTAATAATTAATTGATCTTCTACACCAAACCCTTGGTCACTGTAGACAGGTAGTTCGTAGGGTTCATTTGGTAAATGTAAGCCTCCAGATGAGAAAACATATAAAGCTACAAAATAGGCTTTTTGTCCTGCCTTTAAATAAACCTTAATAGTATTACTGCCATCTACTACATCATCGGTGATGTCCACTACCGTCCAAACATTTGAGTCATCTGTTGCTGAACCATTTACTGCATTTTCATATCTAAGTTGATGCTCTGTTCTATCATTAACACAAACCACAGGGTCATTAGCTGTTTGTGGATCATACATTTTAACTTTTGCATACCATCTAGAACCGCTTGTTTCTCCTATAGTAAATGTCTGTGATACTTCAGTTGCACTTGAATAAGTTTGTGTAGCAGCCAAATCTACATAACTTGATGGGTGATAAGCTAAATAAATGTCTTGGGTAGAATCTACAGCACTATCTTGAGCCTGACCATTACCTCTTGTGATATGTTTTAATTCTGCATCGTATGATGCTTGTCCAGTGCCATCAAGAATAACACCTGGTGCAGTTACATTACCCGTAGAAGTTATAGCCCCACTAGAGATAGTTCCTATGTTTGAAAGATTAAGGCTCGTATCCATAAATTGGGTACTGCCATTTTTTAATATTACGCCCGCATTACTAGTATCTCTAAATATTATGTTTCCAGCTTCTGCTAATAAATATAAATCATCTGTTGTATGTATTTCGTTAGCATCAAAACCCATTGTAACAGAACCATCTGTAAGAGTTAGATAGGCATTCGCTAAAGTTGAGCCGCCAATTGTTCCTGATGAAGTGATTGTAATATCACCACTAGAGATAGTACCTGCATTAGTAATATTGTTTGAATTTAAGTCTAAAGTAGACCTTAACGTAACTACTGCATTTGCTGTACCTAGATATAACTTAGAAGTTGAATAGTCTCTCCAAATATAATTAGTAATGCTATCTGTAGTATCTTGAACAATGAAATCAACATCGTTTGCTGTAAAAGTATGCGTACCACTTGCAGTTATACCACCACTAGAAATAGTTCCCACATCTAGGTTAAAAGTTCCATTTGACCTTGTAGCCCAGTCATTCCAACCAGTACCCGCAGCATTTAAAACTCTTAGATTATTTCTTGAATATAAAAAACCGTAATGTTGTAAATAACCATTTGCTGTGACATCTCCTGTAAAGTTAGCATTTTGTGATGAGTCTAACGCAAGAGCAGTTAATCCGCCTGTTCTTAATCTGATAGCAGCAGCTTCTTGAGTCTCTATATCAAAATTGCCTGTGCCTCTATGGTAAATAACTGAACTTGTATTAGCTCCGCTGTTGTTTCTAATAATTCTTAAACCATAGTCGGTGTAAGTAGCATCTCCAATAAGATCAATATAAGCATAATGATTAGAAGCAGTACCAGCACCTATTTCAATCATAGTGTCGTTTGTACCACTGGCATCAACTGTAAACTGTTGTGAGATATTTAATTTTCTGTTGATCTCAAATCTTTCGTTGGTTTCACTCCAAAGGAATTGAGCGTTTGAAGTCTCAGGTCTGTAAACAACAATACCTGCTAGGTTGTTTGCTGCATCGGTAGTTGCATCGTAGCCAAGAGTAATAGCTTTATCTGAGACATTTACAGTAGTAGAGTTTACGGTTGTGGTGGTGCCATCGACCTGTAGGTTTCCTGCAATAACAACGGTTCCTGTATTATCTCCTACTGCTGCTGGATCGATTGTAAAGGTAGCGGGACCTGCTAGATAACCACCAAGCGTTAGATTGCCACTAATATCACCGTTACCATTAATATCTAAAGCGGTAGCCTCAACTTCGCCTGTACTGATTATAGCACCACTATTGATTGTGCCGACAGAAATGTTTGCTCCTGAAGCTAAAACTTCAGACCCATTGTATCTTAATTCATCATCTGCATTTGAAGAGACAAAATCTAAGTGCCCACCACTTTTTAAATCAAGTGTCCAAAGTCGTGTTGTTCCTTGTTTCCATTCTATGGTTTCTCTAGCACTTGTATCTGATTGCATTACAAGGTTTGTACCTGCAACATCTATATAGACCCAACTATTAAAATTAGCTTGATAACCAAAGGTTGTTTGTGAGCTAGAATTTATATAAACAGCAGTATTACCGCCAGTAATTAAAGATATTTGATCATTACCATAAGTTGCACCATCACCAAATACTATTGCTGCTGGGGCTGAACCAGTTTCGCTATAGTTATAAATTGCTTGAGTTGCAATGTAACCATCACTAACTATTCTTTGTGTTCCTGATAAAAAGGATGATGCAGTAGATGTAACACCACCTAAATTTAAACTTGCAAACTCTGAAGTACCTGTACTTGTTATAGCACCACTAGAAATAGTTCCTGCAAAAGTAGCGTTTCCATCTTCTGTAATTCTAAAAGTTTCATCCTGATTACCAGATGCGTCAGTTTGTTCTATGTAAAAATCTGAGCCTGAATTAGCTCCGACTCTGTTGGCTACAAGTTTTACATCACATGCATTATTTCCTGCAGATACAACACCAAGACCTATAGCGGTTTCAGTTCCACCAGCGTTTGTTGTATTGACAACTTCTAAACCTGTATATCTGCCTGACGAAGCTCCAGTAGATGTAATAGCACCACTAGAAATAGTTCCACCAACTTCAAAATTGTTTTCAACTTTAACTAAGCCGTCTTGGAAAATATAAAAATCTGTTTGCCCTTGTCTGCCTATCCTTAAATCATCGTTTAGGGTATCTATTCTGTAAAAATCATAAGTAGTATCATGGTCTGCTGCCAACCCCAATCTAATTTCACCACCTTCAGCATTACCAGTTCCCCCACCATGTATAGTAAGTGTGCCATTTGTGGTATCAGCAGTTCCTATGTTTATATCACCACTGTCGATGGTTCCTGAGAAAGTGGCGTTGCCAGAAGAATCTATGGTCATAGCAGTTGCCGAAGCAACTCTAAAGCCCATATCATCAGTAGAATGGTCGTAAAATAATCCACCTCGTAAAGCAACATCACTATCAGCAAAAGCATAGTAACCTGTACCAGTATTTGATGTACCTACAGTAACACCTGTATTACCATTATTATCAATAAATAATTCATTTGCTCCTACATTGGTACTTGCACCTGATGCACCATCAGTTCCTTGTATGTGTAGTTTTGAACTTGAATAAGGACTAGTCGTGCCAATTCCAAGCGATTCAGCACTTGCATCCCAAAAGAATTCAACTGACGTTCCTGTGTCATCGTAGAAGGAGATATCGCCTGTATGTTGTATACGTATTCTGTTTAAATCAACAGCAGAACTATTAGCTGTTTTAATAAACATATTTCCAGCACTATCAGATGAATCTGCTATAAGATTTACATGAGTGCTTGTTTGTTGAATAGTAAAAAAGTCATTTGTAGAACCTGAATTAAGTCTAAAAGTACCACCACCATCAACAGTCAAACCATCCATTGTGGCTGTACCTGTTACATCTAAAGCACTAGTTGGCGAAGTATTACCTATTGCCAATCTCTCTGTTGATGCATCCCAGTATAAAGCTTGGCTAGTTCCTGTATCGTCATAGAAGGATATATCTCCGTTGGATGATAACTTCATAGAAGTAACTGGAGTATTAGCACCATCTTCTCTAGCAAAAAGTAAATTTCCTTTTTGATTAGTTGTTTCAGATTGAGCATAAATATATGCAGAGCCTGCAATTCCATTTGCATTATCAGCAGATAACATTAAAGCAGCTACATTCCCATCTGTTGCGTTTTGATTTTGTAAATGTAATATACGATTCGTATGAGGATCAGATGAAGCTACGTCATATCTAATATTTGAATTTGAACCAACAACAGCCAAACTATCACTTGTAACTGTTCCTGTTACGTCAATTCCGCTTGAGCTTGTTGTTAGTTTGGTTGCTGCGTTGTGTTTTATTTCTACAGTGCCACCAACGCCTGTATCAGTCATCTCAATAAAAATATTTCCTCCAGAATCTGCTAGATTAAGATGTGTGCCACGAACACTTAAACTGCCTGTTCCAGAGTCTTTTATTATACTACTAGAACCAGTGTGAAAAATTTCTAAATCATTACCTGTTCCAAACTGAGCTTTTACATTGTCTGGGAAGGTTATGCCATTGGCATCTAGGTAGTCTTCTATTTTGGTATTTAAGGATGCTGTTGTTGCCTGGTTGGATGCATTGCCTATGAAGATGTTGCCGTCATTAAGGTTTGGGGTGTCATTTGTTCTCCCCGCACCACCTACCTTGATAGCTCCTGAAGATGCATGAGATCTTTGAACTTTACCTATGTTTTGTAATAAAGATGCTTCGCCTGTTGGTTTTGAGTTGGTTAATTCGCCTGCGGTTGTAGAAACATATAAAGTATCGCCAACGCTAAATGCAGAAGTATCAAGACCTGAAATAGTACCAAAAGTTACAACTTCTGTAGATCCATTGGTTGATGCTGCTGTTAATACCAAACCGAAGGCTGGCATTTTACTTGTGAAGTCTGCGTCTGCTAAAGCAATTACTGGAGTATTGCCAGAGATGCCTGAAACATAAACCGCATCACCTTTAGAAACAGCTTCACCTGCTTGGGCTTTAAATATAACTGCACCACGAAGATCACCGATAAACTCATCGGCAGTAACTTCGCCTGTTTCTACTTGTGGGAATGTTTCTAAAACTTTAGCAACTAATCTAAGCTCTATTAAGTCGCCTGTTACGAATGCTCTGGCTGTAGTATTGTCTTGTCCACGAACAACTGTAAGCGTGTTGCTACTGATAGCTGTTACTTCAACTATCTCATTATTTGTTCCATCATCTATGGTGCAATAAAATATATCACCGCCAGTAAGTGATGGAAAAACTGAACCATCTGCAACGGTGATTGTTGTAGCACTGTTGCTTATGTTACTGGCAAGCGTTGTCCTTGCATTGTTACTAAAGACAATTGCCATTAATTACCTCTTTTTTTAGCTAACTGTAACTGTCCAGGTGATTGTCATAGAGTCAGCAGATCCTTTGTTTACAACTGAGAATACTGTTCTACATAACATAGTGCCACCTGATGAAGCATTAAATATACCTGCTTCTGTTACCGCACCTGTACCAGTTCCCGCTCCAAAAGTAGCAACATAAACAATGTCGTTATCTGTAACTGTTGTTGAAGTTAAAGCTGTTCTACTTCCTGATAATTCAGAACCTAGGGCGGAGTCTGAAGCAGCAGCGGCTGTTGAACCAGTACCAATTGCCATGTGTGACATAGCAGAGTCTGTTGTATCTTTCATTCTAGATGCAACAAAATCTTTTCCGTCATTAACAACTATATTTGGAACTTCAGCAACGACTTCATCGTTAAGCTCGATCTTTAATTTACCTGTCAGTTTAAAATTATCGACTATCATTTTTACTCCTAATTAAGAGCACTTGTATTAAGTGCAGCGGTATTTAAAACACTCCTAGAACTTACAATCACTTTCAAGCTTATGCTTTCAGATATAGTTACAGTGTCATCAATACTTTTGCTAAAAGATATCACATCTTGTTCTGATATGGAAAGGCTATCTGCCTTTGCAAGGGCTTGAGATTTGGCTAACTGCTCACTAATTGAAAGAGAATCACTAAAGAGTTTGTCAACTAATGTAGCCGCCTGTTCAGAGATAGTTGCTGTATCAGATAAGGGTTTGGTAAAGTCAAAGATACTATCCTCTGACAAGAATGCCACATTGGTTTTTTCTGAGCTTACATCTGTTTGTAACGGATCGTCTACGCTAGCTATATCGTCCA
>Ga0213859_10000812_pt1 | contig 14182 bp, 29 predicted proteins | sample PICome_2_FD_160133 | JGI IMG/M metagenome (GOLD analysis project Ga0213859, IMG submission 160133) | Coastal seawater microbial communities near Pivers Island, North Carolina, United States - PICO304 | ecosystem: Environmental > Aquatic > Marine > Coastal | place: USA: North Carolina... | reverse complement strand
TGATGCTAGTATGCACATACACAACGCACCTATAGACGATGAAAGACACGCACACACAGCAGTCGACACTGGCTTGAAGATGCTGCGAGCAGTGGAGAAGTTCAATGAAGAAGTTATTATACCAGAAGGAAGGCCGCCTGTTGGTATGGGTGCTGGGATCAATACTGGGCTTGGCTATATTGGTGAAATGGGTAGCACTAAGCGCCATTCTTATGATGTTCTCGGGGATGCTGTCAGCACAGCAGCACGAGTTGAATCCAAATGTAAAGAATACGGATGCCTTTTACTTGTGGGAGAAAGCACATACGAAGCAACCAAAGACGACTTCTTCTACCTCAAAGTAGATGACTTGCAAGTTAAAGGTAAAAGTGTAGGCTTAGGCATATACACCGTGTTAGATGACACACAACCTGTTTGGACTAGTGCGCAAAGAAAACACGAACAAATGCACGAAGACTATGCAGCACAAAGATTTGATGCTGCTATAGAAAAGTGTCGTATGCTACACGATCATTTTGATCACAAGATGGAAGGCTATTACGATATGTGGATTGAACGTTGCGAGTATATGAAAACACAGAATTTGCCTCAAGATTGGAATGGTGTATTCGTCGCAACGTCTAAATAGTATTATGCTAAACTATATCAAACAAATATTTGGCACCTTGCCTGCACAGGAAAAACGCACTAACAATGACATCAATGTTATTTGGTGTCATGGTGCAAATCAGACCAGTCTTAGTTTTAAGTACCTGCAGAGCAAAACACAATTTCCAAATGAAATAATGGTAAACTACAGTAGTATGAATCGCTTCTATGATAACTTGGAAATGATTGCTGATAATGTTAAAGGTAAAGGACCGCACTTTGTTATAGGACACAGCATGGGTGGATTGTATGCATTACATCTAACAAAGTATGTGCGTGTTGTTGGTGGTGTAAGTATTAGCACACCATTCCGCGGTAGCAGTACAGCAGACTGGGCAAAGTACATTGTGCCTAGCTATCCACTATTCAAAGACATAGGCCGCAAAAGCGATCCTATACGTGAAGCAAATGAAATAAAGTTAGATATACCTTGGACACAGATTGTTACTACAGCAGGCGGTGTACCTTATCACAATGGTCCTAATGACGGTGTTTGTACTATTGCGTCAATGCAGCATAGAACGGATATGACACATACACAAGTAAATCACACACATTATGAAACTATGGTTTCGGATCGTGTTGCTGAGATTGTTTCAACTTGTTACTCTCGTGCTTTATCAAAAGTGCATTGACTTCGTCAGTTTTGTATAACCATCCATCCTCGCCGACAATATAAACTTCGCCTGGTGAATACAATGGACGATGTCTGTACCCTGGTTTGCCATTGGCATCAAGACCCATAACTTCTCCGTCCCAATCTCCTTTGACACGAAACTTGTTTACGCCTTGTTCTATTGTGTAATCTAACCACATGGTCATACTCTTTCTATCCTTTGCTTGCCATACTTGATTTCAAATAGTAGTGCTTGATCGTCATTGTCAATATCGACAAAAATATCACAACGGCAATACAATTCAGGAACAACGCCGTTGCTTCTGTGTAACACAAGTCTATAATCTTTGTGATTTATTTCTCGGTAAAGGTCTTCGCCTAGTTCTCTGCGTATCCAAATCTGTTCCATACGCTCATTACCCTGTTCAGCAGTATGCGACCATTTGTATTCGCATTGTCCCAAGTAGTATCTCATATAGATACTTATTGGTTTTTAATATCGTCTTTAATGCTTTTGAGATCTTCTTTGCTAAAAGTGTCTTTTGTAAGATCGGGTTTAGGTTTTGGAGGTGGCGGTGTTTCTTCTTGTCCTGTGCTGTTAAATGCTTGACTTACACTTTGGTATTTTGCTACAACAGCATCAAGCTCTGCTTGCTGGTCTTTATCCATCATAGCACGATGCTCCAACACCATGCTCAACTTGCTGTTGAGTCTAATCATATCGTTGTCTAACATACGTACACGGTCAACAAGTTTAATAAGCGTACCCATTGTTTCGCCTAGCACAGGATCAATGGTTTCAGTCACCCATTTCCATATGAAGAATATGAAATATCCCATGCCCATAGCAGCAATAATTGGAAACCCATATTCACTTACTGCCTGTGCTAAATCAAATTCCATTAATCTCTCCTTGCATCGTTTTTGCCTTCATTGGCTGCAATGCGATCAATGTTAGGCTTTACGTTTAGTGCATAACTTAACAGTGCATCTATCTTAACCAAATCATTGTTCATAGTTTGAACACGATTGTCCAATTGTCCAATAATATTTTTAAGAGTAGTTACACTGCCAGTTACGCCTGCAAGGATAAATTTTAGTGTAAGGAATACAAACCCACCTGCTGCTAATGCCCCCGCAATAGGAAAGCCCACATCGCCTACTAGTGTCAAAAAATCCATGCGCCCTCACGCTCCTTATTATAATTGTATTTATTAAAAATTAAAAGGAGTTATAGCTGGTAAAATAACTTCACATTCTAGTATTTTTAAAAAGTTTTCTAATTCTTGCAGAGTAATATAGTCAAACACACTGCGATGTAAACCAGAAACTGTAATATCATATTTTTCATATTTTTCTAAAACAATGTATGCATGATAATCTAAATTATTTTCTTCTGCTAGGTCTTTACCCCAAATAGTGCTAAAATTAAAGTTAATATCTGACACTTCATTTCTTTCGCCATGATATTTTTCAAAAATATCATAAAGAACAAATTCACTATGGGTTGCTTCCTGTCGTCTACCTGTTGTTATAAACCAATCTATAAAATGATTGTTTGATTTCCATTTTTTTAACATGGCTTTTACCACATGTGTTTTAAATATATAAGGAGTTAAGGTTGATCTGACTGATAAATTATTACTATAAGAATAGTTCAACTCACGACAACAATATTCTATCCATTTTTCTAATTGATTACTTCTCCAATTAGTGTGAGCTGCACACCTTTTTATATTTGTAATATTAGTTGCTTTTATAAAAAAATTTTTTGAATCCAAAACAATATATTCTTTTGTATCAATATCCTGTGATACAAACAATTTTAATATTTGTTGTCTTATCCACCCACCATAATTGTCAATTTCATCAGTATAATCATGTAATTTTTTTATTTTTACATCAAAATTTTTTAAAAAAAGTTTTTGTATGGGAGAGAACCAATCAATCCAACAATCAAAATTTTCTTCTGTCTCATTGCAAATTATCAAAAGTTGACAAGGCGAAACAAACTTGTATAAACTACGTATTAACATTTCGAATTGCCACTGGTCTTTTAAACAAGTTACTACCACTAATGTAGCTTTTTTGGTTGACATTTGCTTTCCTATATAATAAACTATTTACAGATAAGGAGTGCTATCTATGGCTACAAGTGAAGAAAAGCAAGAAACTATTGACGTATTGAAAGGCGAACGATATTATCGTATTATGATTAGCGGCTATGGTGGCGAATCAGCGTACATGAGTATTTCAAAAGAAGCACACGACTTTTGGGCGCCTATTTGTGAAGAACACGGTGATAATGATCTAGTAGCGTATATGGCTGCCGATGATGACGAAGAACCCGAATATGATGAAATTGAAGCTGTACCAGAAGAAGCACAGTTTTTGCACGACAAAGATGATGATAACTACAAACGTCCTTGGTATGAATCACACACTGAATTTGAACATCAGTATGGTGGCGAATATAGTAGTTGCAATATTCTAATTGAAGAAGTTGATAGTGATGAATACAGTGCTAATGTAGTTGCTGAAGTTTTAGACGAACGCATCTCTGACTTGAATGATCGCTTGGGTGAAGAAAGCGATTATGAAGTTGAAATGGTACAAATGACTGCCTGCGGAGAAGAACCGGAAGGCACTGAATATATTGCACAGTTGTACAGCAGTGAAAAAGGCACATTCTTTGAAGGTACCATTACTACTTACGGCGACTTTGATGTAAACAAACTTACTATTGTTACTACAGAGTATATGAATGGCGAAGATACTATTACCAGCGTAGAATACGATGGTGTTGATATCGATAACGGTGGAGGAGACACAAACGGCAAAGGTTACTATGCCAGTGTTTGGAAAGCATGAGTATGATGCAGAATTATAATGTTCAAGGTGAATGGACACAACCATATCGCACACACGGGTGTTTGTGGGAAGCAATTGAAACACAGGCAATTTGTGATGAAATGGAAGAACTTGAAAGCCAACTACGCACTACAGCTCTTGCAGAGCGTCTGTTGAATGATATTGGAGTAAAGACTAAATGATTGTAATTGGATATAGACCAAACGCTAACTTTGTGGAAGCACAGATTGCCATCAGCAAGCACACTCATTTCAATTTAAGTGAAAGTAAGGCAATTTGTGATGCCATACAAGAAGGACAAGGTGTAAAGTTACCTGATGATTTTGTGTTGCGTGAAGATTTAGAAGAACTTAACTTTTTGGTAGACTGATGGTAAATAATATTCTAGAATATAAAGTAGAAGATATTTTTGAGGATGATCCGGACAATCCTGAAAATGTGCTTATGAATATACCACCCGAAATTGCAGAAAGAGTAGGCTGGCAACCAGGAGATACGTTGAGTATTAAAGTAGAAAACAAAATAATGTCCATTACGAAAGTGGATAATGGCTAAAGAAGGTATATTAGAATTTGAAGGCAGCATTGTAGAAGTGCTGCCTAACCAAATGTTTAAAGTAGAGTTAGAAAACGGACACGTAGTCATATGTTATACTGGCGGAAAGATGCGGCAGTTTAAGATCAGACTAGTGGCAGGTGATAAGGTGCGTATTGAAATGACACCTTACGATTTAGATAAAGGTCGCATTACTCGTAGATTATAGGTTGACTTCTACGTGTAGTATGCTAAATTATACGTATAGGCAACACAGAGGCAAATATGATTTACGTTCAAGGCGGCACAAAAGCACAAAAAATGTATGCATACAGTATGGCAGAATTTGTTTGTGATAAATTTAATATCAATCCCGACATTGAAATCTCGTTTCGTAGACTTACAAATGATCGCAGCCTTGGAGGCTGTGTGCGTGTAGATGCAAATGAATATGAAATTGATATCAAACGTAGTATGCGTCTGCGTGATATGCTTACCACTCTCGCACATGAACTTGTTCATGTAAAACAATATGAACTAGGGCAACTAAATCACTGTGCAGAAGAAGAATTTGATTATTGGGACAAGCCCAGTGAAATTGAAGCCCATGGTAGAGAAACAGGATTGTTTGTGACTTGGGCAGAAAAAAATAAACTAGCACACAAAAAATGGACACAAGCAAAGGAATAACCAATGCGTATTGATGAAGTTAGAAATAATTGGAATGGATATTATGACGGAGATTTATCTTTACTAGATAGATTTGAAAATGCTTGTTTTAATTTTATAGAAGGAAGAACTTCTGTTGATCAATTTGTAAGTGGTATAAGTGAATTAGACGAATGGGCTTTTCGTATGTACTGGGGATCTTATCAAAAGACAAACTGGTTAAACACAGGTCAAAACAAAAAATATCCTATCATAAAGGAGACAATTTGGACTGCTATAATGGAGCGCATACGTAGATTACTTGTAGAAAAGACAGGTTTAGATTTTAAGCTAATTCAAGGTAAAACAGGCGGCCAAGTAGCTGTGGCGGTTTTTGAAGACGGAAATATCAAAACCAAAGATGTAGATACAGGAATTGCATTACAACACAAAGATGGATTTCTTGTTCCTGTAATTGCAGCGGAATGTAAAGGCGGACATGCTTGTTCAACTTGTCATGATGGCATATGGGGACAAGCAGTAAGAATGAAAAAGCAATTTCCTAATGCTATTCAAGTTTTTATCACTGACAATAACATGACAGTTGGTAAAAAAATTGATGTGTCAACTTATGAAGATATTGACTTTGAATATCTTGAACGTGGTGAAAATAACAGCGAAAAATTTGCCAAAGGAAATGGATACAATCGTTTAAATCCTTTGGTTATGGAAGCTGCAATAAATCAGCTGGTAACGGCTGTTTCTAGTTTTGATGAGTCACATTGGTTAAAAATGAATCCATTATATAAAAACACAGGCGAAAAATTTAGAGATAGTCCTGATAAAGTTGGGTATTTTGTTTCACCTAAATGGCGTGATATTGTTGAAATTTAGGTTGACAACCTTACCTACATAAGTTACATTGTATACATGAAGCAAGGACATTGTGTCCAAGCAAGTCTTATTGTAAGAGGATATAAAATGCAAGATAGACCTACGAAAAATCTGCAAGATGTTATTGCAGAAGCACGTCAGACACTTATCAACGAATACGGATACACAGAAGAAAAATTTGCTGCATTGCGTCAGCGAGTTGATAGTACCGGGCATGACTTTCCAAAAGGTGTTCCATGGTTAAAAAACACAGTGGTACACTTTGATTATCAAGTGCAACGTGATTTACGTTATAAAAATCTTATTCAAATTATAGAAAACTTTGATCCACGTCTTGCACGTATCAGTGAAGCCTGTGTAGTTTCGGGTGAAGATCAAATTAAAGTTTATGACGGCCAACATACTACAGTTGGAATGGGTATTTTAGGATACAAAGAAGTTCCTGTTAAAGTAGTTCATACTGACGATCCTAGTTTTCCTTCGTATGCTTTTGAAATGCTTAACGAAACAGGCATTGCGAAACTTACACCGGGTGACTTGCACCGTAATCGTCTTACACGTTTTGCATTGGGCAACCGTGAGCTCAAAACTGTGCAAGCACGTAAGATGCAAGATGCATTTGATTTTTGCGAAATTGATTTGTGCGATAAAAATACACGTAAGAGTATGGGTACGCAACAAAGAAAAACATGGTTTTTCAGCCACTTTAAATTTGCGCAGAAAGGTATTGAACTAGACAAGACTGGTCAGGTGTTGCGTAATATTTTAGAGGCTATTGTAACAAATTATCCTCTAGATGAAGAAGTCAACCAAGATTTGTACATTGGTTTGTATGAACTTGCAAGACTGGACGAGTTTAAATTGTTGCCCGATGGTTGGATGGATGACGTGTTACAAAAAGTAGTAAAAGTTTATCCACGTAGCACAATGTTTAGCAGTACAGGACAAGCAAGCAGTTTGTTTAAAAATCAGTGTAAGATACAAGTTGAACATATTTCTCCAGGACGAGCATGGAGTGCGCCTAGCATGATGGCAAACTTTTTACGTGAAGTATATGAAATACAGGGTGGCGATTTAAAATTGCCTACACACGGGGCAGGTGCATCTTTGCAGTTGTCAATCAATCCAAGTCGAGAGTTGGTACTATGTTAAAAGAAAACTTGAATAACTTTATTCAACCTGTATATACAAAAGCAAAACGTGGTCCAGAAACATATGCAGCAACAGCAAATTATGTTTATGATAAACTTAAAATTGCAGTTGATGAATATCATAACAGTGAAGATGATGTGCAAACTCGAAGGTTAATACGTGACACCATTGAATTTCACTTACGGCGATATCATGGATACTGCATTAAAGAAAACATAGGCAGTCATTACAGACAGATTAATATTGAAGGCAAAGCTGTGTTTGAACATATGATTCCAAATGCTGTTATACGTGACTTGTTGCTTGCAGGCATCCTTACACCGCAGCAAGCATGTAACCCGCCTACATGCACTTTAAGTGTAGACAATGATAAATTATTACGCCAAGCGGGTTGGGCTAGTAAGACACCAGACATCTATAACTTTTGGGAACGCTATAAATATTGTTTTGAAACACAAGATGTATTTGAAACTTATACAGGAACTAAAGTAGATACCAACATGACATTAGAAGATCATTTTAATTGTTTTTTTGTTGACAATGGATGATTTTCCTGCTATTGTAGCTTATAAGAAATGGTTAAAAGGCAATCCAGAGGCACTACAAATGACTACTTACAAGACAGAATATCTAATTGAACTGGCATATGCTGCATATCGTGTTAACAATGGATACGAAAAGAATACACGTAGACATAGCGAAAATCCGCCTACTTACAGCAACAAAGAACTGGTTGCATATACTGCAAGCACACACAATGAGCAAAGTCCTTTCGTTCCAGAAGACTTTACTCCGCTTGAAGTAACAGATGCAGACCGTGCAGCAGTAGCAGAAGGCAAAAAACATATGCGCCGTTACACAATGCTGGCAATGGGCGACTTGCCACAGTTTGAAGCAGACTTGTTTGCAGCATATAGCAGTGATGAAATGCCTATTGGACGTATTGGTCTACTAGCATACTTGCCAGCGTTTATTGATCGTCAAGTAAAAGACAAAGTCTACAAACAACGTGTAAAAACAGAGTTTGCAGAAAGTAAACATCTTGTAGGGGACAAGATTGAACCTAGTGAGGTAGAAATCCTTAAAGTTATTCCTCTTAACAATGACTGGATTTCGGAACCAGCATATATGCACTTTGGTGCTATTGGTAAAGACTTGGTGTGCTTTACACAGAAGCAAATGTATGCTGTTGGAGATACGTACGACATTGTTGCACGTATAAAAAAGGGAGATCTCGAGCGTGACACTAACACACCAATGACACGTTTGAATTATGTAAAATTGCGTAAACAGGAGATCTAAAATGCAAAATCGAGTAACTAAAAAATTCTTAAATAAAATCTGGCCACCATTTGCTATAATGGCATATGTGTTTATTATCATGGAAATCTTTATTAGAGCACCAAATATCTATGTTGCATCAGCAGTTGTTGGTGTAGGTATTATTGGTCCGCTACTAATTTGGTTTTTCCGTGAAGCATGGCGTGATGCCAAGTGGGAAGTTGAACAAGAAAATCAAATAATGTTAAATACATTAAAGGACCAATAATGTTAGATATTATTTACAATGAAACAACTTGGTGGCTGTTAGGTACAGCCATCATTTTTACACTTTTTGGAAGATACACTGCATATCGAGATGCACTAGCAGATGTTGTCTCTGCTACAATTGATAGTCTTATTGATGATGGTTATATAAAGACCAAAGGCACAGGTGAAGATATGCAACTGTTAAAACACTGGGAAAAATGATTAAAACATTTGTAATTGAAACTGTTGATACAGAATATCAAATCTATGCTATGGATTTACAAGACGCTTTGAATACCTTTGATGGCAATGCACAAGATGTTATTGCTATAAAGGAATATGAAAATCCAAGCAAAACTGATACGTTGCACTGATGAAAAAAATAAATAAAGAGCAAAGCAAAAAGCTATACAAAAAGTGGAAACAACATCTCAGTAACAGCCGTTTGAAAGAAGATGAAATTATACGCAGAGCTAAAACATTTGCAAGAAAGGGAATGATACCAAATGAGTCATGATTACTTGGGTTTTAAAAACACACTAGACGAAGATGATTACGGATTTATTCTTGATCAAGAAGGTAACCTAAAAGGCATTTGGGTTCCACAGGGCCATGAAGATGAAGATGTACCAGAACCAATTGTACAACTGCTGAAAGAGAAATGGGGCATTGATGTAAATGATGAAGCTAATTATGGATACTTGCATTGACACCTGCAGAAATTTTTGAATACAAACAACGTTGGAAACCAGGTTACACTGTGAGATTACACAGTGATGTTGTTGACAGAGGAAAAACATATTGTAAGCGTGTATGTGAGAAACAACAATGGAGTGTTACAACTTGGACTGATGTTTATGAACACACGTTTCATTTTGAACACCAACATCACGCCGACGAATTTAAATTAACAATGGGAAGATTTGCAGACCAATGACAGAAAAATTAACCAAAGCAGAAGCAGTTGGAAAAATTATCGAACTAGCTAGAGATATCGATATAAAAGATAATTTAGATTATTCTTTTTTGAATATGACTGAAACAGACGCCTATGAAATGGTTGCTAACAACGTTCTTACACAAATGTATGAAACTCCTGAAGCCTATAGAGAAACTATTATGATGGCAAGTATGACAAAAATCTTGGTTGAAAATCTTGTATTAAAAGCGGAGTTACAAACTATTGAAAAAACAACCAAAGAAAGATAATACTTTCTGCTATTATCCTTTTCACGAACTTACACTTAAAATGTGGGACGGACACAAGCTCACAAACACATCACCTTGTTGTATGATGTTTAATACATACAACGACGGCTTGCCAATTGCCAATATGTATTCAAAAACACCTGAAGAATTATTTTATTCTCCGGCAATGAATCAATTGAGAAAAGATGCTTTACAGGGTGTGAGAAATCCTGCTTGTGAAGTTTGTTGGAAACTGGAAGACAACGGACAAACCAGTTTTAGGATGTATAGTTCTCCGGCAGAACACGTAATAGATGTACGTGACTTAAAAAATCCCCAATTAACCACTATCGACATTACCCTTAGTAACGTTTGTAACCTTCGTTGTAGAATGTGCGATGTATCTAACAGTAATAGGTTAAACAAAGATTTTGATGCATTAGAAACACAAGGTACTAGAGATGAATTTTGGCAAATTACAGGTGCCATGGGTAGAAAATATGATAAGTTATCTGCACATAAATCTAGACAGTACAAATGGTTAATAAAAAATACAGATAAAATTAAAACTCTCAAGGCCAGTGGCGGCGAACCTTTTTATGATAAAAATTTAATACGATTGCTACAGCAATATATTAAAACAGGAAATGCCGCAGATACAGCACTGCATTTTCATACAAATGCCACTATGATAGACGATAGAGTAATTGATATAATTAAGCATTTTAAAAGTAATTACCACACATTTAGTATTGACGGAACAGACAAAGTATATGAATATATCAGACACGAAGCAAACTGGGACAGTCTAAACGAAAATATAAAAAAGTATACTGAACTAGATAATGTAGAAAAACTTGATTTAAATATGGTTGTTACAGCACATAACTTACACAATGTTCCTGATTATGTAGCCTGGGCAAAATCTTTATACAAAGATGTAACTATAGTATTCAGCGATGTGTATCCAGAAAAAAGAGGAACTCAGATTTCAAGTTTACCAATCAAAATGCTTGAAGATGTTTATAATAAAATCCTTACATTGGATTTACCTGAAATGCAAATTACCACACTTAAAGAATTTATTGAAAAAGCAATCGAAACTCCAAAAGATATCAAAGAAGATAGAGCGAAAAAATTGTATAAAGAAACTGTAATTTTAGATGCTGCACGTAAACAAAGTTATAGAGATTACCTATATCCGGAAATGGTTGAATATTTAGACACTTTAAAAAAACTATACGATTGACCAAAAATAAAAAATAGTATACAATAAACAAAAAGAAGGAATAATTTATGCCACTAGTACCTATTGTAGTAGAGAGTGAAAGTAAAGGCGAACGCAGTTATGACATTTACAGTCGATTGCTAAAAGATCGCATCATTATGATGCAAGGCGTAGTAGAAGATACAATGGCAAATCTCATTGTAGCACAAATGCTATTCTTAGAAAGTCAAAATCCAGACAAACCTATCAAATTATATGTTAACAGTCCGGGTGGAAGTGTAACAGCAGGTCTTGCTATCTATGACACTATGCAGTTTGTAAAAACACCTGTACACACAATGGTAATGGGTCAAGCAGCAAGTATGGGTAGCTTCCTTGCACAGGCAGGTGAAGCCGGGCATAGATATGTATTACCCGAAAGCCGTACAATGATTCATCGTGTAAGTTCAGGCACCCGTGGTACTAGTGGTAGTGTACACGTACAAGAACTTGAATTCGAAGATGCTCGTAGACACTTTGAAGAAAGCAAACGTCTTAATCAAAGACTTACTGAACTTTATGTAAAACACAACACAGCAGGTAAAACCTACGAAGAACTTTTTGAAACTATGAAGTTTGATACATTTTTAAGTGCCGAAGAAGCAGTAGCAAATGGCTTTGCAGATAAGGTTATTGAAAGTCGATGAAATACAGTGTGCCAATAAACATTGATTATGATGCAGCAGGAATGTTGAATACATATCAAGAAAATATTGGCCACTATATAGATAATCCAAAAGAAATTAAATTTAATCCAAATTTTATAAATGCCTATACAAGTTATTTGATAAATGCTACAGACTATGATTGGCCTATTGAAAACATTGTAAGTAAATTTGATATAGATATCGACACAATAAAAGTTTTTGTAACCAAGCCCTATAAAAAATTATTCTTACACAGAGACAAAGTTGCCGGTACAGAAAATTTAAGACAGTGGGCTATTAATATACCTATATTAAACGGTGAGTGTGGTTACAACGAGTGGTTTGAAGATGATGTAAATGATTTTGGCAATGAAAAAACAGTACACGGTGGTGTAGCAACTATGCCACAAGGATTGCACGATGATTATGTTTGTGCAGAGTCTTGTTCAATTACGGGTGTTACACTTTTAAGAACAGATGTTATGCACAGAGCAAGAAATGATACAGATAAATTTCGTGTTGTTTTAAGCATACGAGGAACGCCAAATGTAACTTGGCAAGAGATAGTGGAGAAAGTTAATGAGTTCAACAAAAGTACAAGAAACAGTAGCAGCACTTAAAGGTATTCCTACTAGGGAAGAACTTGTAGAAACGCTATCAAAAGAAATTGTAGATGTAACATTTCAAAAGCTCAGTGGCGACGAACGTACAATGAAATGCACTCTTGTTCCTAGTATGCTGCCTCCTGCACAACGAGATGATAAACTAAGTCAAACCAAAATACGCAACCTTGAAGATAAAACCATTGTTGTGTGGGCAATAGATATTGAACCCAGTGCCTGGCGCAGTTTTAGATATGATCGAGTAAAAAAGGTAGAAGTTGATCATATGTGGGGAAATGGTGGCGGTTACAATGATGGCTGACTAAATACCTTATGCTATTAAATGTTGATTTAAATTACGATTTTAAAATATTCTTAAACGCAGATTACAGCCTCCACGCAGGCAGTTGTATTACACATCAAGTTCATGAACTAAAAGATGTACACGAGTCTTATGGTGGCTTTCCTGACAGTTACGAAAAAGATAATACACTGATTAGACAACTTTGGTGGAATGATTCTCAAGTAGATTATAAAGAGTTTGAAAAACAATTAGGAATCGAGGTTGTAACAGTAAGCACTATCTTGCAACCACCTGGAAATACCATTCCAATACACAGGGATACATTTTTTCAAATCAATAAAAAATATCCAAATGACCCAAGACTAAAAGTACGTGCCAACATATATTTACAAAATTGGGATGTTGGTCATTTTTTACAATATCAAGATTCAGAAAAAAATTGGCACAATAGCACACATTGGAATGCCGGTCAAGGATACATTTGGGATCATAATCATTTACACTTGAGTGCAAATGCAGGAATGCGGCCTAAATATACATTACAAATATCAGGTTTTTGGAACAAAAACGGTTGACACTTTTTATAAAATTGTATATATTATAAATATAGGCACACACGGAGGCTACCATGAAAAAACTATTGATTACAACTGCAATCCTTGTTTCTACTGCAACAGCAAGTCTGGCACAGGAATATGCACGTATTACAAAAATTGAACCACGTTATACAACTGGTTATCAAAATGTTCCAACAACACAATGTCAAGATGTACAAGTTCCTATTTACGGCACTGTACAAGGCGGCGGCAACGCTGTAGAAGGTGCTCTTACAGGTGCTATCATCGGCGGCATTCTTGGCGAAGCAATTGGCGGCAAAAACGAGCGTAATGCTGGTGCTATCTTTGGTGCTATTGTAGGTGGCGATAAAGCAGCAAACGGCAATCGTCAGGTTGTAACAGGTTACACAACAGAACGTCAGTGTAGCGAAGTTATGGTGCGTCAGCAAGTTAATCAAATTAGAGATTATCGTATTACCTTTGAGTGGAACGGTGTATACGGAAGTCAATACACATATAACAATTACAGTGTAGGACAACGTATTCCAGTTACAGTTAGCATTAGAGCAAAATAATGAGTACATCAAACGAACTGTTTTCATTGCTGTATGGAATTCTTGATAAACTAGAGCGTATTGAAGAACATCTAGGAATTGAAGAAAAACCTGAACTTGATGGCGGTGTAAAATTCAAAGTTGTAGAAAAACCTAAAAACAATATAATA